>Ga0255102_1000312_pt1 | contig 13990 bp, 4 predicted proteins | sample Law_Cont_RepA_0h_FD_188448 | JGI IMG/M metagenome (GOLD analysis project Ga0255102, IMG submission 188448) | Freshwater microbial communities from St. Lawrence River, New York, United States - Law_Cont_RepA_0h | ecosystem: Environmental > Aquatic > Freshwater > River | place: USA: New York... | reverse complement strand
CAGCCACGTCTTCTGGCGCTAACATTAATATTACAGCTACGAGTGTATCAGAAACCGGGCACTTCATTACTGCAAATATAGTTAATGTTTTCGTCTCTTCGGTTTTTTCGAATAGCACCGGTGATTTTATCAGAGTGACTGGGAATACTGCTCCGATTGTAAATAATCAAATTGTCTTTTCATACACTGTACCTACTGCGAATGGCCTTGTTTCAAGCGTCAGTCTCTTTGAAATTGTATCGACTGCCAAAGCTATCGTAAAATCAAGTAATGGTAGTCATATGCTTGCAAAGAGAATTACGTTTGAAAACACTTGGTTGCCAAGCGATACAATTATTGGAGAAGTTTCAGGCGCCGAAGCAACTGTCATAGGAGTGACTCAAGATTCATCAGTATTATATCCGATCGGATTAAATGCAGATATTACAGCTAACGTCGTGACATCTGATGGTGAAGTGACATCATTACAAGTCATTGATTCAGGTTTTGCATATTCGAATGCAGAAATTGTCGACTTTGTCTCAGAAGATAATTTGAGAGCTGGTACTGCAAAGATGATTCTCGATGGTCATGGCATCGGCATCGGATATTACAGAAGCTCGAAGGGATTCTTGTCTGATGATATCTATGTTCATGATAACGACTATTACCAAGAGTATTCTTATGAGATCCTCTCAAAAATCTCAGTAGACAGATACTCTGATATGTTCAAAAAGGTAATGCACGTCGCTGGAACAAAGTTCTTCGGATCTGCATTGATCGTAGAAGAAGCAAATGCTGCACTCGCTTTGACGAGTATTTCTACGGGTCAAGAAGTACAATTTAATTCGACAGATGATGTTTCGACAGCGAATGATACGATTGAAACAGACATTGAAGATGTCAGTTTTAAGTTTAATGTAGCGAATGTCGGAAATGATACTGATCTAATATCATTAGGAACTAATCCTTATTATACCACATTCCCATTAAATGTAAATGATTATTTACAGTATACTACATTAGAAGCAAATCCAATCGGAGTAGGAAGTTCTTCAAGTCTATCGAATAACTCATACTATTACGTAGTGCTTGCGAATACGACAGGTATCAAGATCTCTGAAACACAAGGCGGAGATGCTCTCAATCTGAATACTGTGTCACTGAGTAATACTCTCGCACTGCATACACTGACAAAAGTGATTAATCCTTTTGCAAACGGAGACTTGGTGCTTTATACTACTTCGAATGTTGCAGTGCAGGCAAACATTACGGGAACGTTTACTACAAATACTGGCGCAGTAGTAGATTCTTTTATTCGGGTTGCAAACAATAAGTTTAGAAACAGCGACTATGTCAACGTGACGTTTGACTCAGCAACATGTAATACGCAAAGCTTCAATGCAAATACTGCCGTCGATGCTGATACTGCAAATACTGCGAATGTCTTTATTACTATTACTTCTCATCCATTCGCTAACGACCAATCTGTGTTATATTATACAGATGCTGGAAACACAACGATTAGTGGTCTCACTAACAATCAGATTTACTACGTAATAGGAACAACGACGAATACTCTGAAGCTTGCTACGCAATCAGGAAATACACAATCGATTGCGAATATCATAGCATCTTCTATCAGTGAATCTGGTCATAATATTATGAGAGGATTTAATGGTATTACGAATGCAACATCTTATTATGTCATGGATGCAAATACAACTGGCTTCAAGCTTTCAACAACTGGAGCGAGGACTAATATCATAAACTTTAAGAGCTCGAATACAGGGCTTACATTGAATCTTTCACAGAATAAGTTAACGAATGCACAATCATATTATGTTGTAAATACTACTCCAAATACAGTGAAACTATCATTAACTGCGAATGGAAGTCCTATAAATATAACAGCGAATACTACAGATAGTGGATCGAACACGGCCGGTCACTTCTTGACAAAGACGATAGAGGAATAAATGGCAGTAACACAAAAACTCATTACGAGTAGTTTCAATGTAGCAGCGGCTGCAAGTTTCATTAATAGCTTTGCTAACAATGATTATTTTGTGTATGCTGCCCGTCATATTCCTTATACTGGTAGTGATACAATTATTCCTACTCCGAATAATAGTATACGCACAATCGATACAGATGTCTATGACAATATGATCTTCGCGAAGAAAGTTTCTTCTGCAGATGTCGTGCACATGGCAAAAAAGAATTTGTGGGAATCAAACACACACTATTCAATGTATGATCATCTCGACGGAGATCTTGAAACTAAGAATTTCTTTATTACGGTCGATGATGATACCGAATACAATGTTTGGAAATGCTTATTTAACAAAAGTACTGATGCTGTCAATGTAAACTCGACTGTTGCTCCTTCTCGCGTAGGCAGCGCCGCAGATCTCAATCCTGTTGAAACAGGCGATGGGTATGTATGGAAATATATGTATACCATCACAAAGACACAATATGAAAAGTTTGCTACATCGCAGTATATTCCTATTATCGCCAACACTGCAGTAATCACAGGCGCGACTCGCGGAACAATTGAAGTAATTAAAGTAGAAGATGTCGGCGCTGGATACGATAACTATATTGCCGAAGGTACACTCTTAACTAGCGATATTACTGTTCAGGGTATTCCAACTTTTTATGGTGCTCCTGCAACAGCCGTGTCTATCGATGACTATTATCAAGGTTGTGTCATGAAAATGACTTCTGGCACAGCCGTTGGAGAGTATAAAAGAATCGTCAATTACGAAGGCACTGCTGCTCAGAAGAAATTTATTCTTGATTCGGCATTTATTAATACGCCTTCGGCCGGAGATACTTACGAAGTATATCCATATGCATTCGTTTGGGGAGATGGCGAAGAATCAACTCCTGCAGAAGGAATTGTATATATCGATGCGGCGTCTACAAATTCTGTGAACAGAGTCGAACTCCTCGCGGTCGGTGAAAATTATCGAAAAGCTGAATCATATGTTTCTGAACAGCCTATTACTATTCCGCCTTCAATTTTTGATGAAACATACATTCAACTTCCTGCGGTGATTTCAAGTGCAACATACTTTTCTCCTGCATCTCTCAGACCTATTATTTCTCCGAAGAATGGCCACGGTTCAGATCCTTACAACGAACTCTTTGCAAAGAGAGTATGCCTAAGCGCTAAATTTAATAACAGTGAGAGCGGAATTATTCCTGTTGAAAATGACTTTCGACAAGTTGGACTGATTAAAAATCCTCTGTTTACTGAAGTTGACGTGAACACTGCTAATACTGTTGGTCCAGGTTTTTCTACTGGTGAAAAAGTCTATCAGTATCGAAAACTCAAATTGCACGGTAACGTATCGATCGAAGCATCAAATACAACTATTCAAAAAACAAATTTCGGTCTTCTTTCGAATACTGCTACGATTGTAAGTCCTGGAACAGGATACAATAGCGTTGCTAATAATCAACTTGTCTTCAATAACTCAGGAACAAATGGAACAGGAGCAGCTGCGACCTTTGCAAATAATGGTTCAGGAGTTATTACAACTGTTACAATTACTAATGTAGGTTCAGGATATACCTCAGCGCCTCTCGTAACGATCAACGGAGATGCAAGTGTATCAGGATCGAATGGCAATATCACTGTCGCTCTTGCAAATCCAGACGCACCGACTTACAAAGATGCTTTCTCAGTCGGTGATTATGTTCTTGTTACAAACGGTTCGAATAACTATATTTCGACTGTAGCTAACGTTCCAGAAGACTATCGTATCACAACTGCAAACACAAGCAGTTCATTTACGGCAAATAATTGTGAAATCTCGGCTATTGTAGTTCAAGCAAGCGGCATCGTGTCATTCTCTGGGACAAGTCAGATTGAATTGTCAAATGTCGCCGGCGTATTTACTTCTGGAAGTCGTATCATCGGAGTCGGCGGTATGTCAGGAGACACTGTAATTCCAGTTTCTGGAACGACGGCAACTATTACTGGAACACTTGAAATTAACGATAGAGTAGCAAGCTCGTTCCAATACTCTCGTCAGTTGACAAGACTCATTGGCACTTTCGGCGTAGGAAGTGTACCGTTCCTTGAAGATGAAGTCATTGAACAAGAAAGTCTGATTGCATACGCGCAACCCCGCGGCAGAGTCCATCATCTTGATGAGATCGACGGCGCTTCTGATATATTGTGGATTAGTAATAAATCAGGTATCTTTAATCTTGATCCGCGCGGAGTCAGAGAGATTGCAGGCACAGTATCTTCTGCAGAGCTTTCCCCATTATTGAATAAATACAATGGAGACTTTGTAGTCGGTAGCGGTGAGGTTCTTTACTTAGAGAATCTTGATCCTATCGCTCGTAACGATAATAAATCAGAAATTATAAAGATAGTATTGGAGTTTTAATTAAATGGCTCTGGAAACCAACCTAAACGTATCTCCTTATTTTGATGACTTTGATTCCAAGAAGGACTTTTATAAAGTTCTGTTCCAGCCTGGTGTCGCAGTTCAGGCGCGTGAGCTGAATCAGCTCCAGTCTATTTTGCAAAATCAAATTGAGAAGTTTGGTGACAATGTATTCAAGCGTGGTACAATCATCGACGGTTGCACGATTACTAAGCATGATAAAGTTCCTTATATCAAGATTAACGATTTGACGACAAATGGTCTACAGGTCGATATAACTCTTTATAATAATCGATATGTCAAAAACGCTGCAAATGTAGAAGCTTACATTGTAAAGACGGCTTCTGGCCTGCAATCTCGCTCGCCAGATTTAAACACGCTATTTGTGAACTACATCAGTTCGGGAAACAATTTCTCAACTGATTCTTTTACTGCGGATGAAACTCTTACAGTTTTCGATAAGTCTTATCCTATTTTCAATATTAAAGTCAATGACGGTTCTTCGAAGTTTGCGAATAATGATAGCGTAGTCGTGATGTCTGCTCTTGCCGTACAGAATAGTACTGGTGGTGCTGCAGCTGCTGCAAGCTTTGCGGCTGGATCTGTAATTCAAAATGGCGTTGCTAACGCTGTGATTATCGAAGCCAATACCACTGCAAATAGCACCGCACTTATTTTGAAGGTAAGACCAGAGTATTCTGATCTTATTTCTGCAAATACGATTAAGTTCAGATTTGCCGCTGGCGAGCAGATTCGCAACTTCACGTCTGGAGTATCTGCGAATGTAGCCGCAATTATTGGTTCGGGCGCAGTCGGTTCGATTACAACAGATAGTTTAGGTAAAGTCACTGCAGTTCAAGTCATCGGTCAGGGTTCAGGATATTATGTCGAACCACATGTGACTATCGCTAACAATTCAACTACATCAACAGCCACCGCCACAGAATTAGGCGAGCTTGAACTTGCAGCAGAAACGTTCCTCGCTACGATTCAAATAGCAAATGCCACCTCAGTTCCGATTGGTACTGGTTATGGCGTCACGATTGGTGAAGGCACAATCTATCAAAAAGGATTCTTCTCGAGAGTTGCTTCTCAGTTTGAGATTGTGAACAAATATTCAAATACTGCTTTTGATAAGTCTGTTGGTTTTTATACGAACGAAAGCATTATCAACTCGAATCAAGATCAGACGCTTCTTGATAATGCCACTGGCACTTATAACTATGCAGCTCCTGGTGCTGATCGTTTGAAATTGACTCCAGTCATCAGCGTACTGACAAAAGCCGCGGCTGATGCAAATTCTGAATTCCTTCCGATCATTGAGTTTGCAGATGGTCGGCCGTATCGTATCAATCAAGACACGATTTATAACATCATTGGCAGGCAGTTAGCAGCAAGAACTTACGAAGAATCTGGCAACTATGTCATTGATCAATTCCTTACACTGACGAAAGATTCTGGTACGTTCTCAGACACTGCTAGTCTTGTGAAGATGAACATCGATCCAGGTAAAGCTTATATTAACGGTATTCGTATTGAAACTATCGATAACTATAAGCAAAACATGAATAAAGGCACGACCAAGCTGAATGATCCTGCTTCACAAACTCGTCTCGGTTATGGCAGCTACTTCGAAGTCGACGAACTCGTCGGATCGTTTAACTTTGATATTGGAGGTCAAGTCGATCTTTATGAATCTCCAGCAAATTATATCAGCACTGGCTCTACCACAATTTCTCCAGCAGGAACAAAGATTGGTACTGCAAGACTTCGTACTTTTGTTTATCAGAGTGGAGACATAGGCAATGCAAATGCTGTGTATCGAATGTATCTCTTCGACATTAAGATGGAAGCCGGTAAGAATACGAAGGATGTAAGAAGCATCTATTATAGTAGCGGTAATAAAGCGATCGCTGACGTCGTCTTGAGTGCTGGTCAAGCAATACTTTATGATACAGTCGACTCTTCGCTTATTTTTAAGTTAAAGAATGCTACTTCGAACGTGTCGAACATCACATATCAATACAGAACCATTAATACATCTGAAACTTCTAATTCTGCGGGTTATGTTGTTCTCAATCTTACGTCTGGAGAATACTTTCCATATACTGAAGAGTTGAATACATCTGAAAAACGCGATTTGATTGTAATTCCAAACGGAAACTTTAAGTCTCAAACCGTTGCGACAGGTACTATTGCCACTGATAATAATACAACTTCTAATGTTGTAGGAACGAGTTCATTATTTACTACACAATTTTCACCTGGAGATTATGTTCTTCTTGCTAATTCTACGGCTGGAAATACATCTTCTGCACAAATCTCGTCGATTGCAAACAATACCTTGATGACTCTTGCCACTGCTCCAGGTAAAACATACTCTGGCGGTAGCATTACTCTATTTTATCCTCAGAATATTCCGATCTCTTTAACAAACAAAGCTACGAAGTTTGCGAATGTCGACAGTTCGAATAGCCAAATCATGACGATCTATGTCGGCAATAATGTCGCGAATGCTACTTCAAACGTTGCTGCTTCAATGCCTGTTTCTGTTGTTTATAATGCACAGAGAAACAATGTAAGCTCTGCAGCCAAGACATCAAATCGCGGTAACTATGCAAGAATTCGTATTGCAAATAACAACAGCTCAGGTATTCAAGGACCGTGGCCGCTCGGTGTATCGGATGTTTATCGCCTTCGTGGAGTATATAAGAAAGACGCCACAGTTCAAGATATTACGTTTAACGTATCGACTGATATTGCAAACTCTGCAACCGCAAATGCGTTTATTACCGTAACAAACAATCCATTCGCGAATGGAGATTCTCTTGTATATTCGAATACCGCCGGCGTCGGAGTACTCGGTGGCCTTGTAAATGGCACCACATACTTTGCCGTATATGCAAACACTGCAGGTTTTGCGCTTTCTGCTACTCGCGGAGGAGCGAATCTTACTCTCACTTCAAATAGTAGTTCTGTGCATAAGTTTACTGGTAATACAGCCTACTTTACAGAGAATACTTATGGAGTTATTGACGTCACAAATCAGTTTTTTATTGATTCTGGTCAAAACGAAGATTATCTCGATACCTCTAAACTTGTAAGAAAAACAGGATATGCTTCACTTGCAGTGAATGATATTCTTCTTGTTAAGTTTGATGCTTTTCAATCCTCGTCAGGCGTCAAAACAATTTCTTCATATACCATTAATGACAGCGCAAATCTGACTTCTCTTGTAAGCGATGCAAGCATTAATACGATGGAACTTCCTGAGTTTGAAGGCCGCACAGGAATTTATTATGACGTACGAGATTGCGTAGATCTTCGTCCATCCGCTGCAAATACAATCAACTATGTGACTGATATTTCTTCTGTCGCATCTGGTGCAAACTCTACATCGATTATCAATCCTGTATTTCCTTCGAATTCCAATTACTTCTCGGCAGCCAGCGCATTTTTCCCTGTACCTAACTCTACGCTATCTGCAAACGTAAGTTCGTATCTCGGAAGAGTCGATCGAGTTATTATTAATTCGAACGGTGGATTTGAAATAAGAAGCGGTGAACCGGGTATTTCTCCTGTTGTGCCTCCTTCACAAGATAGTTCTCTTACACTGCAAATATACAATATTCCTCCGTATCCTTCTCTTCCAGAAGTGCTTTCAGCAGATATGATTGCTATTGTTGATACAAAAGTTCTAGGCGCTGCAAAGGCAAAAAGAAAAAATAGTTACACCGTGAGGCCTTCTATCAGTGCTTCTCAAAGATCACGCATTCAGCAACGTCGTTATACGATGGCTGATATTGGCAGTCTTGATAAGAGAATTAAAGATCTTGAGTATTACGTATCGTTTACTCTTGCAGAAGCATTAGCAAAAGCACGATTTATTCCGAGCAGCTCAGATGCGACACTTGATAGATTTAAGTTTGGGTTCTTCGTAGATCCTTTCACCGACTATGTTTATGCAGACATTGGAAACCCAGAATTTTATGCTATCATTAAAAATGATCAACTTGGTCCGTATCTGAGAGAGTTGAATATTCAGTTTAAACCAGACGGTAATGGGCAAGAAGATGGTATTCTGACTCTTCCATATAACGAGTTTGTAATTGGAGAACAAAGCGCTGCGACAGCTGGTCCTATTCCTCTTCCCGATCTAGGAACTCCTACACCAACTCCTACGCCAACTCCTACGCCGACTCCTACGCCGACCCCCACACCAACTCCTACACCAACTCCTACGCCGACTCCTACGACAACAGGAGATGTGACTCTTACTACTGTTACTCAAAGAGTAGAATCAACAGTAGAAAGAGAAAGAAGCGGCAGCTATTCGGATTCTGGCTCGGTGTTCGAAGAATTCTTTTATCGATTCAGCAGTCTTTCTGGACCAGCAGAACTTTATGTAGTTGCGAGAGATAATCTCCTGTCGGCAACTGTTTATCAAGGATCTTCAGAAAACGGGCCATTTACAGCTACACAAACTTCTGCATCAGCAACTTCTATTACCAGCGCAGATATTGCCAGACTCTATCAAATAAGACAATTAAATGATGGTCGTGGAGTTGAACATGTCGGAAGCCTAGAGCGCTATTCGTATCCAACCGGTGTCGATTCTGGTACTTTCCTTGAAGATCAATTTAAGATCACATGGACGCATGATCCTTCTGCAGGTCAATATGTAAAGGTGAGAATATACAAGGGCAAAAGGCGTGGCGGAGCGTTCGGTGGACAAGGCGAACCAGGAACTTACGGATATCTTCTGCAATATCCGACAGATTCTGTAACAACTTCGGTAATTACAGTATCGAATCCAAATACCTTCGAGTATCTTGGTGTAGTACATAACGTAAATCCAAGTTCATTCACGATTACCAATTCGTTGAATAATTATTACGTTTATGAAGGTGATATTAATCAGCAATATATTGTTGATTCTCAGAAGTTTATAATTTCTATATCCGGTTTGAAACCTAATACGAATCATACGTTTACGTTTGATGAAGAAGATAAAACTTCAAAATGCTCACAGATAAGAACATCTACAACAAATACTACTGGCCTTCGAAGCGATGAAAACGGCATCATGTCATTCGATTTTTATTATGATGCTGGCCTTGATGAAGCTGAAACTGATGTTGAAGCACAAAATCGTATCATCTCTAATATTGCTGGGCAAAAACGATTTATAGTTGAAAATAACGATGGAACTTCGAGAGCAGCAGGCGCAATTACTCTTGCCTATTACTCTAATCTTCCTGTTACAAGCACCAATAATCTTAATATTACTGCTTCAACAACCGCTACTTCGGTTGCACAAACTGACGCCACAACAAATACTCCGCGAACACGAGGAGAAGCTGCTGAATCTCAGATTGATAAATTTACTGATCCAAGCGGTACTTACAACGTAATCAGACTCGATTTTAGAAACTTTGACTTGCAGCATAATTTTAATATACCATAAGATCAATGTAGCAGCAGTAGATAAATAATAGAAATAAAAGAGGAAATGCATGTCTGGATTTAACTATATTCAAACTTTTTACGTGAATCCGCAACAAGTGGCCAACGCTGCTGAAGTCATGCTCACATCCATCGACGTATTCTTTAAAGCTAAGCCTGTACGTGGAGCCTCTACTTCTGGTGCAGTTGCTCCTACAGTGAATGCATGGATTTGCGAAGTAGAAAACGATTCTCCTTTTGAGACACGACAACTCCGAAATTCTATGACTCTTATTGAGTATGATTTGATTTCTACTTCTCAAGATGCTTCAGCGGCAACAGTAATCGGATTTAAAGATCCTGTTCGTTTGGCCACCGGAAGGCATTACGGTTTAGTTCTTAAATTTAATGATCCAGGATTTGATGTGTGGCAAAACGTACTCGGCGATAGACTCGTCACCGATGGTCAAGTTACGAATACTTTGTCAGTGGGTTCAAGAGGAACACATGGCGGTAAGCTGTATATTCCTACGAATACTTCTGCTCATCGTTCGTTAAGCGACAGAGATCTGAAGTTTAAAGTGAAAGTAGCCAGATATACTGCTAGTAACATTACTATTAGTCTTGTGAATAAAGATTATGAATTTTTCACAATCGACAATACGAATACCGGTGCTTTCATCGGCGGAGAATATATCTATCAAGACATCGCAAATGCTACTGGTACTGTCACAGTTTCGACAACGAGTTTAAATATAGTTGGCGTCGGAACAACATTTACTAATCTTTTGCCTGGCTCAAAAATTTTAGTTCAAAGTGGAGGTGCTAAACAAATACTATCTGTCAATGCTATCGTTGATGCTACGAATATCACAATCGCAAGTATGCCATCTTTTTCTGCTTCTGGCATCGGCTATAAAGTTCCTCCTGTCGCTGCGGCCTATAACATCGATTATCCAAAATCTAAGTTGATTTTGGTCGACTCAACCGCAAATTCCACAAATAAATTTGCAGTGGGTGGTGGTAGAATTATAGGAGAAAGATCAGGAGCAACTGCAAACATCGCTTCGATCGATCGCTATCCAGTTGATAACTTTAAACCTTCGTTCCTCATTGGTAATCCTTCTGGTTCTACGTTTACTCTCGACTATAAAATCGCCAATTCTGCAAATCAGTTGTCTTCTACGTCAACAAATATCAATCTTCTTCAAATAAACGATCCGGTTGAGACAGGATTTATCTTATCACGATCAGTCGAAGTTGATACTTCAAAGAGCTCGAATCTTTTCGGAGATAGAAGAAAGTCGGTTGTTGCGAATCTAAATATTGTTGTGAGTAGCGCAGAGATCGATCGCTTTAGTGTTCCTTATGCAACCACTCGTGAACTTGACTTTTACTTCTATCAAAATGATATTAACAATGTGTACACAGAAACAAGAACAGTAGGACTGAGTAGTATTACTGACTACGATACAGAAACTGGTGCAAACGGTCTGGCGAAATCGAAGTATATTTCAAAGGTTATTAAATTTGCTCAAGATAAGAGAGCAGAAGATATCGTAGTATATTTGACAGGATATCGTCCGGCCGGAACAGAAATCAAAGTCTATGCAAAAATTCATAACGCAACAGACAGAGAATCATTTCAAAGCAAAGCCTGGACTCCTCTTGTATTAAAAGATAATATCGATCGCTTTAGCTCGACGGATCCAAATGATATGTATGAGTTTACATATGGATTTGATACGGCGCCTGAACTTCAAGCGGCTCTTGCTGGAACTGGAGCAATTACTTACGGTTCGAATAGCATCACTACAACATCTAACCATTCTGCAGCGGTCACTACCGGCGATTTAATTCGAATTAAAAGTCAAGACTTTGGCAATCATGAAGTATTTGTAGTTTCGGCAGCGAATACTACAGCCATCAGTACATATCGAAATATACAAACATCGAGCCTCGTATCTGCCGGAGTTACAAGATCAGATATTCTTATTGATAAACTGAAGTATAGAAACGTTGCCTGGAATAATATTGAAAATGACAATACTGTAAGATATGTTAACTCTGAATATGTAGAATTTGACGAATACACGTCGATGCAAATTAAAATTGTTCTTCTTGCAACTCAATCAAATGTCGTGCCAAAAGTAGAGGCGATTCAAGTCATTGGAGTTTCTGCATAATGTTAGTGAAGACTGAAACCGCTGGATTCATGAAAGATACTTCAACTGGAGCTTTCATAAATACGGATGATACATCTTATGCAAAGTTTGTAGCAGAGAGATCGAAAGTGAAGAACAGCAAAGATCTATCAAACAGAATAAGTGCTGTCGAAGACGATCTCAAAGAAATTAAAAATCTACTCTTACAAGTAGTGAATGGAAGAAATTAATGTCAAGACCAGTAGCTAACGTTGATGTAATTACCGACTCGTTTGAGATTTGGCTTCTCGAGACCAATGAACTTCTTCACGCGCTCACGACAGAAATCATCACTGCAAATAGTACATATGCAAACACAGGTAACACCGCGTTTCCAAGAACAGCTCAGCTATACGGAACATTTGGCGCGAATAATCTGGTTGTCACAGACTGGGTGAAAGGCGGAAACGTCAACGGCTCGTTTGCGAATCTCATGATCAGCACGAATACAGTTTTAAGTAATACTACCGCGACTGAAATTCGACTCGAAGTCGCCAACGGTTCTTCAAACTCTTTCATGTGGCAGTACGGTCTGCACGCTGGTTTGACTGGCGCGAATCTTGTCGCCAATACGACGAAGCTGACGATTCAATCAAACTCGACTACAAATACGACGGCAACTGCATTCGCGGTTGTTGCCGCGAATAGCACGAACACTGCTACGATGAATCCAATTAGCTTTAGTACTGGACTCTTCGTAGCGAACACGATTCAGATTACATTGGGTGCCAATGTTACTGCCAACGCCACGAATGGTGGAACGATTCAGGTGACTGGATCGGGAGCAGTCGGTAACAGTGTATCAAATAGCAGTGGTCTATATGTAGGCAATACTGTTACGAACAGTCAGATCACGAGTGTTCGATTCTTTGCTGCAGAAGGTAGTAATACTGTACTCGCGAATAATCAGATCATCAGCATGGTGAATAGTACTTCATCGGCGAATATTGATCCTATTAGTTTTAAAACAGGTATCTTTACTGCGAATACCATTCAGATCTCACTTGGTGCCAACGTCACCGCCAATGCTACTAACGGCGGAACGATTCAAGTCATTGGAACAAGTACGATTGGTAACACAGTTGCAAATAGCACTGGTTTACATGTAGGTAATACTTTAAACTCTTCACAAGTGACTTCAGTTCATTTCCTTGCATCAGAAGGTTCAAATACCACTCTTGCAAATACTCGAATCATTAGCATCGCCAACTCGAGTGCCACTGCAAACGTTGAACCGAATGCATTTAGAACAGGCATCTTTACTGCCAATACTATTCAGATCTCGCTCGGCGCCAATGTCACTGCCAATGCTACCAACGGTGGTACAGTGCAAATCACTGGAACAGGTGCGATTGGTAACGTAGTAGCAAATAGCAGCGGAGTGTTTGTAGGTAATACGCTTAACGCTTCTGAGTTAACATCAATTCGATTCTTCACCGCAGAAGGTAGCAATACCGTTCTCGCGAATACTCGAATTGTTTCGATTGCTAACTCAACGTCAACATCTAATGTTACGCCGACAGGATTCTCTGCCGGTATCGTCACTGCCAACCAAACAGTTGTGGCAGTCGGCGCGAATGTCTTTGCAAATGCAACTACTGTACTTGTCGGAAACGCAACGTTTAATACGGCGATTGGTAATGGATCGATCGCCTCTTCAGCCAATCTTACCATTACACCGACAAGTCATCTTGTTGTTGTAGGTGCTGCGACAGTCAGTTCGAATGTTGCTCTTGCAAATACGCTGGCAGTTACAGGAAATACGAATCTTTCGAATACGCTCTCGGTGACTGGAGCTACTGTACTTTCAAATACATTGGCAGTGACAGGTGGAGCCACTCTTTCGAATATTCTTACAGTAGTTGGTAATACTTCTTATTCAAACATCGTAACTTTCAAGACCGAGCACGTCGTTGATGTCTTTGCGAATGGGAATCTTGGAGCTACGAC
>Ga0255102_1000310_pt1 | contig 14042 bp, 6 predicted proteins | sample Law_Cont_RepA_0h_FD_188448 | JGI IMG/M metagenome (GOLD analysis project Ga0255102, IMG submission 188448) | Freshwater microbial communities from St. Lawrence River, New York, United States - Law_Cont_RepA_0h | ecosystem: Environmental > Aquatic > Freshwater > River | place: USA: New York... | reverse complement strand
GCCTTAGATGTCTTTGCACCGGTGATTGCAGCGCTCAGCTCATCCTGGGATGTCTTCAACAGCTCGGTGTATTCCGGCGTGTTGTAGAAGTCCTTGAGGTACTGAACGGACGTGGAGAAGGTCTCGTTGTACGGATTGGCTTTCTTGAACTCATCCGTTGCAGAGACTTTCTTGTTTGCGGTCAGGCCACCAAGCGCGACCCACTTCTTCTGGGTGTCTTCCTTGGAGAACCATGCGGCAAACTTCTTGGCATCTTCCTGATTTTTGGAATAAGCGCTCACGGAGAGGCCTTGTCCGCCAAGGGAGATAAAGCGTCCTGCAGGACCCTTTGGAACCACGAAGTAGCCGGTCTTGTCTGCAAACTTGTTCTGTTCAGGCTTAACGAGGCCTGGCATGAAAGCAAACCAGTTCATCGCCGTAGCAACCTTGCCTTCTTGGAAAGCCGTCAGGCTCTCTGAGAAGTAGAAGGTTTCAGCTCCAGGAGGACAGAACTTCTTGAGGCCAATCCAGAAGTCGAGCGCCTTGACGGCAGCAGGACCATTGTCGGAGAGGTTTCCACCGAATGCCCAGAGGATTTGATCGAAGCCCATGGTCGCGCCATCCACTTCCTTCGAGTAGAAGAGGGCGGTTCCGTAGAGGTTCTTGTCAGGGCGGGTGAAGAATTCAGCAATCTTCTGGAAGTCTTCCCATGTTTCAGGGATGGCGAGTTCCTTGCCGTATTTGGCCTTGAAGGCAGCCTTTTCAGCAGCATCTTCAAAGAGGTCTTTACGGTAGGAGAAGCCGATTCCATCTGCCATACAAGGGACAGCATAGAGCTTGCCATCGTATTCGCCGTAGTTCTTAAGTGCGGCTGGTTCGATGTCAGCGACAGGGATTTCGGTCTTCGACCATTCAGTGAGGTCGACATAGTGGCCATTGGTTGCGCCTTTGCCGAGCCACTGGGAGTCTCCTACGACCATGTCAAAGCTGCTGTCCTGTCCGGACCATGCAGAGTTGATTTTGGTTTCGAAGTCGGACCAGGGAATCTGTTGGACTTCAACCTCGGTTCCGGTTTCTTTGGTGTAGTCAGCAGCGAGCTTTTGCAGATTGTCTGCTGGCTCCCATTTGGCCCACGCGATGACGATCTTTTTGCTTCCGCCTGCACCGGCATCGCCGCCAGCAGTCTTTGCACCGTTGTTACATCCAGCAAGTAAAAGGCTTGCAGCCACAGGGATTGCGACTACGTACGACAGCATGTTCCGTCGATTCATGAATACCATCTCCTTCGAAGGGATGACGCATTGTACACAGGACACTTTGATGCATCCACAAAATGCCGCTGCGCGTGCACTTGCGAGCAAATGTGTTCTTCTGACACCAGTTACGAGAAGGGATATTGACTTAGTTTTCGGATGGCGATTAGAGTTACGGTCAGAACCCGAGCATAAATACGCCCCCCAGTTTCCCTGAAGGTGCCTCACTTTCGTAACCCCGCTTGGGATGGCATCGTGAGCTTGACTTCGTTGCTCCTGTCGCGTTTCGCTCATCCTTAAGTACAAAAACACCCCCCAGATTCCCGGGAGGTGCCTCATTTTCGAAACTATGTTTGGGATTACATTGTGACCTTGCTGGTCTTGGCATCAATGGAAAACATCGTTGCAATACGTTTGTACTAACAAGGTTTCTTTGTTGGTTCGCTCATCCTTAAGAACAAAAACACCCCCCAGATTCCCGGGAGGTACGTCGTTTTCGTAACCCCAGTAGGGATTACATTGTGGCCTTGCACGCCGATGGTTTGTCGAATCTCATTCATCCAAAAACAAGAAAAAACACCCCCCGGTTTCCCGGGAGGTGCCTCATTTACATAACCCCAGTAGGGATTACATTGTGACCTTGCGGGTCTTAGGATCAAACGAAATGGCCTTGCCCTTGCGCTCGGACATTTCTGCCAGAGAAATGATGGTCTGTACCTTGGTTGCGAGGTCGATGTTACAGTTCGTGTTCACATCACCCTTGCGGATACAGTCAAGCCAGTTCTTTTCGTGTGCTGGGATGTTCTCAAACGGCGCATACTTAGCCAACGATGCATCGTTGGAGTCAACCTTGCCGCCTTCGTAATCTTCAGCATATGGGCGCTCGATCTTAACTTCGACGCCATTACCAAAGTAAACAGTTCCCTTGTCGCCACGGATCATGTCCTGGAGACCCTGCTCGTTGACAGTGGAGCCAACGAAGAGCATCGACCAGCCGCTTGGGAACTCAGCCAGCACCTGGATGGTGTCGGAGACTTCACGGTCATTGTGCTTGGTGCCAGGTCCGTGAACGGTGTTGGTTCCAAGTGCAGTAACGCGGGTTGGGTACTCAGGATTTCCGGATGCAATCAGGAACGGGTGGAGCTTATGTGGCATCAGGTCGCCCATGATTCCAGCCGAGTAGTCGTTGTACTTACGGTAGCGGCGGAAGCGTGCACCGGAGTCGGTACGTGCGAACTGGTCGCCATCCTTTGCAAAGCCTTCGAAGGTCCATGCACGGCGTGGTGCGGATCCAAGCCAGAGGTTCCAGTCAAAGTTTGCTGGTCCGATGCCTTCATGGATCTCGTAGTTCCACTCGCCCTTAGGGTTGTTACGGCAATAGGAGCCCTGACCCATCACGAGGGTACCGATACGTCCATCCTTGATGGCCTTCGCCGCTGCATGCCAGCGGACATCGGAACAACCCTGCGAACCTACCTGTACAACACGCTTGGTTGCAACAGCGGTGTCATGAACCTGGAATGCTTCATCCAAGTAGCGGCTAAGTGGCTTTTCGATATAAACGTGCTTGCCAGCTTGCATCGCGTGGATAGCGATCTGTGAGTGCCAGTGCTCAGGCGTCGAAAGCATGATCGCATCGATGTCTTTACGGGCCAAGAGCTTGGTGTAGTCACGGGTCATGAATGGGTTGGCATCGCCACCCTTGTCAGCTGCCTTCTTGATGATGTCAGCACCACGGACATTGTATGCATCGTAGACATCGCATCCTGCGACAACCTTGGTGTTGCGGTTCAGGCCATCATCCACAAAGCCACGGAGGTGACCATTGGTGCCCTGTCCACCCAAACCGACAAAGCCGAGGATGATACGGTCATTAGCGCCGATCACACGACCGGTTGCCATCACGGTGCCCTTCGGGAAGATGCCACCCTTCATGTTAGGTGCATCTGCGACTGGGTGTGCAACACCACTTGTTGTGATGGTTGCTGGGCCCTTTGCCACTGGGGTTTGTGCGGTTGCTGGCGCGACTGCGACACCCGTTACAACTGCTCCGGCTGCGCCGGTGGCTACTTTAAGAAAATCACGACGGGATGCGCCGTTGGTTCCACTTTCCATAATTATTCCTATTCCTGTATAAATGAGCCCCGGGTTTTTCCGAGTCCCAAATCCAACCCGACCGGCTTGTTAGACGGTCCGGTCTCTCTTTTTTGGTTCTGAACGGAAAACCATTCAGCACCGCATCCGACATGAGCCTCAGGCTTTTCCGAAGCCCAAATCCAACCCGACCTACTAATTAGATAGTGAGGTCTTCCTTTGTGATATTGACACGTCCGCCGTTCAATACCGCTTCGTTTGCACGAATCGCAACGACTGTCGCACGGTAGCCGACTACCGCATCCGATTCCGTTTGCTTGCCCGCACGCACACCATCGAGGAAGGCATCACAAGCGTAATACACCGGTGTCTTCTTCGGATCGACATTACGGTTCTTACCTGGCTCGAGACCACGCTTGAGGAGCTTGGATGCATCCGCGACCAGCGCAATACCCGTGTCATCACCAACCGCCTCACGGTACGCATAGACTTCCCAGCCAAGCGCGGTTGCATCCGCTTCCTTGATCATCCAAGCACGGGTGTTCTTGTCAATCGGATCCTTCAGCATAATCGCTGCATCCGAGCCCTGGAACTGCTCGTAGTTACCTGCGAATGAGTTCGAGAGTGTGGCATCAAAGACCATCCGGACACCGTTCGCAAACTCAAGCACAGCAGTAACCGAGTCTGCAACCTCACGGCCATCCTTCCAGTTCGTCAGCGAGCCAAAGCCGGTGACAGCAATCGGTTCACTCTTGACAAACCATGCTGCTGTGTCCAGCGGATGGATACCAATCTCACCGACGAGGCCAAGGCTGACCGACTTGCTGAGACGCCAGTTCAGTGCTGCTTCACGGGCACCATTTGGAGCCGTCTTGCGCCAGGATGTCTTCTTGTTCCACTGTGACTTACAGGTGGTGAGGTTTGGTCCGAGAACACCGGTTGTCACAAACTTCCATACGTGATGGTGCTGTGGGTTGGTGCGCTCCTGCAAACCAGTGTGGAAGACAACACCCTTTTCTGCAGCCTTCTTGGCAGCCTGTGCGATTGCACGTGCATCCTCGATAGTGTTCGCAATCGGCGCTTCACAGAAAACATGCTTGCCAGCTTCGAGCGCGGCAACCACGATCTCACGGTGGAGGTGTGTTGGGGTGGCGACAAAGATTGTCTTTACGGATGCATCCGCAATCGCAGCCTTGTAATCCGTTCCCGTCGCAGCCTTTGGGGCAATCTCACCAGCGCGGCGGTGGCTTGGCTCGTAGACATCGATGATGTGCTTGATGTCCGCATTGCCAAGGTAATCCAATGCCTTGAGAACTTCGCGGCCCTGCTCACCAAGGCCGATGACAGCGCAGCTGACGGTAGGCTTTGGAGGATCGGCTGGATATGCTGGTGGCGCCGCTGCTGCAGGCGTGGCTGCCTTAGCCGCAGGCTTTTGTGCCGGCTTTGCAGCTGGCTTTTTACCCTGCTCATGGGATTCAGGAATCAACTCAACGGCATTGGCCGCGGATGCTCCACCCACAAGCAGACCCAGTGCCAACGCGCCACCAAACATCTCGCGACGGCTTACATTTGACTCTTCACTCATTACAATATCCATCCCATCCACCGGTTTGATTCCCGGGAACTACCGAAACTACTTTGCCTTCGGGAGGTCACTGCTACCCTTGGCCAACCCAAGACTCCACAAAATCCCGCCTAGGACATGTTCCTGGTACCAAGGCTTCTCCCAGACATCTACGCGGTGCCCGAGCTCCGTGTAGAACATCTTTCCCTTGCCGTAGGACTTGCACCACGCGATACCAAAGTGGCCAGCTTCCTTCGTATTAGGATGCTTGTCCAAGTCGAGCAGCAAATGGATCTTGTTCTTGTCGTAGCGGTCAAAGAGATAAATCTCATCGAAAACCTTGATTGACTTATCGATATGCTTTGTCGCTGGATGCTTGTCATCCTGGACGATGCACTCGACTTCTACCTGCGGGCCGTGGGTCTTGAACTCACCGCCCACCATTTCCAAATACGGAACAAAGTCGTGAAACGTGTCAGATGCCGCATGTGCTCCGGCAAAGCCCTTGCCCGAGCGTACCCACGCAAGGAAGCCTTCCTTGTCAGGGAGTGGCAAGGAACCCGTTGTGGATGCAAAGAAAACGCCATCGTACTTCTTCAGCGCTTCGACGGTCATCTTTTCAGCCATCTCGGCATCCGTGCGGACGTAGTCCACCTCGAACTTGCCAGACTTCTTGCCAAGCTCAGCGATAACACGCTCAGCAACCGGAATTGAATCCGCATGGCGGAATCCTTTGGTCACGGTAACGACCAGTAATTTCTTCGGTCCTGAAGCAACGGCAGAGCTCATTGTGATGAGTAATGCGACGGCACCCGCGATCAGCTTGTTCATGGTTTTCCCCCCTGCGTCATTGCACAGTTACACCAACACAAAGTATAGCCCTGTGATGTTTCACAGGGCAAACGGCCATAGGGTAATTTCGGCGACAAAACCGGTCAACTCAAGGACTTTTCCGGTCATCACAACTATAAATGTTATCTATCACGACACCATACCCGTTGGGAGAGCGTTCGCTGGTAGGCTACACTCGTTCCCGATGAAGCTGCTGTTCGCATATGTCTCTCTTGCTCTGTTGGCCGTAACTGGATGTCAACCTATGGGGCATGGAGTACGTCAGATGATGTTTCACAAGGACATCTATCTTCATATCCAACCCACCGATTTCAAAGAGACCAACCGCAGATCGATTCATGTTCTCCCACACACCTGGGTCACCATCAAGCGCATTTCAGCCGTTCTTTCCGATGGCACCATCGTCCCATGCCGAGACTTCCAGCGTCGAGCGTTTGACCTCATCCAAGATGATGACAGTACGCAGCTTGTCGGGACGCTTGAACTTCCGGTTCCGGATGTCGCCGAAGTGACCGTCGTAATCGATCAAACAGGGCAATGCACGGGAGCCGAAGAAGCATCCCTAACTCCTTGCACACTCGCAGCCAAGCAGGCAACCGATGATGCTTTAAGTACGCCGTCCGTTGAACTCACGCTCAACTACACCCTCTCGACTAGGGACCGAGATAGTCCAAGAATAGTCCTCAAACTGGATACCGAAAGAACTAAGGGACTGCCCGCAACTCCCATCCCGGTGATGCTCACCAGCAGCGGGATACTTCCTGCATCGTTGGATGCCATCGATACTCCGTGGCTATCCCTCTCACCGGTGGCCTACGGCACGACGAAGAGCCTGCCGTACGCATTGACCTCCACGTTGGAATTCCTGAAAACACCCAGCATCCTCAAGGGAACCATCGATCCCGAGACAAAGACATTTACACCAACCGTGATTTTCGACATGGGAGAACCAGAGCGCATCGCGATAGGAGGAACCGTTGTGCGTCTTGATATCGCGAAGCGGACATTTCAACTGCGGGTAGATGACACTAGCGATGGCCAGGCCTACGGGACGTTGTATTTCCGCGTAGATGACCAGACAACCTTTGGCTTCTCTGGATGCCTGCCAGCTTCATCTGCTACGTTTGAAGATATCTCCATTGGGCGCCGGCTCTGGGTCCGCCTGCTGCAAAAACCCGAACCGGCTGCGCGCCTCGATGCCATCGCGATTCAGATTTTTGCCCCGGGGCGACAGAACCACTAAGGGCATTTTCTACGAACCTAGCATTCATCTGACATTCACAATTCTAGGTGATAATGCAGTTGTGGATGTACGCTGCGTTTATCGCGCAATCACCACGCCCGGGAGGCACTCAGTATGAAGGTTTCACTTTGGACACCTGCGCTCGCAGTCGCATCGGTTCTGACCCTCGGCATACTCGCCGGCTGCGGCGGTGGATCGACATCTGCCACAACGCGAGGCGTTGACATCTACGTCACCGACCAATTTGCTGATCAGTACTCCCACGTCTGGGTAACGCTACAGAGCATAGCCATCGGGGATGGCAAGACATTCACGGATGTCTACTCAGCCACAACGGGCAAGACCATCGACATTGTTTCGCTCAAGGACACCGCCGAGCTCCTCAGCTCAATCCAGTTGAATGACGAGTCGTACACGCACATCCGCGTAACGTACGCAGACACCGTCACGCTTGTGGATGCATCCGGTACAAGCACAATGCTTCAGGTTGCACCAAGCCCATCCACGACGGTTGGAGGCGGCCTCGCGATACATACATCCGCAACCCGCGTCCCGTTCAAGGCATCCACGAATCGTCAGCTCGTTGTTGACTTCAATCTGGCATCCTTCGAAGTTTCTGGCGGCAAGCTAAAAGTCGGTATCGTCCCTGAACCGCCAGTCGGCTTCAATGGCAAGTTCAAGCGCTTTGCGAACAACGGGCTAGTTTCGAACCTAACGGAGACATCGTTTGTGATGACCGGTGGCGACAACCGCCCTCCGGTACAGATTCAGCCGTATCCGCTGCCTCCTCCTCCTAAGCCGGGGATGCGTTCAAGCATTAACGTTTCCTTTGATGCCAATACCGTCATCCTTGGTCCGGATGGTCCGGATGCAGCTCTCGCTGCTCTCGCAAATGGCCAAATGGTCGTTGTACGCGGCAGCTACGATGATGCATCCAAAACCTTGACTGCAACAGAAATCAACATCGTTCCGATGGGTGGCGCAAATCCCGGTGGTCATCACGGAATCCACCCTGGAGATGACACAGCGATTGCCGGAGATCACGTCGGCGGTATCGTGATGGACATCGATGAAGCAACCGGTATTGTAACCATCAAGCCACGGGAAGCGAATCATGCCACATCCGGCAACCTCGTTAAAATTCACGTGTCGGGTACGGATAAAGTCCTTCTTGGGCAGGGCGGACGTCCAAAGCCTGGGACGCTTGGTGGCATTTCGATCGGGGATGCTGTCTCGGCGAAGGGTGTTCTTTCTGCTGATGGCACCTTTGACGCGGATGTCTTAATTGTCCGGCTAGCGCCAGATTGTGTCTTTCCACCACCTGCACGAAACTGAATTAAGAATTGACCCTACACGGGCACGCAGGATGCGGTATTCTGCGTGCTCGCATGGTCTCCGATACCCCTCCTGAAACACCCGTTGATGTTAGCCACATCGATATTGAGGGGCTTGCCAAAGGCCTGAATCCTAGTCAGGAAACGGCATTTCGGTTTGATGCTGGGGCAGCGCTTGTCCTTGCGGGAGCCGGTTCTGGAAAGACCACAGTTCTCATTCGGCGTATCGCACGCCTCCTCGCCGAGGGCGTCCCAGCCAAGCGGATTCTGGTCGCGACATTTACCCGTCGTGCGGCGGATGACATGGCGGACCGCCTTTTGTCCCTCGTCGGTCCCGAGGTCCTCGATGGCATTTGGATTGGCACCTTCCACTCACACGCACTGCGCATCGTAAAGCGTGAGTGGGCTGACCTCTACGGCAAAGAGGGCAAGTTTGAAATCGCGGATGACTATTGGCAGGAGCGGGCTGTCCGCGCCATCCTCGGACGCTCCGGGGTAAACGATAAGCTTCCATCCCCGCCGTATTGCCAAAACATCAAAATGGACCGCAAGACGGCCTTGCTTGCTGTCTCAGCCTGTAAGAACATGGGCAAGTACGCTGAAGAGGCTGAAACTGCCCTCGCGTATCTCTACCCGGACTGGGAAAAGCCGGCCATTGTGGACACCGCCCGCTTCTGGCGCTGCTACGAAATGGCGAAGACAAAGGAATACGATGTCCTTTCCAAGTTTCCATGCAAGCGGTTGGACTTTGATGACCTCCTCCTAGAGTGCTGGATGCTTTTGCGTGAAAATGCTAGTATCCGCACCAAATACGAGGTGGCGTTCGACCATGTCCTCGTTGATGAGACGCAGGATACATCCGATGTCCAATGGGAAATCGCCCGTGCGTTTGCGCGGCGCAACGGGAATCTCTTTTTGGTGGGGGATGTTGGACAGAGTATTTACGGCTTCCGTGGGTGCGATCCGCGCCGTACGGTGATGGCGTTTCGGAAGGCATTTCCGAATGGAGAAATTCACCGGCTTCCGGCCAACTACCGTGCGCATGAGACATTGGTGGTGCTTGCCAATGAGCTGATCGCGCATGCAGACCTTGATGAGCGCTATCGCCTCGAGATGCAACCCGTACGGAAGGCCGGGCCGCCTCCGGAGGTGACACGTCACGTCGATCAGGATTCTGAAGCGGCGCACGTGGTGCGCTCGCTCGTTGACCGCCGGCAAAACAATGCACTGGATTACAGAGACATCGCTATTCTGTATCGCACCAATGCCTACTCCCGCGGCATCGAGGATGCCCTGATCGCATGCGGCGTCCCGTATCACATCACGGGTGGCACCAGCTTCTACAATCGCAAGGAAGTCCGTGACATGATTTCCTACCTGCAGCTCACGGTGGATCCGCACTGCCCTGCGGGGACGGAAGCTGCTAAACGGCTCTTAAATGTGGCATCCAAGCGACACGCAGCCCGTACCCGAAGCCTTGGACAGGGCTTTGTAAAGCAGGTTGAGGAGCTTGCGGAACGCAAGCAGTGGTCGTTCTACGAGGCGCTTTGCCGCGGCGGATTTACAACCGCACAGGATATCGCCGTAAAAGACTTCCGCGACCAGCTCAAGGAAATCAAAGCCAGTGGCGTCACCGCACAGGTGCGGATTATGGCCGCGCGCCAGACGGGGTATGACTTGTTTGTGGAACTCGAGGATGGCGACCTTGAGGATGACGGTGAAGGCTCGAGCCGCATGGAAAACCTCGATGAACTTATTAAGTTTTCGAGTCGCTTTCACTCCGTCGAGGCATTTTTAAGCTTTTGTGGGGGGCAACTCCGTAAGTTCGGGGAGTCTGCGCGTGCCATGGATGCCGTGCAAATCATGACCATTCATAAGTCTAAGGGCCTCGAATGGCGGCTTGTGCATGTGATTGGCTTTGCGTTCTTGATCCTGCCGCACCATAGGTGCCTTCGGTACATCGATGGCGAATGTACTGCAGATTCCTTCGATGAAGAACGTCGCGTGGCGTATGTCGCGGTGACGCGTGCGAAGGAGTGGCTGGTGATGTCGTGGCCGACGTATCACAACGATAAGGCGCTTGGACCAAGTCCATTTTTGACGGAAATGCCGACGATTGCGTCGCAGGTCAATGAGGCGATGGCAAAGCAGCTGGAGCCCGAGTCGGATCCGAATGAGTTTGATGAGTTGATTGATGTAGATGCGTTGGCGCTCGAATTTGACATCGACGACGGCTCGACGCTGTAACGCCATCCCCTAAACAAAACAAAACTTTCTTGTTACTGGCTCTGATTGAGTTGATGTCTTTTACACACCTCCTGTTGCGTACTTGACTGTTTACCGATGATGTTATTCATAGGTAAGATGTTTGCAACGGCACGTAATGGCTCTTAGTAATTTAGGCGTTACATAACAGGGGATGCGTATGTTGACTTGGAAAACCATCATCGGATTTGGACTGCTGCTCAGTCTGGCCCTGCGCCCAGCGTCTGCTCAGCTCAAAGTACAAGACACTGTCATCCCGGCTACAAAGACGGAACAAGGTATCCAAGCATCCGACATCGATACCCGGTCTTTCTTTCCCGCGATCGACACACGCCCCATACCGCTGCAAACACCCCCCGAAAACCCTGTCCGAAAGCCGCTCCCCGGAGGCGAAAAGTCCAACTTACCTGTTGGGGCAATCGATAAGCTTTCTGCGACCGTTAACCCCGGAGCGCAATTTGCCGGGATGACGATGAATGGTTGGTATCCGCCGGATGCCGACATCGCTGTTGGGTCATCCCATATCGTGGAAGTCGTCAACAGCTCCTTTGCCATCTATACAAGAACCGGTACAAAGCAGCTGGAACAAACCTTTCAGACCCTCTTCAACGGCGTTGCTGTTGCGACGATGCTCTTCGACCCAAAGGTCATCTACGATCGCTTCAATGACCGCTACGTGATGATTGTCCTTGAGAAAAGCACAAGCCCGCAGATCAGCAAGGTACTGGTGGCCATCTCGGATGATGGTGATCCAAATGGAACCTGGCACCGCTATCGCCTCGAAGGTGCGCTGACCGTTGGCGGAGTCGACTGCTGGTTGGACTATCCGGGTTTTGGCTACAACCAGGATGGCTATGTCATCAGCGGCAATATGTTTGGCTTTGCTGATAATGTCTGGCGTACGACAGCAAGCATTGTTCTGCCATCCGCATCGGTTCGTTCAGGTGGCACTGCAAACACCACCACATTTCAGGACAACCAGATCATCACGATCCAGTATGCTGAAATGCTTGGCGAAACGACATCCGTGCTCTACGGAATCGGTTCCTTCAACAACAACTTCCACAAAATGGTGGCCATTCGGAATATCACCACCACACCAACATTGGTTACACGCCTTCAGGCGGTAGCCGCGTGGGTGGATCCGCCGGCGACAGCCGCGAGCACGAGCGGACAGGCGGTGGATGGCGGGGATGGTCGCCTTTATGGGGCCGTCTGGCGGAATGGCCAACTGGTCACATCCCACGCCGTCGGTATCAACAGCCGTGTCGCAGTGCGCTGGTATGACATCGCCACCAATGGCTGGCCAACATCCGGGACCAACCCCGCTGTGACGCAATCGGGCAACATCGCCGATTCGACGCGGGATTACACATACGGGATGGTTACCCGCAACGCAGCGGGTGAGATTGGCTTGACGTTTAGCCATTTGAGCTCCACAAATGCCGGTTCGGTGATGGTGGCCGGGCGTGTCGCGACAGACCCTGCTGGTACCGTAGGCACGCCATCCACTCTGTCGACAAGCGCTGGTAACAACTACTCGCTCTACCGCTGGGGGGACTACTTCGGCATCGATTCCGATCCTTCCGATGATGGCTTGTTCTGGGTTGTCGGAATGACCATCGGTACGAACAACCAATGGCGAACCCACATCGAGAGCTTTCGGCTGAGTACAACCCTAGCTGTCAGCAACGTGACACTGAACCCGACATCGCTTGCTGGAGGCGCATCCTCCACTGGAACAGTGACGCTTACCGGACCCGCACCGGCTGGGGGAAGTGTTGTTACCCTCGCATCCAACAATGCCGCAGCCACCCTTCCGGCAACAGTGAGCGTTGCGCAAGGTGCATCATCGGCGACGTTCACCATCACCACAACCGCCGTTGCAAGCGCCGTCTCACCCATCATTACGGCAACCATGGGAGCATCTAGCAAGACCGCAACCCTCACAGTCAACCCACCTGTACTCTCGACGCTGGTTGCAAGCGCAGCAAATGTCATCGGTGGTAAGCAAATTCGCCTGACGGCAAATCTTGGATCCGTTGCGCCAAGCGGGGGGACTTCCGTTGCATTGACATCCACAGACACCAATGCACTCCCAGTGCCGGCGAGCATTTCGATTGCTGCTGGCGCGACATCCGGTGATGTTCTGGTCACATCCGGTGTTGTCGCGGCGGATGTCAGCGTTACGGCGACTGCCACCCTCGGTGCCGTGTCTAAGACGGCAGGTGTCGTTGTTAAGGCTGCGGCATTGTCATCGTTGGTGCCATCAAGGACAGTTCTCACGGGAGGCTCCACGATATCGGTGCGTGTTCAGCTCGATGGCGCGGCGCCGACGGGTGGGACGACAGTAACCCTATCGAGTGCAAGCTCCGCGATCGTCAGCCTGCCGTTACAGGCCACCGTTCCTGCAGGCGCAACTAGCGTAAATGTGGATGCGGTTTCATCCGCGGTTGCAACCAACACGGATGTTGCTATCACTGCAACGCTGGGCACGGTTAGCAAATCGGTCACACTTACAGTGGTCGCTCCGGTTGCGGCGAGCGTGACGGTTTCGCCGGCATCGGTTCTTGGTGGGAACACTGCGACCGGCACGGTGACGCTCTCCGGCCCGGCTCCTACGGGTGGACGCATCGTTGATCTTTCATCCAACCTGGCTGCGGCAACGGTTCCGGTAAGCGTGACGGTTGCGGCTGGGGCATCGACAGCAACGTTCAGCGTTGCAACGACATCAATCCAAAGCAATGCGACAGCGACGTTGAGCGCGACCAACAATGGCGTGACGGTTACGACATCGCTGACCGTACGCGGGCCAGCCCCAGTGTCTGTGACGCTCTCGCCTGCATCGGTTGCCGGTGGGAGATCATCCGTTGCAACGGTTACGATCGAGACGCCTGCGCCAGTCGGTGGCGTCGTGGTCGACCTGAGCACATCCATCCCAGATGCCACTCTCCCGGCGACTGTGACAATCCCAGCTGGAGCGACAAAGGCATCGGTTACCGTTACCACGAGGCCAGTGGTTTCTAATGTCAGCGCATCGATTCGTGCTGCTGTAAACGGCGTTACAAAGTCTGGCACGCTAGTGATTGCCGCGCCTGTCATCCGGTCGGTGACCTTTGCGCCATCAAGTGTTACGGGAGGCTTATCGACCCCAGGGGTGGTCACATTGCAATCACCGGCGCCGGTTGGCGGGATGGTTGTGACATTAATGAGTGCGAACCCACTTGTCAGCGTTCCTGCCACAGTAACAGTCCCAGCAAATGCGACCACTGCGGTCTTCACAGCATCGACGCTCGTGACGGGAGTCGATACAAATGTGGTCGTAACCGGCACTACTGGTGCACTATCCGTTGTCGGAACGCTTAGGGTTTTAGCCCCGCGCGTGTTGTCGATCGGGTTTCCAAGTGGCTCCCCCGTGGGCGGTACGACCATTACCGGAACGATAAAGCTCACAGGCA
>Ga0255102_1000305_pt1 | contig 14185 bp, 10 predicted proteins | sample Law_Cont_RepA_0h_FD_188448 | JGI IMG/M metagenome (GOLD analysis project Ga0255102, IMG submission 188448) | Freshwater microbial communities from St. Lawrence River, New York, United States - Law_Cont_RepA_0h | ecosystem: Environmental > Aquatic > Freshwater > River | place: USA: New York... | reverse complement strand
ATCAAGGGACGAGTTCGCCGAGGATCAGCAGCGCGCCCGGGAAGAAATGCAGGGGGGCGAAGCGTTCGGGCTTATCGATCTGGTTCTTGTTCTTCGCCAGGACGGCGGCCTTGTCGATCGGGTCGGCCAGCAGCTCGAGCCGGACGGTGTGCACGCCCTCGGGGAGGTCGGTGCCGACGGTGAGGGTGCCCAGGCGATTATAGGTGGAGTAAGCGTCGATGCGCTGGACGACGAAAGGTTTGCCGCCATCGAGCGTGACGGCGACCTTGCCGCCGGCCGGGCCGAGCAGGTCGTACACGGCGCAGTGCGTGCCCTTGAATTTGAATTCGAGGCTCTGGCCGGGCTGGGTCAGCTTGACCATCGCCGGCAGACGGTTCGCCCAGCCCTTGGCGAAGGCGTCGGTCTTCATGTCGACCGGCGTCAGCCCCGCGGAGAGCTTGGCGGCGGTGATCGGGACGAGCGTCGCGCGCTCGAAGTTCGCCGGATCGAGGGCGAGGTTGCTCACGTGCGCGGTCGGCGTGGCGTTCGCGATGGCGAGGGCCGGCAGCGAACGGACGATGGCCTGCGTATAAAGCACCTGGCCGGTGGAATCATGCGGGTGGACGCCGTCCCGCGCGAAGACGAACTTGTCGCCGAGCGCGGCCTTGTCGGCGGCGGTCTGCGGCAACGGCGCCTTCCAGAGGAGCTGACCGGCCTTGGCCAGTCGCGCGACCTCCATGCCGAGCGTGATCGTCGGGATGCCGTAATGGTCGGCGACCTTCTCCATCGCGCTCGCGGAGCGCTGCAGCTTGCCCTCGAGCATGGCGGGGGAAAGCGCCTCGGTCAGGGTATAGACGAAGCAGATGTCGGTCTTGGGATTGGCCTTCCAGGTCTGGCGCACGATGCCTTCCATGCAGCGGATGATGCGCCGCGGGTCGGTGCCGCCGTCGTTGACGGCGAACTCGACGAAGAGGAGATCGGGGCCCTTGGAAAGCACGTCCTGCTGGACCCGGAAGACGCCGAGGTCCGAACCGGTGCCGCCGATGGCCGCGTTGATCTCGGTGAAGGTCGACTGCGGGTAGGCCTTCTTGAAATGGGCGAGGGTCTGCACCCGCCAGCCGTTCTGCGCGGTGATCGAACCGCCGAGGTAACCGATCTTCACTTCGGCGCCGGTCGTCTGGGCCTTCAGGAAGAAGTTCGGCAGGCCGCCGCGGGCGCGGACTTCCTGCGCGTCGGCGAGCGGGTAATCCTGGTCGGCGGCGCGACCGAGCACGGCGGCGCAGAGCGCCAAGGCGGAGAAGAGCAGTCTCATGGGGGTGCAAGATTAGACGGGGAATAACCCCGCGAGTTCCAGCCTATTGCCCGGACGCGTCCGAAAAATGAAAGTCCGTCTTCCTTCCCGCACCGAGTCCCGTAAGTTCGGGACATGGACAACCTCACGCACGCCGCCCTGGGCATCGCCGCCGGGGTCGCCGTCCATCGCCGCGGCGGCTCGGTCTCCGCCGCCGCCGTGGCCGCCCTGCTCGCGTCCGAGGCGCCGGACCTCGACGTGTTCATCCGGGCCGCCGACGACCCGCTCGTCGCCTTCCGCTGGCACCGTCACTTCACGCACAGCTTCGTGTTCATGCCGGTGCTCGCGCTGGCGGCCGCGTGGCTCACGACCCTCTTCTTCCATCGCCGCCATAACGTCGGCTGGCGCGAACTGTTCCTGCCCGCCCTCGCCGGCGCGCTCACGCACCTGCTCTGCGACGGCTGCACGAGCTACGGCACGATGCTGCTCTGGCCGTTCACGGAGGCGCGTTACTCCTGGGATTGCCTCCCGATCATCGACCTCGCGGTCACCCTGCCCGTGCTGACGTTCGCCGTGCTCGCCTGGCGCCGGCACTCGCCGCGGCTGGCGGCTTACGCGCTGCTGTGGTTCGGCGCCTACGCCGCGCTCGGCCTGACGCAGCAGGCCCGCGCCGAACGCAGCCTGCGGGCCTGGCTGGCGGCCCAGTCCGTCACGCCGGAGCGCCTCGCGGTGAAGCCGACGGTCTCCAACCTCGTCGTCTGGCGCGCGGTCTGGCTGCACCAAGGTCGCTGGCATGTGGCGGCGGTGCGCAACCTGCCGTTCACACCGACCCGTCTCGTGGTCGGCGAGACCCGCGCGGCCTGGTCACCGACGTCCGCCGGCAATCCCCCGCCCTTCTCCGAAGGCGCGCACCTGATCGCCGACTTCTCCCGGTTCACCGGCGGCTGGAACACCTATGACCAGGCCGACGGCGCGATCCTCGTCGGCGACATCCGTTTCGCGATGCTTCCGACCAGCAGCCGCCCGCTGTGGTCCGTGCGATGCGCTCCCGGCGGCACGCTCGCCGACACGACGCTGATCATGGACCGCAGCCTCCGGGATGGTGACTGGGGGCGCCTCGGCGCCTTGCTCACCGGGTCGGATTCGCGCTTCGTCGAAATCGACTAAGACGCGCCGCGGAGCGTCGCGTCCCCGCTACGCGATGACTCAGCGCAGTTCGAAGCGATAACTGGCGACGGCTTCGGAGGCGACCGGCGCGCGATTACGCGTGGCGGGCTCGAAGGTCGAAGCCCGGGCGGCCTCCAGCGCGGCCTCATCAAGCAGGCGGCTGCCGGAGCTGGTGGTGAGCTCGACCTGCCGGACGGAGCCGTCCGCGGCGAGCAGGATGCGGACACCGACGACGCCGGCGACGCCGGCGCGACGCGCCCGCTCAGGATAAGCGGGCTCCTGCCGCGCGCGGAAGGCCGGCGGTACGAAGACTTCCGCGACGGGCGCGGGCGGGGCGACGGACACGCCCCTAGGTTCGGCGGCGACAGGAGCCACGACAGCGGGCGAAGCCGCCACCGGGGCAGTCGCCGGCGGAAGAGCGGCGGGCGTCACCGGGACGAAGACGGGCGTCACGGGCAAGGTGAGCCCGGCGCCGAGGGCCGCGCCTTCCTTAGCCTCGCCAGGCAAGGCGACCGGCTCCGGCAGCAAGGTCACGAGGATATGGCCGCCTTCCGTGGCCGGCTCGCCGACGCCGCGCAGTCCGCCGACCCAGACGGCGCCGAGGGCCATCGCGTGGGCGCAGGCCACCGCGGTCCAGATCAGGCGATGTCGACGACGTTCAGACACGCGGTGAGAGTCGGTTCGACGGCGAGTTCAGTCAAGGACGAGGCGTGTCATTTCGCGAGGTCCGGCGGCACCATCCACAGCAGGCTCCAGGCCCCGAACGGGCGCGCGCGGTCCGGCTTGCTCCGCCGCTCCAACGCCATCAGCCCGGCCTTACGGAAACGGACCGCTTCGCCGCCATCGGCCAGGCCGAGCAGGAGCGCGGCCAGTTCGGCGAGGTGCGGATTATGGCCGACGAGCAGCCGGCTGCGGCGCGACTTGGCGAGCTGGGCGGCGGTCTTCCGCGGATCGTCCTCCGGCTCCAGGCCCGCGAGCACCTTCAGGGGCAGCACGGAGCGGGTCGCCAGCCGCAGCAGCTGCGCCGTCCGGACCGCGCGCACGAGGGGGCTGTGCTCGATCGCCTCGACTTCCGCCAAAGCCGCGGCGCCGACGCCTGGGGCCAGCAAGGCCACCTGACGCTGGCCGTGCGGCGTGAGGTCGCGCGAGGCGTCCGGCGTCCCAGGGACGGCTTCGGCATGGCGGAGCAGGTAGAGACGCATGACGGCAACGTGACGTTTCGCCGAGCCGTTGCAAATCGGACTTGCTCCGCCGTCTCGTCCGTCAACCAATCGCCCGTGCGCTTCGTCGCCACCGCCCTCCTCCTCTGCGCCGCGCTCACCGCGGAGACGGCCGCCCAGACGCGCTACTCGACCCAAGGGATGACCGTGGCGGGGCAGATCTGCGTCGACGCCTCGACCGGCGCCGTGCTGTCACAGAAACTGGCGGACTTCCCGGCGGACCCGGCCAGCGTGACGAAGCTGATGACCTTCCTCCTTGTCCTCGAGGATCTCCGCGACGGGCGGACGACGCTGCGCAGCCGCGTGGGCGTCACCAAGGAAGCCGCGGCCACCGGGGGCTCGCAGGTCTGGCTGGCCGTCGGCGAGACGTTCACGGTGGAAGACATGCTCTACGCGCTGATGCTCCAATCCGCCAATGACGTCGCGGTGGCCTTGGCCGTCGACCGGGCCGGCAGCACGGCGGCCTTCGTCGCCCGCATGAACCGCCGGGCGGCCGAACTCGGCATGACGCGCACCCGCTATGTCTCGCCCAATGGGCTGACCGAAGGCCGTGGTCCGCATGACAGCTCGACCGCCCGCGACCTGGCCCGGCTCGGCGTCGTACTCTGCGGCATGCCCGAAGCCCTGCGCTTCACCTCGGCCAAACGTCACGTCCTCCACCGCCCGCTCAAGCCGATGGAGATGCTCAACCACAACCATCTGCTGGCCTCGTTCCCCGGCTGCGATGGGCTGAAGACCGGCTACACCTCGAGCGCCCAGGCCTCGATCATGACCACGGCCAAGGCCGGACCCCAGCGGGTCATCGCGGTCGTGCTCGGTTGCCGCAGCCCCCTTGGCGGTAAGGCCTCCCAGCGCCTGCGGGATGACTTGGCCGCCACCCTGATGCGGGAAGGCCTGGCCAAACTCCAGGCCCAGGCGGCCGCCCAAGCCCGCCTGCCAGCGCTGAAGCAAGCCCCCAAGATCAGCGTAAAACCCAAGGAAGAGCCCGGTTTCTGGGACTGGCTGGGGGATTTGTTTAGCTTCTAACCCCCGGCCAGAAGGGGGTGGAAAGAAGTAGTGAACATTTGTTCATTTTGCTTGCCACGTTCGCCGTGCCCGGCAAATTCCATTCCGCATACCCAACGTTATGTCCGCCAAATCCGAACCCACCGCTAAGGAAAAATCTGCCAACCAGGCAGCCGAGAAGAAGACCCTCGATCTGGCTCTCTCCGCCATCAACAAGCAGTATGGCGACGGCACCCTGATGCGCATGGGAGACGCGACCAAGATGCAGGTCTCGTCCGTCTCCACTGGCTCGGTCGCCATCGACCTTGCCTTGGGCGTCGGCGGCCTCCCCCGCGGCCGTATCGTCGAGATCTTCGGCCCGGAATCCTCCGGTAAGACGACGCTCTGTCTCTCCATCATCGCCGAGATCCAGCGCCAGGGCGGTAACGCCGTCTTCGTCGACGTCGAACACGCCCTCGACCCTCGCTACTCCAAGGTGGTCGGCGTCGACCTCGACAACCTCCTGGTCTCCCAGCCCGAATCCGGCGAAGACGCCCTCAATATCGTCGAAACCCTCATCCGCTCCGGCGCGGTCGATGTGGTCGTCATCGACTCCGTCGCCGCCCTCGTCTCCAAGCAGGAGCTCGACGGCCAGATGGGCGACGCGACCGTCGGCGTCCAGGCCCGCATGATGAGTCAGGCCATGCGCCGCCTCACGGCCGCCATCAGCCGCACGAATTGCATCTGTATCTTCACGAATCAGATCCGCGAGAAGATTGGCGTGATGTTCGGCAGCCCCGAAACCACCCCCGGCGGCCGCGCCCTGAAGTTCTTCTCCTCCGTCCGCATCGACATCCGTCGTATCGGCCAGATCAAGGAGCCTTCCGGCAAGGTCATCGGCAACCGCACCAAGGTGAAGGTCGTGAAGAACAAGGTCGCCCCTCCCTTCACGGAGTGCGAGTTCGACATCATGTACACCGAAGGCATCTCCCGCTCCGGCTCCGTCCTCGACCTCGGCATCGAACACAAGATCCTCGAGAAGAAGGGCGCCTGGATCGCCTATAACGGCCAGCTCATCGGCCAGGGCCGCGAAGCCGCCAAGGACTACCTCATCAAGAACCCGAAGGTCCTGGAGGAAATCCAGAAGACCATCATGGAGAAGGTCCAGGTCGTCGGCGGCATGACCCTCGGCGTCGGCGTCGCCGAGAACGTCACGGCCGAATAATCAATCGTTGTTGGCTAGCCATAGCCCGGGCCGCACGCGAGTGCGGCCCGTTTCCTTTCCGGACCCCGCGGCTTAGCGGACTTCCTCGATCGCCAAGGAGGTCTCGGCCGGTGCGTAGGCCGCCTTGAGCGCGGCGACCAGCTTGACGTGCTCGAGTTCGGAGGACTTCACGATGGCTTCCATATCCTTCTTGGCCTCGGGGCTGCGGAAGAGCGTCTTGATTTGCCGGGTCTCGAAGGCCTGCTTCTCGCCGACGGCCTTCCAGATCTTGTCGAAGGCCGGCTTGAGTGGGCCTTGGGGGAACTCGGAGGCGAGGTTCACCCCCGCCTCCAAGACGGCGCGATCGAAGACCTTCGCCTGACCGCCCCACGTCACCTTGAGCTGGGCGGTGTGGGCACCCTTCACCTTCAGCGTCAGACGGTTGAAGCGCTGATGGAAGTCGGCCAACGCCAGACCGGCGGCGATCGTGCCGTCCTTGGCCACATCCCCGGCCTCGAAGACACAGGGGATTCGATCGCTGATCAGCGTGAGGGCGCCGCCCTGCCCCGGGACGACACGTTGACCCGCGGAGCCCTGGGCCGTCCGGGCGGCGAGATCGACCTCGACCATGCCGAGATTGCCATCGAGCCCGAGGGCCTTGAGGTAGGCGGCGGCCATGATGACGTGCCCCGACCAGCCAGGGTGGACGCCATCGCCGCCTTCGAGTTTGAAGCTATCGCCATACTTCGCACGCGTCGCGTAGCCCTTGGCGAGCATCGGCCAGTAGACATCCGCGAAGGCCACCTGTTCAGCCTCGGCCACCTCGATGTTGATGTTGCGGAACTGTAGAAGAGCGAGGTTGAGCGTCTCCCAGGTGCCGCGGGCTGACTTCACCCACGGCGGGACGGAATGGATGGTGCCAGAAGAACCGAGCACGACGCGGGCGCCGGCGGCCTTGAAGGCCTGCACGACCTTGGTCTGGTTCTTGCGATAGTCCTCGCCGATCGATTTCTCGAAAGGCACGTAGCGGAAGTCGTTCATGCCGTAGCAGGTGGAGGCGATAGTCGGCTGGAAGCGGAGGACGTCATTCTTCATGCGCCCGAAGAATCCGCCGGCGGTCTCGCCGCTCCAACCGTACTGGCGGCATTCCACCTGGAGGTCGGGGCGCGCGGCGGCGAGGTACGCCTCGAGCAAGCGGCTGTACATCTTCTGCTCGGTGATGGAGTCACCACAGATCGCGTAACGATCGCCCGGCTTGAGCAACAAGCCCTTTGGCTCTGGCGCAAGATGGCCCACGTAATCGGCGGGAACGCCGGGCGGCAGGGGTTGCGTCTCGCGGGCCAGGAGAGCGCCGGCAAAAGTCAGGGCGACGAGCAGGAAGCGGGGGTGTCGCATGGGTATTTCCTACCCTGCCGACGACTTGAAATCTACCCCGATTTACCCAGCGACTTGCTTTTCACGGGCAATGGTGCTAATTTAATCATCCCCTGCAGTGTTCGACACCCGCGGCAGCCTCCCTTCCCTACGAACATAATATACGGGAGGTGCGACCCGACCGGCCTCGTCCGAGCCGTGGCAACGTACCGCCCACCTAAATCCAGGAATAAGTGGAGCTCCAATCGGAACCGGCACAGGTGGGGGACCCTTTTTTAACCGAAGAGTGAGCGCAGAGTAAGGAGTGCTGAATCGAGTACTGGGTCGAGGGCTGGGTCGAGGTCAGCATCGAGTGCTGGGTCGATGGCTGTGTAGAGGGCTGGGTCGAGTGCTGGGTCGATTCCATTGAATCGCACACGTCAATCCATCCCGCACTGGACTCTGGATCCCCTTATCGATTCAGCACTCGATTCCGCACTCTGTACTCGATCCAGCACTCTATCCTACCCCAACTTCAACGGCCCTTCCTCGCAGAGGCTGGGGTTACCGAAGGTCTTCATGGGATGGCCGAAACCCTGGGCGATCGCCATAAGCAGGCGATTATGCGGAGTCTTGTTGAACTTGAGCGCCCGACCGGTCTTGAAGCCCAGCCCGCCGCCGATGAGCACCCACGGGATGTCCTCGTGCGTGTGGCTGTTGCCCTTACCGAGCTCGTTCGTCCAGACGATGGTCGTGTGGTCGAGCATGTTGCCGTTACCGTCGGGCTCGGGCGTCTCCTGCAGGCGCTTCGCGAGGAAGGCGATCTGCTCGGAGAACCAAGTGTTGATCTTGGTGAGCTTCTCGACCGAGCCCTTGTTGAGGTCGGGGTCGTGTGAGAGCGCATGGTGCCCCTCCTCGATCCCGATCCACTTCATGCGGGCCCCACCAACGGAGTTCGTGAACTGGAAAGTCGAGACGCGGGCCAGGTCGTTCTGGAAGGCGCTGATGAGGAGCTCGGTCTGCAGGCGCGTGATCTGCGGGATGCTATCGTTATCCAGGGGCACGCCGGCTTCCGGCGGGTGCGGGACCTTGAGGGCGGACTGCGCCTGGCTTTCCTGTAGGCCGCGCTCGAGCTCGCGCAAGGCGGTGGCGTGCTGGTCGAGCAGCCCGCGGTCGCCCTTGTCCACGGCGGCGGCGACCTTGGCCAGGTCGTCCTTCAGCCCATCGAGCACGGAACCCAGGTTCTCTCCTTCCTTCATCGAACCGTAGAGCTTGTCGAACAGCTCGTAGGGGCTCGAGATCGGGGCGACCGGCTGGTTGGCGCCCGCGTAGCTCCAGCGGGTCCAGGGGTCGGCGCGATTGCCGACCGCGACACCGATCTCCAGGGAGCCATGCCGGGTCTTGGTCGCGGCGTTGGCTTGCAAGTGGGTCCGGATCACCTGGTCGACGGACGGGCCGCTGGCCCAACCGGCCGGCGCGCCGCCGCCCCCCATGATGTTGCCCGGGAAGAGCTCGATGCCGGTGAGGAGGCAGCTCATGCCGCGCATGTGCGAGTCGCCGTCGCCGCGCACGCGGTTGTTCACGCCCTTGAGCGTCAGCATCCGGCCCTTGAAGGGTTCGAGGGGCTTGAGGATGGGCTTCAAGGTGAAGTTCGCGCCTTCCTCGTCGGGCCAGAAGGCCGGCGGCACGACACCGTTGGGCGAGAAGACGAAGATGACCCGCGAGCGCCGCCCGCCGGCCGGCTCGGCTGCGCCGAGGGAGGCGAGCCCCCCGAGGAGCGGGAGGGCGGCGGCCGAGAGGCCGAGGCGACGGAGGAAATCGCGGCGATGTTGGAGCGTCATGGTCTTAGCGGGTGGGAGGGGTGGCGGCGCCGGTCGGACGGAGGGCCGCGACGACGGCGACCTCGACGGCCAGGTTCCGGATATGGAAGTTGTCCGCCCGGAACTGGTCGGTCAGCCGGCCGAGCAGCTCAGGCGCATAGGCGGTCGGGGGCTGCTTCACGATCGACTGGAAGAGGTTGCGGACGAACCCGGCCTGGCCGGCCGCGCTCTCGGCCGCGTGCTTGGCCACGTCGCGGGCGCCGGTCAGTTTGATGACCTGCCCGTCGGCCGCGGTGTACTCGGAAGTCGCGTCGACCGGCTTGTTATTGTCGGTCGCGCGGACGCGGCCGACGGCATCGAAGCGCTCGAAACTGAAGCCCAGCGGGTTGATGGTCACGTGGCAGGACTGGCAGGCGGGCTTGGCGGTGAGCTCGGTCACCTTCTCCCGCATGGTGAAGGAAGGGTCGAACTTGTCGTCCATGAACGCGATCGCCATGGGCGGCGGCTTGAGCATGCGGCCGAGGATGTTGCGCGTGACGAAGACGCCGCGATGGATCGGCGAGGAGGACTTGGTGTAGGAGAACGTGGCGAGGACGAACGGGTGCGTGAGCACGCCGCCCCGCTGGTCGGCGTCCATCTTCACCGGCTGGAAGCCTGCGCCCGCCTCGACCTTCTGGCCATAGAACTTCGCGAGCCGCTCGTTCATCAGGATGGTGTCGCCCAGGAGCAGCTGGCGGTAGTCGGAAGCCTCCGACCAGACGACGCCCTCGGTGAAGAGGTCGAGCGAGGTCCGCAGGTCCATCACGAGCGCCTGGTCGAAGCCCGGGTATTCTTGCTGGTCCTTGGCGATCTCGGCCCCTTCCTCGACGTGCAGCCAGTGATGCAGGAAGTCCCGCAGCTTGGCCTTCGCGCGCGGGTCCTTCAACAGGCGCTGGGCCTGCTTGCGCACCTGGGCCTCGGTCTTTAGCTGGCCGGCGGCGGCGGCCTGGAGCAGGGCGGCGTCCGGCACGGAATCCCAAAGGGTGAGCGCCAGCCGAGACGCGACGGCGTAATCATCCTGCGGCCCGAGGCCGGGATACAGGAAGGCGGGATTGGAGAGCGTGAAGATGAAGGCCCGCTTGGCGGCGACCTCCGGCGCGACGCCAGGCGCGTAGATCTGCGCGAGGTCGGCCTGCTGCTCGGCGGTGAGCGGGCGGCGGTAGGCGAGCTGGGCGAAGCGTAGCGAGAAAGCCTTGAACTTCTCGGCACGATCCGGGGCGTCGGCCTTCGTGCCGGCGAGGGCAGAGAGGTTCGGGCCGACGAGGGCGGAGACCTGCATGGCACCCTTGGCGACCGCCTCCGTCCATTCCCGCGACACCGAGGAGCCGCGTTCGTAGCCGACGCTGCCGTCATCGGGCGGCAACGGCACGGACACGACGTGGACGAAGGAGGAGTACTTGGGGGCGAGGTTGGCCCGCGGGATCACAGCCCAGGCACCGCCGGGCGGACGCCACTCGAGCTTCAGGCCGGCGGTCTTGTCCTTGTACTTGAAGAACTCGACCTTGAGCGGGTAGCTGCGGCCGCCGAGCAGGAAGACGGGGGCCTGAGCCGAGCGCGACTTGCCCGAACTGACCCAGAGGTCGATGATGGCGTCCTTCTGCGTACCGTTATCGGGCACGTTGACGTAGAGCCGGGCGCCGTTCGGCGTGGTCAGGCGGAATTCATACTCGCCGGTATCCGGCACCAGCAGGGAGCCGGTCCAGTTGATCTTGAACTGGTCGGGTTTCCCGCCGGGCGCGGGCGCCTTGTTGCCGAAATCGAAATCTAGGGTCGGGTCCACCCGGTCGACCAACTTGATCTCGTTCTTGGCGGTTACGTTGGTGGTGTCTCCGTCGGGCAGGCCGCGGTAGCTGCCGGCTAGGCCGCCGGACTCGGTCGTGGTGACGGCTCCCCGGAGGGAGCCGAGCAGGTCCGCGATGCTCTCGCGGTACTGGCGGACCGTGAGGTGCGCGAGCTCGATGCGGGGTGGGTAGTTGCGGGCCCGGGCCTCCGCCGAATAGAAGGCCTGAGAGATGAACTCCGCGGACGCGGTGGCATCGGCGACGGACAACGTGCCGGGGTCGTTCTCCGGCATCTCGCGGGCGATGTACTTGGCCAGGCTGGCAACGGACTTCTCCCCAACCAGCGGCTCATCCGCCTTGCCGGCGACGCCTTGACCGACCGGTCCGTGGCAACGCATGCAGTCCTCGCGGTAGACGACCTCGCCGGCGCGGGGAGCGGCCAGGTTCTTCTTGTAATAGCGCTGCCCTTGGCGGCCGGCCATGGCCAGACCTCCGACGACGGCCAAAACGGCCAGGATCTTGAGCGACCGGGACAGGGGCATGGGGCTATGACCCCATACAATCCGCAGGGGTTCCGCTAAATCAAGCCCGCCTCGCCGAAACTAAACCAGCCTTTGCCCGCCCCGTCGGCCTCGGGGCGGCCGATGATGACATGATCGAGCAATTCCACGCCGAGGATTCGGCCGGCCTCGGTCAGTTGGCGGGTGACGGCCCGGTCGGCGTGACTGGGCGCTGGATCCCCGCTCGGGTGGTTATGGGCGACGATGGCGGCGGGGGCGGCGTGCTTGAGGGCGATGCGGAAGACTTCCCGCGGGTGCAGCAACGAGCTCGTGGCGGTCCCAGAGCTCACTTCCTGCAGGCCGAGCAGCCGGTTGCGCCGGTTCAGCGAGAGCACCCAGCATTTCTCGACGGCGAGCCCGACGGTCAGGGGCTCGAGCCGGGCCCAGACCTTCGCGGGCGAATCCAGCCGCTCTCCCGGATCGGCGCCCTGCTCGCGGAGCCGCCGCGCCAGTTCGAAGGACGCGGCCAGCTCCGCGGCCTTGGCCGGACCCAGCCCGCGGATACGTGCGAAGTCGGCCCGCTCCCAGCCGGTCAGCCCGGCGAGCTGGCCCGCCTCCCGGAGCAGGTGGCCGGCGAGCTGATGCGCCGAGGCACCGCGCGAACCGGCGCCAATCAGTAGCTCCAGCAACTCGGCGTCGAGGAGGGCGCGCGGGCCGAGGCGGCTGAGTCTTTCCCGGGGGCGGTCAGCGGACGGATGCATCCCGCGATGACCATCACACGGGCGGATGGGCACAACGTAGATTATGCCTCAGCGAAACCCTTCAGCCGCAAGAAGACGAAAGGGTGCGGGCGTTGATTTCTGACGCCCGCACCCTTCGACGGCGCACCCGGGAATTCCCGGGGCGACCGCCGTCAGGCTTTGAGCGTGATCTCTTCCAGATAAGTGACCTTGCCAGTCTTGATGTCATACATGGAGCCGACGATGGCGATTTTGCCCGCCGCCTCGAGCTCGCGCAGCGTGCGGCTGGCGGCGCGGATGTAGCCGATTGTCCTGGCCACGTTGCGCGTGGCCACATCGTCGACGTACATCAGCTTGGTCTCCTTCGTCACCCAATCTCCGTGCGGCTTGGTACCCGGGACGATGGATTTCTGGATCTCGTTGATCAGCGAGTCGAGGTGCTCGCAGCCCGTGGCCTTCGAAGCCGTGTTGCCCGTCTCGAACAGCTCGACGGCCGCCTTGACCGCGCCGCAGCTGGTGTGGCCCATCACGAGCACCAGCCGCGCGCCGGCTACCGCGCAAGCGAATTCCATGCTGCCGAGGACTTTCTCCTTCGCGACGTTGCCCGCGATGCGGATGACGAAGGCGTCGCCCACGCCCATGTCGAAGATCAGTTCGACGGGGCTGCGGGAGTCGATGCAGCTGAGCACGACCGCCATCGGGTATTGCGCAGCCGCCGTCGCGTCGACCTGCCGAGCGAGGTCCCGGGTGAGGCGGCGTCCGGTCACGAACCGCTCATTGCCTTCCTTGAGGAACTGCAGGACGCGCTCCGGGGTCAACTGCGCCTGCACTTCGCGGGTGCTCACGTCGACGTACTGGATCTCATCCTCCATCACATAGCGGTCCTTGAAGCCCATGAGGCTGACCTTCAGGTTGCGCGCCGGGGCGGTCTGCTTGCGGAAGTCTTCAATCAGGTCGAGAATGTCCGGGTCGATGTAATCCGTGTTACGGGCGTCGAGTACCACGTGGCCGTTCGTCGTCACGGCGGCGAGCGCCTGCTCGAGCACGGCGCGATTGAGGAAGCTCACCTGGTTGGCGAATTCGATGCGGAGCACGTCGCCGCCCGCATGACGCTCCATGAAGCGGAGCAAGGGCCGCCGGAAATTGCTATGGAGGATGAAGCCGAGGCTGGTGCCCAGGCCGATGAGGACGCCAGTCAGCAGGTCCGTGAACACGATGGCCACCGTCGTGACGATGAAGGGGACGAACTGGGTGCGGCCTTCCGCCCACATCTGCCGGAAGAGCGCCGGGCTGGCCAGCTTCAGGCCCGTCACCAGCAGGACGGCGGCCAGAGAGGCCAGGGGGACCTCGTTCAGCCACTGGGGCGCGAACAGCACCAGCAGGCAAAGCAGCACCCCGTGGAAGAAGGCCGAGAGGCGCGTCGCCGCGCCCGCGTTGATGTTCACCGAGCTGCGCACGATGACCGAGGTGATCGGTAGGCCGCCGAGGAAGCCGGCCACCACGTTGCCGACGCCCTGCGCCATGAGCTCGCGGTTCGGGGGGCTCACCCGTTTGCGCGGGTCCAGCTTATCGACGGCCCCGAGATTCAACAGCGTCTCCAGCGAGGCGACGGCGGCGATCGTGATGGCGGCCATGATGATGGCGGGATTGCCGAAAGCCTTGAAGTCGGGGCTGGGCAGGGCCTTCATGAACTCCCCGAGGCTGGCCACGGTCGGCAACTGCACCAAGTGGCTCGTCCCGATGGCCCAAGGACTACCGGCGGCCTTCATCACGAGGTTGGCCGCCACGCCCAGTAGCACCACCACCAGCGGAGCCGGGATGAGGGACTGCTTGAGCCGGCTCCGGTCCCACGCCAGCAGGATGGCCAAGGAAACCAACCCGATCATCAGCGCGCCGGGCTCGAAGTTGAAGAGGGAGGAAACCAGCTCCGTGAGGGTGTTCTTACCATCGGGCTGCAGGAAGCCAAGGTCGCCCGCCGGATCCGCATCGTGGCCGACCGCATGGGGAATCTGCTTGAGGATCAGGATCACGCCGATCGCGGCGAGCAGGCCCTTGATGACGTTCGAGGGGAAGAAGGCCGCGATCGGCGTGATCCTGATCCTCAAGC
>Ga0255102_1000304_pt1 | contig 14229 bp, 10 predicted proteins | sample Law_Cont_RepA_0h_FD_188448 | JGI IMG/M metagenome (GOLD analysis project Ga0255102, IMG submission 188448) | Freshwater microbial communities from St. Lawrence River, New York, United States - Law_Cont_RepA_0h | ecosystem: Environmental > Aquatic > Freshwater > River | place: USA: New York... | reverse complement strand
TGCTCTTGCGCAAGTTGTTCTGCCAATGCTTGCTCTTGTGCAAGTTGTTCTGCCAATGCTTGCTCTTGCGCAAGTTGCTCCTGTAAAGCTTGCTCTTGTGCAAGTTGCTCCTGTAAAGCTTGCTCTTGTGCAAGTTGTTCTGCCAATGCTTGCTCTTGTGCAAGTTGTTCTGCCAATGCTTGCTCTTGCGCAAGTTGCTCCTGTAAAGCTTGCTCTTGTGCAAGTTGCTCCTGTAAAGCTTGCTCTTGTGCAAGTTGCTCCTGTAAAGCTTGCTCTTGTGCAAGTTGTTCTGCCAATGCTATCTCAGCAGCTTTTTTTGCCGCAACCGATGCATTGTGAAGATTAATTTTAACTCGCTTATTTTTTTTGCGCATTTGTATAGCAAGTTGATTTAAGTACGCTAATTGGGCCAACATTGTAATATATATACATATAATATTTTATAAAAATAAAAAATTATATTTGCTTTCTTTCTAAATAACATAACTTGTACATTTAATATTCAGTATTTAATTTTGTTCTAATGTTTAAGCGGTCGTTGTAAATTTAGCAGTTTGTGAAGGTGGTATATTAGATTGTGTACTAGACAATACAGCAAATTGCGCTATTAAACCGGCGACAGGGCCGCTTATGGAGGAAAGTCTCGCTCTCTTTGCAGATGTAGTGAAATATCTGAGTGTGAGAACCGTTTTAGTGGGGATAACAGCGCCTAGTCTAGATGTTTGAGTCGTTAGAGATTTAAAACTTGTAGCACCGGAATCAAGAAAATCACCAAGAAACGCAACCCCTCCAGAATTTACTATTCTTGTTGGAGCTACATATGACACTGTATTTACGTCTATTTCACGATTAACTACTTGAGTGATTGATGTAGGTGGTGAAATTGAATTAGTCAATACTGGAGTGTTGTCGCCGAGAGAATCTTTCAGGTTGGAAGTTTGAAACGTAAATGTTGTTACTGGGTTTGCTGTTGTAGGTAAAAGAAGATTTCCAAATATATCCAATGCAAGTAAACTTGTTAAAGCGGATCCATTATTAGAAATATTATATGTAACAATGTCATCTAGAGATCCGTCTGCTTCTGTAAGAGAAGTAATAACAATTGAGTCAATTGTAGCCGGCGCGGATGGAACCATTGAAACCTTTGCAGGCATGCTCTCAGTCATCACGGCACCAGCAGTTACGGTACCTATGGAAATAACAGTCACTTCAATTAGGTCACCGTAAGCGTAAGAACCAATTGGTGTTGTGATAGTATTTGGAGAACCGGAGAACAAAGTCATAGGCAATGGGGCGGCGGCGGAGCCACGCTCATTGGGAGCGGAGTTAGTATTTACAGTTACTTCAAAAGTTTCATTCTCAGGGCCCAGAGATGATGCCTTAATATAATAAACTAATTCAGTATCACCAACATTCACTGTATTACCGTTGAGTTTATAAGTTATCTTGTACGACGTTAACATGTCTCCGGTTGCGTCAACTGGTTTCTTAAAAGAATACTTGCAGACACGGGCATTAGTATTAGCTGTATTAGCGGCAACAACAGCAGTAGCAGCAGCGGCAGCAGCAGCAGTAGCGGCACCACTAAGTGTTGCATCGGTTGGTATAATGTTAACAAGAGCAACTGCTTTGGCCACATGGTTGACAGCAGCAGTTTGAGCAGCTTGAGCAGCAGTAAAAGCATTATTAGAAGCAATTTTCACATTATTAATTGATGTGGCAGTATTTATAGCCGTCTGCAGGAGGCTAACAAGATTCGCAGCAGCAGTAACTGCAAGATCAGCAGTTACATCGGCATCATTATTAGCAGCGGTGACGAGAGGGTAAGCGGCATAAGCAGACATAGAATAAGATTGAGCAGAAGTAGCAGCAGCGTTGGCAGTAGTTTGAGCAGCTTGAGCAGCAGTAAGAGCATTATTAAGAAGAGCAACAACATTAGGAAGATCACCAGCTATTGCAGCAGCAGCAGCAGCACTGTTGGCAGTAGTAACAGCAGTAAAAGCTGCGTCAGCAGAAGTCTTTGCTGCATTAGCAGCAGTTTCAGAAGCATTAGTAGCAGTTAAAGCAACGGTTCTAGAAGCAGCAGCAACTCGTGCATCTGCCGCAGCTTTTGCGGCAGCAGTAGAAGCATCATTGGCAGCGGTGGCGGCAAAACCAACAGAAGCAGCGTTAGGTTTTACAACAAGATCTCTAACTCTACCAGGAACATTGTAAAAGAAAATACTTTTTACAATCGGCACCGAATTGACAGACATGTGAGAGGCTTTGAACAATAAATTTGCATTAAACGAGCTTTTTACCGTAATAGATTCAATCCAAACATATATGTATGAATTGGGTATAAATGGAAAAAGTAATTTGTAACCACCGGTAGATGTAGTATCAAATAAGCTGTAGTAACTAAGAGGGCCTGTAAGTCTAGTAGCAACATAATTTTTTGGCTCTGACACGTAGTGCCAATCCGCAGCACTTTCAGTAATATATCCCAACGTAACTGTGACATTCTTTTCTCGCTCAGTCGCATCATTGAGCGCATTGATTTCATTGGCAGTTCCATAATTTGTAATATTATACGAAAATGTATTCAACGCACTTGGGGTTACCAAATATTTTATAGCAGCTTGAGCAAACGCTAATTTATTGCTGGTAAAATTATTAACATTACTTTGTGAAAAGTTATTTGTTGCGGTTTTTAATGCTCCGTTTTCCAAAAGAGATATTAATGAGGAAATTGTGTTTGCTACTGTGGTGATATTAGCAAAATCATTTACATTTAGAATGGCAATGACTGACCTAACAATTTCTACTATTTTGCTAGCATCAGCTAAGTTTTGAGGCAATTCGCCAGAGTCAGAAAAGGCAGCAAGTCTAGTTAAAGCAGGAGTAATACTGTTTAATACATTAATAAAGTTGGATATATCATTAGATGTTAGAGGAGTTTCACTAGTGCCGATGATGGTCATTGCGTTGATTGCTTTTCTTGCGGAATCAATTTCAAGTTTGCGATCATTCAATTGCTTCAATGCAGTCACTGATGTTTGTCCTAAACCAAAATTAACAACATTGGCTAGTTTAACCATAAGATTGCTCACCTCGCCAGGGCCGCCAGGGCCGCCAAACGGCCCCGATTTCAAAGAAAGTGATAAACTACTGACATTTTGATTTTGAAAAAAAGGTTTACCTTGAACTGTGTAACTGGAAGAACCTTTTAACACAGATTGATCGGATAGCACATCTGATGAGAGAGCTACATAAAAGTGAATATCTTTTCCCTCGTCAGCAGTAATCAAAGATTTGGACACGACAAATTGATACGATCTTGGGCTACCAAACTGCGATAATTCAGGAGAAGTGGTGATCAAAGGGGAAGCAAAATTGGTAATTTCGGTTAATAAATTGGCAGCACCTGCAGAAACAACCCCACCCCTAGCCAGGACCTCGTCTATCGCACTCTTATAACCCCACCAAATTTTTATTCTACCGGCATTGTATCCGAAAAAATTATTTGTGCCAGTATTTCCAGAAACCGTCAGGGTAATGTCGCCTGTAGCACTTTCAGTAGAGTCAGTATTTTGTATAATTGCTATGTTTGATACTGTTGGTTTAAAGATCAAAGAAGTTGGCTGTGCTACTCCAGTCAATCCGTATTGTAAAAGTAATGAATTTTTATAAACGGCGGTTACACCAAGGGTAGCTGAAGTGGGGGGTGCCGAATTAAACACGTGGTTAACTACATAATACCCAGTAATATCAACCTCTGGTGATACGGCTGCGGAGGTGGTGCGTGTATAGGAAGTTCCATCCACTCTAAGCGTGTTGCCTGTGACAGGCCTTGGGCTTTTCATTCCGTAAAAATTTAACAATTCATCACCACTAGCTAAGAAGTCTGATACGAATTTTTTTCCTCCAATATCAAAACGCGCTGAAGAGCCGTTTGTTATCTCGTATCCTTCAAGTTTTAAACCATTTGGCTGGGAAAAATTTTTTTCATTTTCAACCGTAAAACGGTCGGTTGGTTCTTTAAAATACACGGCCACAGTCACTGGGCCAAAAGTATTGGTTAACAGTCTGGTGATAACATTTGTGGGAGCTTTTGGTCTGCCAGGAGCATATCCAATTTCAATCGCATTAGATGTTTTCTTCACATAACCTCTAGTTGTTATTGACGATGTGATTGTGTATGTCCTATCCACATTGGCTAAACTTTTTGGAAATCTAATCCAAATAAATCCTGTTGTATTATCCTTTATCGCTGTTACGTTGGTGGAACCTGCGACGTTTGTAAAACCTGTAAGAAGAGTACCATTAGTAGTGATGTTAGCAGGGAAGGATGGGCACAATATATAGGTTTGTACTCCATTTTCGTTGTTATACATAATAGTATTGGCTGGGATGGCAGGAGTGACAACAACATTGCCCTCCATCACAGCAGCAATAGCAGCGTTGTTAGTTGTTACAAGTTGAATTTTATCAAGAGTTATGCTTTGGTTAGCTCTATCTTTAATAGCAAGGCATTTTTGACTAAGAGGATCATTGGTCCAATTAACAGTGACTGGTATATAAGTATCAATTATATCTTTGACGCTCGTCGTCGTCGCGAAGGATATGGTTGGAGTAGACACGGCGTTACCAAAAACAAAAAATGAATTTGAGGAAATCTCTGGTGTTGACTCATAAAAATCAACTGTAAAATCAATTACGCAAATATAAAGTACATTATTTTCTGGTAGTTTGATTGACAGCAGGGTGCGACCAGCCCCAGACCCAGCCGCATCCGCAACGTCTATAATTTTATCAGTAATGTATTCTTGAGCAGCTTGGTTACCATTGGGGATGCCCAAGTTATCGCAAGGTGTTAAAGTCACGGTATAGCTAGGAACGGATTGAAATTCCGAGTTAACATTAGCTGTTAATCCTGAATACGTAACAGTAACGTCAGCCATTGAAGGCTCAATTGACGAGGTTTTTTGCATACAAAAGAAGGTCGCCATTGTTATAATTAATGTGAATATTAAATTTTTCTCAAAAATAATAAAAATTCCTAAATTAATATAAAATAATTACAATCTCTAACAGAAATGTCCAATTAAACTACTATTTATGTAAAAAACTATACGCAACAAATTATAGCAAAATTTATTTATTAAAATTCTGGATAACTATCTGATAGTTGAACGTAATTCATTATACATTTATCCTTAATTTGATTGTTTGCCACAATGAAATCTTTTTTCATAGCATCTGTAATAAATAATGAAATCCACAACTGAGAAGACATGCTAAAGGTAATGCTCATGCTTGATCCGTCTATAACGTCGGTTTTCCAGCCAATTTGTACATCCTTATGTTTTCCGCGTTTTCCCAACATTGGCAACCAGGTGTAAGATGATGGGTTTATAGCAGGATAGTCTGCCGGAAGAAGAAACCAATCATACTTAATTTGTTCCTTAAATTCCTCCCTGGCAATAATGGAATAGTATTCAAAATTTTTTCTTTTATTTATCTCCGCAACAATTTCATCAATATTTCCAGGACTAACGGCGGAACAAACGCTTGTTAAACGATATGAACTAATGTTAAAGTGATTGTTCGCGATGGAATCATATTTCACAGATTTATTTGATAAGTTCCCAACACTGCTGGAAATGTCACATCCAGATGAATGAGACCCACTTGCTTGTGAATAAACACCACATCCAGAATGTAGTAAAATCTGCGAGTTAATGGATTCCCACACACTTTCTTTAATTGGTTCAGAATTTAATAAATGATAACCTCTTACACATTTTGCAAAGTAATTGGAAAATTTATCTTTTTGTTCAGATGTAAAACTAAGAGCCATTATATATAAAAGTTGCTTCATCATTAAACTATAAAAATATAATCAATTTTTTATTTTTATATTATTGAAAATATAATTTCAAAGGATTGTAACCATATACACTTTCAAGACCTAAATGAGATATGCCATGGATTCCAACTGCGATAGATAACAATAAAATTAAATATAACGTTTTTCCAGGATATCCTTCATATTTTGATAGTTTTGAATAATTTAAAACTATAACAATTAACGCAATAAATAAAAGAAATCCGTTAATAATGTGCACATAAAACGATGGAGGTAAAAGATCCATATATAATAAGAAAATATTATTCGTCTTCTCTGCAATACTTCAAATCAAACAGATCTCGATATTTTGTCTCAATCAAATTAATAAGCTGTTCGGCCTTTAGAAGCTTATCTCTCTTCAACATCTCCGCACCTTCTAGCATAAGTTCCTTACAGTTCTTGAGAATAAAGGTGGCATACTTGTTTGCATCATCTATTAGATCAGCCACTTCATTGTCAATCATTTCCTTATACTTGTCACTTAAACTGGGATAAATAATCTTATGCTTTCCCATACCATAGTAAACAATCATCTTCTCAGCCAATTTAAACGCCTCTTCAAAATCATTAATTGCGCCAGTTGTTATGCTAACGTCAAAAAAGATTTCTTCCGCAATTCTGCCTGCCAATAAGATTGCCAAATGTTCAAAAAGGGCTTCTTTTGTGTAAATGCTTGAAGTAGATCCCTCAAAAACGGTGTAAGCAGGACTTTTTGGCGACGACAAGTTGATAATAACTTTTGTCATCTTTGAGTGATGCTTTGCAACTAAACCCATTATAGCGTGACCCATTTCGTGAACTGCAATATGATCAATAATATCAGATGTAAATTGGTGGTCTGTTGGCTGCCAGCCTGCCATCATTTTATTCATAATGATATCAATATCTTGCGATGTCATTTTGTCATTATCATATCTAAGCGCATTCAACATCGCCTCATTAAACAGATTCTCAATTTGTGCTGCAGATAGACCAAGTGTTAAATCAATCATATCTTTAATAACAATTGATTCATCGTATGGCTTTCCTTTGGTATGAATATTAATAATAGCTTCTCTTGTTGCAGCGTCTGGAAGACCAATATAAATGCGCTTATCAATGCGCCCTGGTCTTACAAGCGCAGGATCTAATAGGTCTGCGCGGTTTGTTGCCCCTATTAGAAAGATTCCTGTATTATTTTTGAATCCATCTAACTGAACTAATAGCTCGTTAAGAGTGCTGTCTCGTTCATTGGATGATGATTCGCCGTCACCAGAACGTTTCCTACCAATGGCATCAATCTCGTCTATAAATATAACACAAGGAATATTCTTCTTTGCGAGAGAAAAAAGTTCTCTAACTCTAGATGAACCAACACCGACGTATTTATCTTGAAATTCAGATCCGGAAACGGCAATAAATCCCGTTTTTGCCTCGCCTGCAAGAGCCTTTGCAATTAGAGTTTTACCGTTTCCTGGAGGACCTTCCAATATAAGACCCTTTGGAACTCTCACATTATACTTCGCGTATTTGGTATAATTAGATAAAAACTCCACACATTGAGACAATTCAAGTTTTATTTTATCAAAACCACCGACATCCGAGAATTTTATTGGATGCTTTGTAACAACCTCAAAATTGTCCGATTTTCTATCGCGATTTCTTCCGCGTCCAAAAATGTCGTCATCATCGCCATCATCATTATTTTGGAATGGATTAAATACTCCTTTATTAATAACAATCCGCAAACCTCCCCTTCGGCTATGCGGTTCTCCTGGATTTTTTGCATCTGAAGCATTTATTCCACCATTAATTAATTGTTCTAAGAAATCTAGATTGTCTTCATAATCTTTTGAATAGTGTTCTCCCAATATTTGATAATCGCGTTCTGTTTGATTCTTTGAGTTCAACTTACGCAATTGTTCTTCATAAAAAGTTTTTGGCTTATATCCACTATATCTGCGAACGTGTTGTTTATTATTCAAAATTGTCTCATTTTGTTCAGGAATATAATCCGGATTTGAGATTTTATTCTCTTCTTGACTATGTCTAGGGTTAGAGAGAGGGTGTTTTCTGGGCGAACTGTTTAGGTTTGCAAAGTTGCTGAATCCGTTTGCAATATTTACAAACAACAAGAAAAACAAAATGAATTTCATATAAAATAATACAACGGATTATTTTATATTGTTTACCGCATTTTAATACTTTTTATTCAGAAGGCATTTGGGTATGTGTAATTGCTATCCTTCGCAAAGGATCTGGCATTATATCCGTCATTGGATTGCTTACTCTTTCAAGATGTTGTGGCATTTCTATTATAAAAATTTCGCGATTTATTTTTTGATCGCATTTTGATTTTAAATAAAATGAACTAAATGCACATAAAACTCCAATAGCCATTAAAATACCTACACCAATAACAAGAGCATGTGTTAGAGATGACTGGTCAGATGCTCCTGAACTGGATAATATATTTGGGAGATGCGTTGGACTAAGAGTGGGGTAAATCACCGCATAATTGGAAAATGTAATTGAGCTTACGTTCGCCTTTATACCAAAACGATATAGCTCTGAAGAAAAGTTGTTATTATTAATTGATAATATCAATTTATTTGCAATCTTATAATATGTTTCTGGTTGACTTTTATCACCATTTGATGCAGGATTTGTAGTTATATGATAGCTAACAATAAAGCTAGTTGATAAAAATCTTCGTTGATTCTTTTTAATTTTCATATCCGAAATAGAAGATTCTGATATACCTGCTGTTTTTGCCACAACATTAGTAAAAGCCTTTTCTAAAGGGTGAGAATCTGATGGGTGAGAATCTGATGGGTGAGAATATGATGGGTGAGAATTTGGGTATTGCGCCCATCCATTAGCACCTTGTTCTATTTGAAACGATAATGGTATCTGAGGAACTTCAATGCCTTCAATTGTAGGTTGGTTAAAGGTTATTGGAACAACTGGAATACTTTTATATGATGTTGGATAATGAGTTGGAGGAGGGGGTTGATAAATAGGCGGCATAACTTCAGTTGGCATCATAGTTGGAGCAAAAATATCATATGGTATACTTGAACCGCTTCCTCCCTTTGTTCCACTATAACCTCCGCTTCCTTTGACAGCATAACTATAATGATTTTTTTTGCTGCTACCAACTCCACCATTTGATCCACTTCTACCTTTTGTGCCACTTCCACTGCTATAAGCGCCACTTCCTTTGATAGCATAACTATAATGCTTATTTTTACTGCTACCAACAGTGCCGCTAAAAACATTACTATGAAATGCTCTTGAGCATTGCTTATATGAACCATGTTCTACATTACTTGACCAATGCTTCGCATTAGAACCGTGCTTCGCATTAGAACCGTGCTTCGCATTAGAACCGTGCTTCGCATTAGACCCTGCAGTGCTATATTTTGATTCAACGCCAGACCCATAGCTCGCATAAGATTTTTTAACAACAGAACCATAATTTGGTCCAGAACCATAATTGACAGAGCCTTGAAGAACTCTATCTAAATGCTTATTTATTATTTTTCCTCCACTGGATAATGAAACAATTGATATTAATAAAAATAAAAATATTTGCATCCTATTTATATTAGTAAAAGGAAATTTTTATATTGTTGCAATTAAACTATAGTTTCCCAGACAATTTCTGGCGGTGAAGGCCATTCGGAATAAGCAATTGCTTTACTTGTTGGTCTCTCCAATGACAGCAATTGTTCCAATGCCCTTTTGCGGCGTTCAACAGGTTCCATATTCATTGGCAATTGACGACTCAAATGTTTCCACCGCCATTCAAACTGCAAAGCCGCAGTCCAATCAGGAAATCCTTTCACATAGCATACTCTGTGCCATATCTCGCCCTTGGCGACTTTGACCCCAGTTGCGTGTGCACCACCTTTAATTTCCTTATTATGTTGCCTAAGACGGCGATCAACATCAATCGTTGCGCCTACATAAGTAGCTTTATCCGACGATTCAAGAAGATAAACAAAAGACATAATAAAACCTGTTAAAAAAATATGGGAGAAAAACCGTGCCATCAAATAACATATAATTTTTAACTTAAAGACGCGCTAGGAGATTTCGTTGAACTAATCATTTTTGAATAACTTTTGCAATTCGTTCGCCAATTATATTTTGCCGAATTGGACCAATTAATTTGAGCCGCCCCAGGCGAGCCCAATGGACGACCTTTTGACACACCTCCATATCCACCTATCGTTGTTTTATCACCAGGGGTGTCCCCACTAGGATTGCCTTGATCGCTCAACGGTTTTCCATTAAGAGTTCCTGTATTTTTAATATGACCATTCTGACACGGTTCATGAAACGTCTTCATATACTGAGTTCGTTGTTTTTGATAATTAGTTTTAGCTGCTTGGCATCTAGAGTTGCATCCACCTTTAGCAGTTTGACTACTATAATATCGTTGATTCAATTGAGTTGACGTGTATTTTTTCACATTATCCTTCTTATATTTTGCCTTAGCCAAAGCCAATTGATATCGGTCTCTCGCAAGCTGGCATCTCTTATTGCATTCTATTTTTGCAGAACATCTTGAATTGCATTTCTTAGAGACAGCCGACCCCCTTGCCAGTTTTGATCTTGCAAACTGTTTGCGATAATTTGGGTCCGTTACAGCGTGCAATGAACTTGTAATTAGAGTTCTAGTATTATCAGTGTAGTTTTTAATGGCGTGTATAATTTTAGACCCTACATTTTTGGTGCCACCGTAAACGCTTCCAACAAGTCTAGAAAATCTACTTTTCTCCGCAAAACATGCAAGAAAATTAAAAAGAATAATTGCTATCTTCATGTTAGACTATATAATATAAAACGATTATTTTATATTGTCTTTGGAAACTTTAAAAAAGGAACTTTTTAAAGGAACTTTTAAAAAGGAACTAAAAAAAGAGCACTAAGAGATAACGACGTTTTGATTCAACTTGGCGCTTTCTTTGAAAAGGATTTTAATATTTTCCATGTTGAATTCATCTGTCGTATACCATTCAATGTTGTCTAACATATTGGATATATCCAGCGAGTCACCTGGACTGTAAAAACCCTCGCAATCTGATTTGCATATTAGCTTATAAAGTCCTATAGCGCCAAAGAATATAATAACATCAATAGTTTCAGGATTTTCAATGACCGACAAATAATCAACAATACTCTCTGGTTTCTGATTCTGAAGCAATCCTACCAATTCAAGAAGATGATAATGATGTCGCATTTCAATCTGTGTTTCAGATGGGTTAACGTCTTTTGTTTCATCAATAAACCATTTTAAACAAGCATTTGCAATTGCAAAACGAATTTCGTTCCAAGTGGTATAGCCGCACGACACTTCAATATCTCCGCAAGATAGATCAATTCCCATTTATATATTAACGAGTAAATTATTTAATATATAATTTTGGCAGAATTTATTAAATTAGTATTTTGAATAGCCGTAGAGGAGTTGTCACTCTTTAAATATCAGGAATATAATATATAAAACGTAGACTTAAAGAAAATATCAGAAATTCAGGGGGCAAAAGTGTTTCCAAAAATCAAAAAAGGACAAAAAAAATGTCCAATTTTCAAAACCGCCGACCTTTTATGAAAAAGGGGTCAAAATTTCTCCCATGTTAGCATAAAGGTAAGAAAAGCAAAAAAAAGTCGGAAAAAAGTGTTACGCTAATTTTTATATATTTTTGGGTAAAAAGATTTAGGAGTTTTTTCTGTTGATAACTTAAGCAACAGATGTCAACACAAAAAGCGCAAAAAAACGCCGAAAAATTCCAATGCGAATCATGTAACGTTATATGCTGTAAGAAAAGTGATTGGACTAGACACTTATTGACAGCAAAGCACAAAAAATCAACAGAAGCAACATTTAGCAACGAAAAAAACGCCGCAGCTTTTAGATGTGAATGCTGTGGTCAGTCATATAAAGAGAGAACTGGATTGTGGCGTCATAGCAAAAAATGCCAAAAAGCGCCAAAAAGCGCCGAAAATATAGAATTGGTAAACATGCAAGTTATGGATATGTCTTATAACATTATTCTTGAGATTGTAAAGCAAAATCAAGAGTTTAAAGAAATTTTAATGGAGCAAAGCAAGGAAAATCAAAAGCTTCAACAGCAGCTAATAGAAATGGCAAAAGAAGGAAAGACTATTAACAATAACACTACAACAAATAATAACTTCAACTTGCAGTTGTTTTTAAATGAAAAATGTAAGGATGCGTTGAATATAGATGATTTTGTGGGACAGATAAAGCTACAATTGAGTGATTTAGATATGATAGGTCGCGTAGGGTATATGGAGGGAATGAGTAAAATCTTCTTGCGGAATTTAAAAGCACTGGACGTATCCAAACGCCCAATTCACTGCAGTGACTTGAAGAGAGAAGTCCTGTATGTAAAAGACAAGGATGCTTGGGAGAAGGACAATTCCGAAAACTTTAAGATAAAGCGCGCAATAAAAGAGATAGAATGCAAGAATATAAAGCAAATACCAAAGTGGAGGGAAGAAAATCCTACTGCGGATGACACTGAAACCAAGAAGCACATGGAATATCAGAATATATTGTTGGAGGCTATGGGAGGAGCAACGTCAGAAGATGATAACAAGAAGCATGAAAAGATAATTAGAAATATAGCAAAGGAGGTTGTTATAGATAAAAGTGTTGTTTGATAACTTTTTCTCTCTTGATTTAAAAAATAAGATATAATATTTTAACTAAATTATGATATCAAAGTGTAAAGAAGTCTACTTCTTGGACTTACTATTTTTTTTAGTTACCGGTACAGAAATTTCAGTTTCAAGGACGATATTTTCCATTTCTAAGGATTCTATGGCAATTTCGGAAGAAGAGTCGCTATCATCCTTCTTCTTACAAGAGTTTGCCTTACAGTTTCTCAAATGCGCTGAGAGACTGGCCTTATTCTTTCCCTCATAAACATTGCAATGGGGGCATTTCAAGTTTTCATTATCAATCAATCCAAATTTAATTAAGATGTTTTTGATCCTGGGCAACTGAATCTCTTCAAGTTTATCCAGTAGCTGTTTACTATTCGCTTTTACCATTTCTAGAATTGATACTTTCTGGATAGCAAAATTGCGATATTCATTTGAGAGCTCCTCTATATCGTTTTTAGTAGTTGGATACATATGATCATCGTTAACTTCATTTGAACTATTAATAATGTTTAACTTTGCAGATAAATTATCAACAATATCAATTGCAGTCTTTAGTTTTTCTGCATCGTATTGACAGTTGGGTATGTAAACGTGAATCAAGTTGTTAACAATGTCAATTTGGAAACTATCTTTGAATGTGATAGGAGTTTTTTGAGAGATAAATATACCATGTGTCTTTTGAATTTTAAGATCTCTCTCAAACTTTGTTACTTCATCAGTTGAAACACTGCGATTGTAATCTTTATTCTCAAATAAAATGGTTGGTTTATCCTTATTTTTTCTATTAACCTTGAAGTCACAACTAGCAGTTTCAGATGAAACTCTAATTATTTCATCACTTGGCATAATAGATTGAAGCATAAAATATAGCTCACTTTCAGAAACCCCACCCTTCAAACTGGAGTTGTGTTTGTATTTATTCAAGAAATCATTCAATTCGGCAGTCAACTTTTCTTGCATAATATTCTGTTGAGACATTTCATCCTTTACCTTTTGGATTCCTCCGATGGTTCTCTCTTCGCTTGATTGAACCAATTGAAAAATTGGAGTCTGGATGCTTGAAACCATCTTAGAAAAGTTGCTTTCAATGTTATCTATAATAACTTTTGACGAATTTTCATCCTTATGCTTCGTTTCAAGCAATTTTTTGGTATCTTGTTCAATAGAGGAGCAAAAAGTCTTGATGCAATTTTCAATCTGGACATAATTTTTGTCTTGGCTCTTGGGAACAATGTCGTTAATGATGGCAGTTATAGAAGATGTTGTCCTAGCCAACATGCTATCTGCATTACGATCAATGAGAGAAGATAGCTTTTCATTATTTGACAATATATTGTTTGTTAATTGCGTCTTCAAATCCTCTACGTATTCCTTCTTGGTTTGATTCATCTTTTCGTTAAAGTTGGTAATGATATCATTCCGAAAGGAGGACACATTTTTGTCTATGTCTGAAACAATAGATAGGATTTTTGAGTTGATAGTTGAGTTGACTGTTGCAGATAGGTTAGTTGAGAGACTTTTCAGAATATCAATTAACATAAGATTCATTGCGACTATATCTACGTGAGGGTTCTCTCTGTAATAAGATAGAATAGTCTCATCTGTAATCGTGACAGATTGTTTATTCATATGAATAATATATTATATTTCCT
>Ga0255102_1000296_pt1 | contig 14502 bp, 14 predicted proteins | sample Law_Cont_RepA_0h_FD_188448 | JGI IMG/M metagenome (GOLD analysis project Ga0255102, IMG submission 188448) | Freshwater microbial communities from St. Lawrence River, New York, United States - Law_Cont_RepA_0h | ecosystem: Environmental > Aquatic > Freshwater > River | place: USA: New York... | reverse complement strand
CGAGCGGTGCAGCTTGGCGATCTTTCGGGTGCAACCGTCTTGGCGGTCGCTCAGATGCTCTTCATCACGATCGCTTTCTTGATTTGGTCGCGCAGTCGTTCGGTTGAACTGATGACTTTTCGTGTTTCGGCCGTCTCACAACGAAGGCTTGCCATCGTTCCAAAGATATTCATTGGAGCAGTCACCATCTTCTTCCTTGCTCCACTTTTGGCTCTATCAATTGCATCTTTTCACTCCGGACAGAACTGGTCGTTGAGTGGCTGGAAGGTCCTACTCGGAATTCAAAACCAACGAGGACTTGAGTTGGATATCTGGCAGGCCTTACAAACTTCGGGAAAGTATGCACTCATCGCAAGTTGTATCGCTCTTCCAACGGGAATCGCTGCGACTTATGCATTGACAAAGAATGGTTCAACAAACAGTCGTTGGTCTTCGCTGGCAATACTCCCCCTCGCAATTTCGCCAGTAGTCGTCGGACTAGCCATCTTGGTCACCTACGACTTTGCTCCATTTGAATTCCGCTCGTCATGGTTTCTTATCCCGATAGTTCATGCATCAATCGCAATGCCATTCGTCGTACGTGCAGCCTTGCCTGTTGTGCAAGGGATTCCCGCAGAGTTGCGTTCGGCCGCAGCAACTCTCGGAGCTTCACCTTGGAAACGCTTTTGCCTTGTTGAGATGCCGCTGTTGCGCCCAGCAATAACCACCGGAGTTGCCTTTTCAGTGGCTATTTCCCTCGGAGAGTTTGGAGCCACCAGCTTTCTTACTCGACGCGAATCACAGACTCTCCCGATCATCATCGCCGATCTTTTCGGCAAAGCAGGAGCGATACCCAGAGCATCGGGCATGGCTGCCTCATTACTCTTGGTTATCGTGACAGCCATCATTGTTTTGTCCGTCGATCGAAAGCCACGCGTATGAGTCTTGTCATTGACAACATTTCGTTTAGCTATGGCGATCGCAACATATTGCGCAGCTTCACATTGCAAGTTCCCACGGGAAGTACGACGGCAGTCGTCGGGCCATCTGGTTCGGGTAAATCAACTTTGCTCCGCATCATCGCTGGACTCTTGACACCAACCACAGGCACGATCATTCTCAACAGTCAAGACATTTCTCACGTACCAACTCATCTACGGTCAGTCGGAATGGTTTTCCAGGACAATCAGTTGTTCCCTCATCTCAACGTTTACGACAACGTTGCATTTGGTTTGCGAATGGCCAAGGTAGATAAGCGAGTGATCGCTGAACGCTGCCAAGGGCTATTAGACCTCGTCGGACTGACCGAAGCGGCAAAACAATCAGTGTCGACATTGTCGGGCGGAGAAGCTAAACGAGTCGCGCTTGCTCGCGCTTTAGCTCCATCTCCCCAGGTTCTCCTGCTTGATGAACCACTGACCGGACTTGACAATCAACTCCACGATCGACTCGCCCAAGATCTACAGCGAATTCTCCATGCAACTTCGACGACAGCGCTCTTAGTCACTCATCTCATACCTGAAGCCGAAGTAATTTCTGATGTGATTCATCATCTCGTCAATCAGAGCCAGCAAGAAGGAGTAGGTCAATGAACGTCAATCATCTCGACATTCATATTCGACCAATGACCTCTCTTGAAGTTCGGCCCTTACGCCTAGAGGTTTTACGCGCCGGAATGGTCAACCAAACTGTGCACTTTGATGGCGATGATGATGCAACGACCATTCATCTCGGAGCCTTTGACCAAGATCAGAACAATGTCGGCGTAAGTACATGGATGCAGCGTCCCTTCCCCCTCGCTGAAGAACACAAGGCACTTCAACTTCGGGGAATGGCCACTGCGGTCAACGTGCAGGGGCAAGGAATCGGTGCGCTGTTGCTTGTTGCGGGACAATCACATGGCCGCGAGATTGGAGCGCACTTGATCTGGGCGAATGCCCGCGATGCCGCCCTCAACTTCTACAACCGCCACGGCTATAGCACCGTTGGTGAAGGATTCATTGAAACGGTAACGCAACTTCCCCATCACAAAGTTGTTAAGTATTTGGTGGGATGACCGCAGAGAGGCATCAACTGCACACAGTCTGCCATGAGCACGCCTCTTCAACTTGCGGTACGCATTCAAGACACGATCAACCAGCAACTTCGTGAGATCTCACGACTCTCAGATTCTGATACTTGGGTGGGTCCCGTCGCTCTGATTTCTCACATTGAAATTTTGCGCGTCAAATCATTACTTGCGTCATGCATTGACATTTTGCGCGCTCATCATGACTCGTCTGGCCTGTAATCCCGAGCGATTAGCCCTACTGGCACGTCGGCTCAACATTGCTCGGGGTGAGATTTCTCTTCAACTTCGCTTAGCCGAAATCGGAGATCTCGCGATGCCAGAGATCCGTTCACTTTTGCAACGTGCAATCTCGTTACTCGAAAGCCAAGAAGATCGGGTACGACGAATCCTCAATAGCTCTTTCTTGAATCTTTCAGATTCGTATTCACTGACATTCAATTCAAGTGCCTATTTGCTCAATCGCTGGGTCACGCATCATCCGGGATGGTGGTCTGATGCAACCCATGGCGAGACAACCGAAATTGACATTCTCATCGCCAAGGTTGCGGGAAGCCCACTTGATGCAGGTCGATTGATTGATTCAACATCGTTCTTGGCGCCCCTCATCTATGGCTGCAACGACACCGAAGTGGTTCGAAAATTGTGGCTGTCGGCAACTGATCCGAGAACGACTTCAGTGACCACCGCTGGGCAACGAATCACCCGGCTCGTCGAAGAGGTCTTCGGCGATCAAGAGTGGCGCGAAGGGATCGCCCCAACGTGGGTCGACATTCACAAACAGTTGACTACTCGCCGGCAAATCCATGACCTGCTTGGCGAAGTCGTGGCTCCTTGGCAACTGCAATTCACAGGCCTCGCATCCGAGTGGAGCTGGTCCGCCGAAACCGGAATTCACTACCTCAAGAAGATCGCTGATGCAGAGAATGCCGCAATGGCAATCTCCCAAGGTCTTGGATCTGCCCTCTATAGAAACCTCTCTGATCTTCCCGATGACAGCAGTGCTCGACTCCATCGGATTGACTCAATCGCGTTTGCGGTTGGTGCTTCAACAGAATTGCTCCGCAACGCCAAAGTTCGACAGACCGACATGGACTCTGACCACCTATCGACCCTGCTCACGATTCCCGCGCTTTTGCCACTCAAACTGCCCTGGCCGACGTCACTTTTGATTGGCAAGTCGAAATCTTTCGTCGTGAATCTCTTTGACAAGACACCAGAAGTACGTGTTACTTCAGCAATGCAAATGCTTCAACATCGCAGCACTCTTGCATCAATTGCATATATGGCTGTCTTCAATTCGGCGTTGACTTCGGGTCGAATTGATCAAGTAAATGATCGACCGTCACCGGACGTGCGGCTTGAACTTCAACACACTGTTGACCTGATCGACAACCCAACAGCCCGCGGACAAGCACTCGCAGACTTAACAGATGAGAATCATTGACGACTTTAGGAAATCGGAACTTCAGTCGTATATCGGGTACTTGTCGATGGATCAGGCTGGACCAATATCTCAAGTGTCCACGTACCTGCCGTCAAAATAGATAGTGCTCCAACAAAGTGATTTGGACCGAGTTCTGAAACTGCGGCAGTAATCGTTGGCACTTCAGAGCCCGGCAATGTCAGACGCATCGTGACTCCTTCAACTGGAGACAAGGTTCCGCTAGGCGTTGAAATCGTGACGTGAATCTCGTTGTTCCCCACTCGCCCCGGAGTCACCGCGATGCCAACGATCGTGCCACCTTCAACGAGTTGCGTACTGAAAACGGCGTTTGCCTCTGTAACTTCTGGAGATTTTGCCAGCATTCCTGCAGTAACACCAAGAACCACCGTGGCGATCAGAAATTCGACGACAATAATGCGATGAATTGAGTTCCCCTCGCCACGTTGAACAAGCCAACGAGCGAAACCACCAAGAGTGACCGCCGCAATGACAAAACAAGTTTTGATGAGCAACGCTTTGCCCCAAGTCGTTTGGGTGATATCGCTGATAGCCGGCACCAAATGCCAGGTCTGCCAGAGACCCGTCAGAACCGCTGTCGGAATGGCAAAGGTGGCCATCCGCGAAAAGCGACGGACAACAACATCGGCATGAACACTGCGCATGACTCCACCACAAGCCACAACGATCAGACCACCTACCCACAAAATGACACTCGAGAAATGTAAGGCATCGACGAAAACTGCAATGCCAGCGAGAGATGAAGCACTCGGATGACCCGATGCCGAGAATGTCAAAACAATTCCGACGCCTACGAGGAGCGTTGTCGAACGCCACCACGATGTGAGTGATCGTGCGAAGTTGCCCCGTAGCGACCAAATGAGAACGATCAATGAGAGCAGTAGTAATTCGCGGACAACCAGGGCCTTACCAAGTCGAGTCGCATACACATCAGACCAGAGCGAAGTATCGAACAGATCAGACCATGTGCCAGCAATTGTGTACGGGCCTTGTGCGACAAAAAGGACGAGCGCACCAACAGCGGCGAAGATCCAGCCGACTCCGACAAAGGAGATCACTCGTCGTGATGAAATCGATCCACCGGCGAGCATCGCCAAACAACCAAGTACGAGACACAACCCGAGAAATCCCAAGAACTTGGCGACACCCATGAGCCACGACAGGCCTCGCGGACCGTCTTGGCCCGACAGAACATTGGCGATGAGATCGCTCGTGGCAACAATTGGAGCCGAAGCACCGATTTGGAATGAATATGCGCCTTCAATCGCATGACCATCATTCGATACGGCTCGCCAAGCAACAACATAAAGTCCATTGGGAATTGCTGGAACATCTTTGGCGATTAACACCGAAGGATCATCGGGCGACAACAAGGCTTCACCTAAGACGATGCGTTGACCATCTTGGTTATAGATCTCAATCGAACGGGCAACTGGCGTGACGGGTTCGTTGAAATCAAGACTGATTTCGCTCGGAGCAGTCTCAAGTACCGCCGAAGGAGCAGGTGACGATGAGTCCAACTGTCCGTGAGCCGAAACTGGAGAACCCCACGCAAGCGAAGCAACAGTCGCTGCGACAATCAGCCATGACTTACGAACTTTGTTCAAAGTGGTCATCCCATCAATCCAGCCGGTGCTAGCCCGTCAATTATCACACGCCCCAGCAACCAACCCAAGCGCATTGACGGCGACTGAGTACGAATCTGCGAAGGAAGATCGGTCAGACCCATCGAACCTCGAGATTTCCATTGCATTGTCATCACCGATAGATCGTGTCGCACATAATCCAACGACCATGAGTCGGGCCCAACGCACTGAAGGTCTGCTAATCCGAGATCGCCCATATGAACTTCAACTTCCCGCCAACGACGTAACGGCAAATCTGTGACTGGCACTTCAACGCCAGAGACCATGCGCGCCGATCCGTACCAGCCTTCACGAGCCGATGCAATAGCGCCTTCAAGGGCATAGATTGAACGACGTACGCCAGCAACATGTTCGTCAGCAGATAGCGACGCATCACGTTCGATGGCAGCCACCCGTGCAGCAAAGCCACCTTCGTATTGGTCAACCATTTCACCTAATTCAGCGGCACGAAAAAGTCGCGAAATGCTGTCGCCTTGATGAGCGATGTGAGCGAGCACATGTCCCACAGTCCACTCAGGCAATAACGATGGCCGAGCGACCATGTCATCGGTCAAGTTCCCCAATCGCTCTAATAGCAATTGATGCGAGGCCGCCAAACCTTCGACCTGCCGATTGATGGTTGTCGCATCAAAGGAAATCTCCACGCCTCAAACCGTACTCGCCATCTTGTGATTCTGGTGTCGTTTTACTTGGTTATGCCAAGAGAAATCACACCAGAATTTCAAGCAAGCGGAACTGTACGGCGCGGCACAACAACCACGGTGCCATCAGGCTCATGGTGAACAATGACTGATACGCCGTAAAACTCCGACAATGTTTCGGCCTTGAGTACTTGATCGGCTGGACCGGTCGCCACACAATGCCCCTGATGCAACAAAGCCAAACGGTCGCTGTACAAACCGGCAAGCGTGAGGTCGTGCATCGCTGAAACAACGGTGAAACCATGTTCGCGTCGAAGGCTGTCAACTAGCTCAAGTGCTTGTTGTTGATGGCCGATATCTAACGCACTCGTTGGCTCATCAAGCAACATAATCGGCGCTTCTTGAGCCAGTGCACGCGCAATCACTAATCGTTGACGCTCGCCGCCTGACAGAGTTCCGAGTCTCCGATTCGCGAAGTGTTCAAGATCAAGTCGTTCGATAACTCGGGCCACCATCATCCGATCATGTTTGGTTTCGTGACCAAAATATCCCACGTATGGATTTCGTCCCAGTAAGACGTATTCAGCGGCGGTCATATCGTCTGGCATTGAGGGTGACTGTGGAACATGCGCGACTAACGCGGCTCGTCGACGCGATGAACGTAGATGCAACGGCGAACCATCAACCAAGATGCCGCCGTCATGTTTGACTAAACCAGCTGCAGAACGCAAAAGTGATGACTTGCCGGCACCGTTTGGCCCAATGAGACATAACCACTCCCCTGGTCGAACCGTGTCAGTGAAACCTTGAACTGCAGTTGAGGATCCGTATTTGACAGATACATCAACAAAGGCCAGTGATGTCATCGGGATGCTCCTTGACGAGAACGTAAAACGATAATGAAAAATGGTGCGCCTAAAAATGCTGTGACCACTCCGATTGGAGTTTCTGCTGGATCCGACAAGATTCGTCCAGGAATATCGGCGACGATCAAGAATGCCGCACCCAAGAGAACTGTCAAAGGAAGTATGCGGCGATAACTCGATCCGGCAAGCAGCCGGACTAAATGAGGAACAACGATTCCGACAAACCCGATGAGTCCGCTCACACTCACCACTGCCGCAGTTCCTAACGTTGCAGCAATCACAACGGTGAGTCGAATGCGATCAACACGTGCCCCAAGAGATTGCGCCTCATCATCGCCAACGCGCAATACATCAAGTAACCGACGATGCCACAACAAAACTCCGGTACTCACAACTACGTATGGCAAAACCAAACGTACGTCGTGCCAGGTAGCCGTTGATAAGCGACCAAGAATCCAGCTGTAGACCTGACGCACGACATCAGTGTTTTTCTGCAGCATGAAAGTTTGAATTGCGGTGGCTAGTGACGTCACTGCGACTCCGGCCAGCACCAATGTTGCTGAGGATTTCGCTGCACCAAACGCTGCTCCGACCGAATACGTAATCATCACAGCGATGAGACCACTGACAAATGCTGCAATCGGCAATGGATCAACTGGCCACGACGAACTACTAGCCCGTCCCGTGACGATGATGACTGTTGCTCCGAGGCCTGCCCCGGCGGCAACACCCAACAAATACGGGTCGACCAACGGGTTACGAAACACTCCCTGATACGAAGCCCCGGCGATAGACAACATGGCGCCCACAATTCCAGCCAAAACAACTCGGGGCATTCGAATCTGCCACAGCACAGTGCTTTGCAATTCAGTGGCCCCTGAGGTGATGTTGATGAAAGGTAAATGATTCAGCAACTCTGCTGGCACCCTCCACCACGTCGGTCCAGCAGGTCCGACCATGGCACCGAACAAGAACGCGACCGCCAACATGATGCACGCCACTGGCATCCACCATGATCTTTCGGAGTCGCGAACTTGTTCGGGCATCATGAGTTATTTCAGCCCTGGCTCGTCACATAAGCCGCGAGACCTGTCGCAACTGCTTGGACAAATTCCACAAGTCGCGGTCCCCAGCGGGACGCGATGTCGTCGTTGATCGCAACAATGTTGCCCGATATAACCGCCGATAATCCCGACCAACCCGGACGAGCGGCAACCGTTTCAGCGGTGACACCCAAATTCACGTCAGCCAAGAAAATGACATTCGGGTCCTGGCTCACAATGAACTCTGCTGACAGTTGTGGATAGTCAGTATCACCTTCAGTTGCATCGGCGATATTACGCATCCCAAAAAGGTCATAAATTGAACCGATAAACGTATTTCCCGTCACCGAGTAATACGTGTCATCGAGTTCGTGGTAGTAGCTAATTGGCGTGGCCGGAATTTCAATTGTTGCAACAATTTCAGCAATGTCATCTTTCATTTTCTGAGTAACGCTTTGCGCATTGTCAAGGCGGCCGACCACATCTCCGAGTTCAACAATCTGTTCATACGCCTCGTCCAAAGTCATCGGAGCAGGACTCACCCACGACTCAATTCCGATCGTTGACAATTGTTCAGCGAGTCCGCTGAAGTCATCACCAATCACTACCAAATCGGGCTCGAGTGCCGAGATTGCTTCGACGTTAGGTTCGTACCCCGAAATATCGGTGAGAACTGATGCTGATTCTGCGGGGTAATTCGACATTGAATCGACCGCAACCACTTGATCACCCGCACCAAGCGCAAACAAGATTTCGGTATGCGTTGGCGACAACGACACGATTCGTTGCGGTGTATCGTCGACAACTTCAGTTGACACCGGCGCTTCTGTGACGGAACTTGAACCTGAATCTTTGGTGTCACCACCACATGCTGCAACCAGCGATGTCAGGGCGACGAGTGAGCCAATCAGGACTCGACGCGTGGATCGACGCTGGGGTTTATTGGCACTAAATAGGTTTGCTTTCATTGAAACTTCCTCCATTGCTTTGAGGAAGCAAGAGGAGTGCGAGGAAAGGTTGAACCAGTCCTGCGCGATCCGCCCTTGCCTCGAGGGTTGGTTATCGCATACAGATCAGGCGACCGGACTCGTTAGCGAAACTCTCGTTTGCTACACAACCGTTGCGGGACAGTGCCGGAATCTCACCGGACTTCGCTGTTTTCTGTACGTGTCGACTATTGCCGACGGAGTCAACCTAGCATCCCTCCTTCATACGACCAAACATTTCCGAGAAATGTTCTTGAATCGTCGATTTTTGTTTTCTCAAGCCAGTTATTCCGTTCCTCAAAAGAACTCGTAACCTTTGCAGAATGTCACAAAGTAAATCTTCCGCAGATACTTCTTCGACTTTGGCGCTTGAGGACGATCCCCGACCAGATGGATTGAAATCAGCCAAGTCGCTCGTTCTTGTTCTTACAGGAAATGGAAAAGGGAAAAGCAGCTCTGCATTCGGAATGGTCATGCGCGCCGTAGCTCGTGAATGGAAAGTCTGTGTCGTCCAGTTCATCAAGTCCAGTGAATGGCAGGTTGGTGAGCAAAAAATTTGTGAATCACTCAATGTCCAGTGGCACTCTCTCGGAGGAGGTTTCACTTGGGACTCGAACAACATTGAGCATGACAAAGATTTGGCGAGAAAAGCATGGGAAGTCTCTATAAGATTGATCCAATCTGGTGAGTTTGACTTAATTGTATTGGACGAAGTCACTTATCTTATGGCGTGGAATTGGGTGGAGCACGAAAACATTCTTGAGGTAATTGCTGACAGACCACAACATGTGAATCTCATCTGCACTGGACGAGATGCCCCACAGTCATTGATTGATATCGCGGACACGGTCACCTCGATGACTAATGTGAAACATGCTTACGAAAGCGGAATTGCAGCTAAAAAAGGCATTGATTACTAATGTTTTTCTTGATCACTGGTGGTGCACGAAGCGGGAAAAGCACACTCGCCGTAAATATTGGACGGTCACATTTAGGCAAGGTTATTTTCATTGCTACGGCCCCGAATCTTGACGATGACATGTCCGAAAGAATAAAGCGACATCAATTAGAGCGACCCGAATGGGAAACAATTGAAGAAGAATGCGAAATTCTGTCTCATCTAAAACGGGGCAAGAGTGGTGATTTGCTCATTGTTGATTGCATCACACTTTGGGTCTCCAACTTATTATTTCACGGAAAAACAGAAAATGAAATCATTGAAGCGGCGATAGAAATTGGCCAAGTTGCCCGGACATCACCTTGTGCTTTTGTAATGGTCACCAATGAAGTTGGAATGGGCATTCACCCCGAGACGGATCTTGGCCGAGAGTACCGAGATTTACTAGGAAAAGTAAATCAGATTTTGGTGAAAGAGAGTACAAAAGCATTATTCGTAATTTCAGGTCGGGTGATGAACTTGCACAACTTTTCTGACATCGATGACTTTACGTTCCAGCAAGGAATCTCCTCATGAAGAAAACTAAGCGCACAGAGGGCTTAGCCCGATGAATTATCAGTGGCTACTTTCGCAATTGTCAATACTTCAAGAACCGCATCACCAAAGTTTTACCGCTGTCAACTCTCGAGCAAGCGATGTTTTGCGCCCGACTGGTGCTTTGGCAAAATTAGATGAGATTGCAGCCTGGGTTGGTTCATGGCACAAATCATTCCTGCCAGTAATAAACAAACCAGCCACCGTTATTTTCGCCGGAGATCACGGCATTGCGCTATCTGGTGTCAGCAACTATCCCGTTGATGTCACTGCAGCAATGGTCGCAGCATTTGAAGCTCAGAAATCTACAGTGACCGCCTTTGCTGAGGTTGTCGGTTCGACAGTGTCAGTCATTGATGTTGGGGTCGGCCGCCCAACTGCCGATATTCGCTTTCAACCTGCGCTTGACGATTTAGCTTTTGATCAGGCCATTCGTGCAGGTCAGCATGCGGTCGATAAAACTGATTGTGATCTTCTCGTTATCGGCGAAATGGGAATCGGAAATACCACGGCGGCGGCGGCGGTCTCCTTACTTTTATGTGGCGGCGACGTTGAAGAGTGGGTCGGACGTGGTACCGGTATTGATGACGAAAAGCTTGCCTTCAAGCGAGAAGCAGTCCGGCAAGCAGTAGCACGAGTTGACAAAGCCTTGATCAATATTGAACCTCTCCGAGCCGTGCAACAAGTGGGTGGTCATGAACTAGCTGCCATGGTCGGGGCCATGGTCGCGGCACGCCAACGGCGCATCCCAGTGGTGCTCGATGGATTTGTCGTCACCGCCTCAGCAATGGCGTTGTTCGCCGCAAACAATGACGCTCTTGCCCATTGCTGGGCTGGTCACCTTTCACCTGAGCAAGGTCACCGTCGTCTTCTTGAAAGAATCAACAAAGTCCCCCTGCTCGATCTTGGTATGCGTCTTGGCGAAGGTAGTGGCGCACTGGCTGCGGTGCCAATCATCAAAATGGCCTGTGCTGGCATCACCCAAGTCCCAACATTCGCTGAATGGTTTAAGTAATACTAAGATGACTGGACTCATTGGCTCCATCATTTTTCTCACTCGCATTCCCATCAAAACACGACGAGAACTTTCAACGGCAAAGAGTGCACCCTGGTTTCCAATCGCTGGATTACTCATTGGAAGTTGTGTTGCAATCGTCATCGTGGCAATAGGCCGATTTTTATCAGGTGATGTGACTGCCGCCTTGGCAGTCACAATCGGCATTTTGATAACTGGTGCATTTCACGAAGACGGGCTCGCAGATACTGTTGACGCCCTTGTTGGTGGATGGACCGTTGAAGATCGCTTAAGAATTCTCAAAGATTCCCGTCACGGAACGTATGGCGTGACCGCGCTTGTCACCTCAATCGCGATCAGAATTTTATCTCTGGGAGCAATATGCGACATCAGTTTAAAAACTGGCGCAGTCGCAACGATCTGTGCACACCTGATCGCGCGGGTGCTCTCGGTTTTTAGCATGCTCATTGCTCCAAGGTCGCCTCATCCAGGACTTGGCTCGGACTATCTTTCGCAGCTCAATCGCTTTGCCTGCTGGCGAGGTCTTACCATTGGGTCAATAATCGCAGTCGCGCTAGCAGGATGGTCAAGTCTTACAGCACTCGTAATTGGTGTTGTCTGCTCACTATTGATTGTGATCTGGGCTACGAAAAAGATTGGTGGAATCTCTGGTGATATCCTCGGAGCCATTGAACAAGTAGGCGAAATCGTTGTCTTTGTTGTATTCGCAGCGATGGTTACCACCTACCCAATCTGGTGGTGAACTCGCCAAATCTTTACCTACGATCGACCAAATCAGCGATCCGGCGGATCCCCTCTTCAAGATCAGCGTCGCCAAGAGCGAATGAGAACCGTGCAAAACCAGCAGTTCCAAAAGCTTCACCAGGCACGATTGCCACTTTGGCTTCCGACAAAATGATGTCAGCAAGTTCCATGCTGTTATTCGCAGTCTTGCCATTGAAGGTTTTGCCAATTAAGCCAGTGACATTCGGGTAGCAATAAAACGCACCTTCTGGTTCAAGACATGTGATGCCCTGAATGTCATTCAACATTCGATGCATTGTGCGCCCACGACGTTCAAAAGCCTCACGCATCATTGACACGGCAGATAGGTCTCCGGCAACTGCTGCAAGAGCCGCTGCTTGTGCAACGTTGTTCACGTTCGATGTGGCATGGCTTTGGAAGTTGATTGAAGCCTTCATCACATCTGCTGGTCCGATCATCCAGCCAACGCGCCAACCAGTCATGGCATACGTTTTCGCAACGCCATTAACGATCAAACATTGATTCGCCAGTTCGGGAACAAGCGTCGGCATGCTCGTGAATTTGTGTTGACCGTACGTGAGGTGCTCGTAAATTTCGTCGGTGATCACCCAGATGCCGCGCGACACAGCCCACTCACCAATGGCTTTCACTTCTTCGGGTGGATACACCGAACCCGAAGGGTTGTCAGGCGACACAAACAACAAAACTTTCGTGCGCTTGGTTAATGCCTTTTCAAGTTGCTCGACAGTGACACGGAATCCGGTTTCTTCGGTGGTATCAACAACGACCGGCACTCCCCCAGCCAAAGTGACTGCTTCGGGATATGTCGTCCAATACGGAGCGGGAACAATCACCTCATCACCTGGATCGCACAATGCAGCAAATGCTGTGAACACGGCATGCTTGCCACCATTGGTGACGAGCACTTGATTGGCAGTTGTCTGAAATCCGCTGTCACGCAAAGTCTTGACGGCGATCGCTTCACGCAGTTCTGGAAGTCCGGCAGCTGGCGTATAGCGATGCATCTTCGGATCACGGCAGGCCTTCACTGCGGCTTCAACAATGTGCTCTGGCGTCGGAAAGTCGGGCTCACCGGCACCAAAACCAATGACGTTCTCGCCGGCTGCCTTGAGGGCCTTGGCCTTGGCATCAACAGCCAATGTGGCTGATTCAGCGATGGCTGCGAGACGAGAAGATGTGCGCTTGCTTTGGGGTGACGAACTCATGCCTGCCATGCTAAGACAGTGAGCATTACTGACCCCCGATCAATTCGCATTTCTTCCAATCTTTTGCCAGCCGATGGTCGATTCGGTTGTGGCCCTTCAAAGGTTCGACCCGAGCAGATGGCGGCATTGACTGCCGCGGGTCCGTCCCTGATGGGCACCTCTCACCGCCAAGCACCCATCAAAAATCTCGTGGGTTCTGTTCGTTCAGGTTTGTCCCAATTGTTTGGACTTCCCGATGATTGGGAGATCGTTCTTGGCAATGGTGGCTCAACCGTGTTTTGGGACGTCGCAACATTTGGCTTAGTCGATCAGCGCAGTCAGCACTTGGTGTTTGGTGAGTTCTCATCGAAGTTTGCTGAAGCTGTTGCAGCAGCTCCGCATCTCGGAGACCCGACCGTCATCAAGACCGATCCCGGCACACATCCGGTTGCTTTGCTCGAGTCCGGAATCGACACCTATGCCTTCACACACAACGAGACGTCGACGGGCGTCATGATGCCACTCGTACGACCGACTGGGGCCGACGATGCATTGGTCGTCGTTGACGCCACCTCGGCGGCCGGTGGACTGCTCTGGAATCCGGCTGAGGTCGATGTGTACTACTTCGCTCCACAAAAGTGTTTCGCCTCTGATGGTGGGTTGTGGTTCGCTGCTTGTTCGCCGCGAGCCATTGAGCGCATCGAAAAGATTTCAGCTTCGAAGCGTTGGATCCCGGCTTCACTCGATCTCAAGATTGCGCTCGACAACAGCAAAGCGAACCAGACTTACAACACCCCGGCGCTCGGCACATTGGTCATGCTTGATGCCCAACTCAAATGGATGAACGAAATCGGCGGATTGAGCGCTTGCAATGCTCGTTCGGCCAAATCTTCCTCCATTTTGTATTCATGGGCCGAATCTCGCGAATGGGCCACCCCGTTTGTCAGCAACCCAGCACAGCGCTCGCAAGTTGTTGGAACTGTCGACATTGCGTCGCCAGCCGACGGAGGTGTTGATGCCAACGACATTTGTGCAGCATTACGGGCCAATGGAGTCGTCGATACCGACAGTTATCGCAAACTTGGTCGCAACCAGTTGCGAGTTGGCATGTTCCCGGCCATCGATCCCGAGGATGTTCAGGCGTTAACAGCCTGTATTGACGTTGTGGTTGAGGCATTGCGCGGGTGAGACTCTAGGAATGGAAGTCGCCGATGTCTTGATCTGGGAAGGCTTGTCAGCTCCGCTGCGCCGCCCGGTCATGGTGGTGGCTCTCACTGGTTGGTTTGATGCGGCCGGAGTTGCAACATCTGCGCTCGAACATCTCGTTCGTC
>Ga0255102_1000290_pt1 | contig 14664 bp, 22 predicted proteins | sample Law_Cont_RepA_0h_FD_188448 | JGI IMG/M metagenome (GOLD analysis project Ga0255102, IMG submission 188448) | Freshwater microbial communities from St. Lawrence River, New York, United States - Law_Cont_RepA_0h | ecosystem: Environmental > Aquatic > Freshwater > River | place: USA: New York... | reverse complement strand
GAAGAAGCGGAGCATAATAATTGCGGAACTCCTGAATGCTGCGGGCAGTGCGACACCGCTGGACAGATCGATGAAACTGCAAAGATCGTTGCTCATCTTCAAAAGCGTTATGGCGACAACATTCGTAAGAGTCACGTTCGTTCGGCTGCCAACGATTTTGGTGTCGATGCATCGAAGTTGGCGAAGGCAGTTCGTACTAAGTTGGGTAAAAATATGCTTGACGAAGAGGATGATGGCTGGTATACCCATTCTCAGATGCACGGTTCAAAGAAAAGTGAAAAGCACCCAAAGGGCATTTCGGCTGCTGAATGGAAATCTGGTATTAGATGGCATCATGGTAAGAACAAAAGAATTAATATCAAAGAAGAAGCTGAGCAGATCGATGAATTGAGCAATACATATTCCGCTCCGGCTAAAGTTCCGCAAAAGATGATTAAGCCCGAAGCGGCTCGTAGAATGGCCAATACAGCTAATAGAAAAAACATGTCCGACAAGGATGTTGAAACCGTTCTATTCAATCAGGGACACGGTCGCAAGTCGTTAAAACTAATCAATCAACTTCGTAAGGAAGAAGCTGAGCAGATCGATGAACTTTCGAAGAAGCCCGGGGGAATCTTAGACACATATCAACAGCGTGGCACTTTTAAAGGTGACAAGAACCGGGATGTTGGTAGAAAGCTTGCAACTAAAAAATTGAATCCTGGCAAATATGGAATGGAAGCACCTAAGGTAGCAGCTACCAATGAAGAAGCTGAGCAGATCGACGAACTCTCAAAGGCAACGATGGGTCGTTATATTAATAAGGCGGCAGATCGCATGAGCACACAAGGCGTAACTGCCGGATTGAAAATTGCTGCTGATGAAAAATCAAAGAAAAACTTTGACACTATCGCAAAGCGTCAAAAAGGCATTGCGACTGCAGTTAGCAAGTTAACGAAGGAAGAGCAAGATTTTGTTGATTCGCTGAATGATGAGACATTCGAAGAAGTAGAAATCACTGAAGCACGCGGTCGTCCAAGAAAGGCTGGTGCCAAGGACTTTACGATCCATCCGAAAACTAAAGAAAAGTTAATGCACAATAATCCTGCGCATATGAAGACGATCGAAGTCCTTCAGAAGAACGGTATTCTTGAGAAGCCAAAGGTTGAAGCTGGACAGCACATCATGAATCAGTTGTCGAAGGCGAAGACATCGATGTTGGGTGGATCTAAAATTCACTTTACGCACGGCGATTCGAAAGAAGTTTCAGGAACACATGCCGCAAAGATCTTGACGAAGTATGCTGGTATGAAGCCGAATGAGAAAGAAGACTTTCAGAAATTTGTAGGTCACTCTCATGAAAACCTGATGAAACACGTATAGGTGTAATATGGCAATTAATGTCGGAACTTTTATAGTAAAAAATAAGGTTGCTGAAACTTTACCAAAAGTTGAAGCTGTCGTTGAAAGTGAAGAAGCTGCGCCTTTACTAGAAGTTGTGCAAATGGAAGAAGGTACTGTTATTCATAACGGTCAACCAAAAAAGTTTAATAAAAAAATGTCAGCATATATGATTGATATGCTTACATCCGAAGAATGATAAATAAAACAAAGAATCTTTAGGAGAAACCAAGATGGCTCAATGGGGCAATACAGACGATGCTGCAAACTCGGTCCTATGGGCCACCGGTGCAGTCAACTTAACACCTAACTCAGTAAATCAAGCTTTGTTGTTTGGTAACACCACGATCGGTGCATTTACTGCTGGCGAAGCAGTCGGCCAATTTGCTCTTGATGTGAACGAAGTTTCACTTGCAGTTGCCAACGTAGCAGTCGCACAGTATGTGATTACGAGCGGCGGTTCAGGTTATGGAGCAAATGCTGCAGTGACTGTTGCTAACACAACAGGTGGTGCAAATACACTTGCTGCTAACTCGACACAGACACTCGGCCGTATCACGGCAGTGACTGCAAACGCAACAATTCGTGGATATACATCGCGTCCAGCGGTGACAATTGCGGCACCTGCTTCGATTAATATCACATCGAACACGCAGGGTTTCAGTAATACTGCTGATGCGTTGCTCATTGCAACTGCCAACTCTAAGTTTGCTGTTGGAGATAGAGTCTTCTACGGTGTTCCAACTAATAACACTGCGATTGCTCCGCTTACGGGCAATACGTTCTTCTTTGTACAAGCTGCAAATACGACAGCAATCAAACTTGCAACTGCTCGAAACGGCGATGCGATTGATTTGACAGATACTCGTAACCTTTCATCTGCTGAAACACACACCATTACTGGTGATACTGCAACAGCTGAGGCTGTTCTGACTGGCTTCGGTGCTATCGACGGTGCAGCACATACAGGTTGGGTACTTCGCACAGTCGGGAGTGGCGGTCGTGCAGGTCGTGTTCAGTACGAAACACTCGTTGCAATGGGTGGAAACTTCTCGAGTGACGCATCTGACGACGCAATCTTGCCAGACGCATAAGGATAATATATGAGTGATCGTGCCAAGAAAATAACTGAACTGACTTCGATTGGCACGGCCAACACGTCGATCGCGAGCGGAGATATCTTCATTATCGAGGATATCTCCGCGAACACGACAGTGTCTGCTACATTATCCACACTTCGTAAAGCTATCGTACAAGGTCCATATGCAAATAACACCGCCGCAAATACCGGCGGTGTTGCACTCGGTCAACTATACTATACTGCGGCAGGGGATGTGAAAGTAAGAAACGCCTAATGATTGAAAAACTTGATGATTCGAATTTCTTGATATATGCTGCTAAGTGTTATGATAATCCACAATGTTTTGAGGATCTTGAATTCTACGAAGATTTAGCCCGATTTAAATATATTAAAAGATTATTCAATCGCTATGAAGAATCTGGAGAATTGAAAGATAGATTAATCGTCAATCATCTCGTTGTTTTGTATAATGTATTTGGTAACGAAGCCACAAGATTGATATTCTTTAAGTTAGAAGGCTATCATCATATGTTGAAGCCATTTATTATTTTATTAGGAAGACTTCCAGAAAAAATATTGAATATTGGTGCCGATAATAAGACTATTCTGACCGACGATATTGTGATGGATGAGAAAATAGTACAGAAATTAAGGAAGATTTAATGGCTATACAAAAATATTGTCCCAGTTGCAGTGATCAAACTAATGGACGTACTACTCCACATACAGTTAAAAATGGCAACTATAAGTGTGGGCTTTGTGGACATGAAACCCCTAGACGTACAAGAGTATCGAAAAAGGCTAGAGATATGGAAGATCTTATCAAGAGACTTGGTGAAGCAAAAGATTCAAGAGAGTATGGTTACGAAGGCGAGATGGTCATGTCTCAGCTGAAGGGTATTATGAATCATGCAGAACAACTTCATGATATGCTCGAGCCAAGCACAGATCTTCCTGAATGGGTTCAATCAAAGATTACACTTGCTTATGATTACATCCAGACAGCTGCTGACTATATGGCAACGGAGATGAGCGAAGCCGTAGACATGGCTAAAAAGAATCAGGCGAAAGCGATGAAAGCTGGCGTCAAGTTAAAAATGGATCCAGATACTGGAACACCAGATCATTTCACTGCTGCGATGCGTCGCAAAAAAGGTTTACCAGAAGAAGTAGCAACCAATTCGGTAGGTGCTGGCAATGTAGCTGGTCTACAAGGCGAACCACCGGTAAATAAGAAAAAGAAAAACGTCATGTCTTTCAATCGATTCATGAAGAAATAATATGTTAGGAATGATACCACTACCATATAAACTGCTTGCCATCGGCGCGGCTCTGGTTGGTGTATTCATTTTTGGCTATATGAAAGGATCTGCATATGCTGAAGCCGAATTGGCTCGCTTCTCTGCACAGAAGAGTGAGCAAGTCGCGGAATTGGAGAGGAAGAATTCTGCAATTTCTACTCAGGTAGTGACTAAATACGTTGATAGAGTTAACACAATTAGAGAGAAAGAATATGTATATCGCGACATCGTTAAAGACTCTGTTCCTACTCAGCACGATATGTCTAATGGCTGGGTGTACACGCACGACCTTAGTGCCACATCCGGTGATGCCGACTCCACCAGAGCTTCTGATGCGAGCCCCTCAGGAATTACAGACACTACAGCCCTCCTTGCCATCATCGGAAACTATTCGAAATGCCAAGCCAACGCCGAACAGCTCAGTCAACTCCAGCAATGGATTATCTTAAATAAAGAAGCTGTTGATGCCATGGCAAAAGAAAATAAAAAGAAATGAAAAAGTTTAAAGACGAGCCAGAAGAAGACAATTCAAATGACAGTGTCATTACGATCATTGCTAACTCTTTAAATAGAGCGAGCAGCGGTAATAAAGATGATACGCGCGGTTTGCTATTATTGATCGCTGCACTCGGGCTTCTTAATCTTTCAAAAGACGGGCTTCCTGGAAGTGTAGCACGCAAATTAGCATCAACATCAAATAGAAAATAACGGAGATTTATATGTGGGAAAAAATTAAAGGTTGGTTCAGTTGGTTCATGAAAACAGCAGACCTGAATAAAGATAATAAAGTAACAGCAGAAGATTTCGAACTCGCGCGCGCCATCGCCGAAAACAATTTTAAAGAAGCAAATGAAAAAATTAACGAAGTCACAAAAGAAGTAACCGACGTTGTTGCTACCGCGAAAGAAACTATTAATCAAGTTGGTGATGTTGTGGCTGCTGTGAAAGGCAAAGAATTCAATAAAGTCGCAGAAGAAGTTAAAGAAGTTATAGCTAGCGTAAATCGCGTAAAAGAAGAAGTAACCGATGTTGTTGCTACCGCGAAAAGAAAAGAAAGCAAAGGTAGAAAGAAGAAATGAATCTGCTGTCTTTTTTCTCGTCACCTCCGATCACTAGCTTCGAGCAACTCGAGCTCGAAAAAGGCAAGATCCAACTGACAATCATGAAGATGGTAACTTTAGTTTTATCATCTATTATGATGGCAGTCGTTGCTATCTTCCTTATTGGCCTCTTTATGCCAAATCATGTTATTGATAACAACGAGATATTTAAGATTATTGGTCCTGCTTTCTCTATGATTATTGGTGCCTTTGTTGGTGCATTCGCGACGATGATGGGAATGAAGACAGCTGAATTTGATCCGAATGTTAAGACACAAGAACTTGGTAAGACAGATCATAAGACTGTTGCAGAATCTCATGTGATTAATGCGCAAGCTGAATCGATTGAAACAGAAAATGAAATTAAGATGATGGCTGCAATCAATAAATACAAAGATAGCGACGAGGATCACGGTCCTTTCTAAATTATGATTTCGTCCATTTACGGAGTCTCATATGTTTAAGAAACTAAAGGATCTTATTTTCCAGACTTTTACTGGAAAAGATAATAAGACGCTTGATTTAGGTCGAATCTTATGGGCCAAAGGAGTAATGATTTTCTTTGGTCTTTCGATTTATGATATCTATCGTGGTGCAGAATTTGATGCATCAACATGGGGTATCGGTTTAGGTGCAGTACTTGCAGCAGGCGGTGCAGCTCTTGCACTCAAAGCTGGCACGGAACCTACTGAGTAATGGCAACACCATCGATCAACAAGCTAGCTGAAGAGGTGTCGTATCTGAATAGAGATATGGCAGTCGTCAATACGCTTGTTAGTCGTTTGGATACCACCATCGATAAACTCACTGATATTTCAAGTAGCGTGTCGAGTCTTCTTGCTGTCCACGAAACTAAGTTGACTACCCAGGAAATCATCAGTAAACAACTATCAAATTTAGTGGAAGCGCGTAGAGTGGAAACAGAAGACAAGGTCCAGTTATTACACGAAAGAATTTCTTCAGGTGAGCGCGAGCTGAAAGAGAGCATCGACGATCAGTACGACGAACTCATGAAAGAAATTAAAGAAATGAGAGCCGAGTCAACAACTCAGCATAATATTCTGAGCGAACGAATCACTACCATGGAAAAATGGATGTGGACAGTCATCGGTGGATCTGGAATCGTAGGCGGTATTGTTACTCTCGTTCCGTGGTCAACTATATTCGGTGTAGGTTGATTTAGCTTAAATTAAACATGTACAATAATCACAATCTGTGTATAATGAAGTTAACAGATTGGAATTATAATGCTTTGGATAGAACACAAATACATTAGTCTTCTCTCAGGTCGTCTCGAGAGATTTCAGAGAGTGAATAGCAATGTCTATCGCTTTCGTTGCCCGATCTGCGGCGACTCTCAAAAAGATCGTCGTAAGACTCGCGGGCATCTTCTCGAAAGAGGAGGTAAGATTCGCTTTTATTGCCATAATTGCAGCGCGAGCATGCAGTTCAAGTACTTTATGAAAGAGGTCGATCCGACTCTCTATCTTGAATACGTCAAAGAACATATTAAAGAATCTGGTAATCAAAAAGACGTTGAGACTTTTGCTGAGAAGATGAAACCTCCAGTCTTTGTCAAGACTACGGCTCTCTCGAAACTCAAGAAGGTAAGTCAGTTAGATCCAGATCATCCTGTTAAAAAATACGTCAATAGTCGACAGATTCCATCCCATCTACATTATAAACTCTTCTATGCTCCAAAGTTTGGAGCGTGGGTGAATACTATGCTTCCGAATAAAATGAAGATAGGAGAGAAGGACGAGCCTCGTCTGATCATGCCTTTTCTTGATCAGGAAAAGAATCTCTTTGGTTTTCAAGGAAGATCTTTTCGAAAAGACGGCGTTCGATATATCACTATCATGCTCGACGAAACCAAACCAAAAGTATTTGGACTTGATACGATCGATGAGTCCAAAGATATATATCTACTAGAAGGACCGATCGATTCGATGTTCTTACCGAACGCTATGGCTGCGGCAGGTGGAGATCTTTCTGCACAAATCGAACAAACCGGTTTACTTAAAGACAAAATTGTGGTAGTATTTGATAATGAGCCGCGGCATTCAGATACAATCAAGAGAATGCAAAAGGCGATTGATGCAGGTTATCGTGTCGTGATTTGGCCATCAGACATTGAATACAAAGATGTCAATGATATGATCTTATCTGGTATGAAACCAGAATATATTAAAGGAATTTTAGATGAATGCAATTACTCAGGACCCACTGCAAAATTACACTTTGCATTGTGGAGAAAAGACCGCTAAGGAAAGCAAATGACTGAACTAGTAGACAATGAATTCGGAATGGAGTATCAAAAGATTTTGATAAAGAAACTCCGTATCTTTCGAACTGGTAAACATTGGTTAGTAGAGTACCGACGTGATGTTCGCGCTTGGGCGCCATGGGATTACTTCTGGTGGTACAATGACGGCCAGTATGTTGAGTACTATGATGCTCTTGCTCGTGTAAATGAACTAAAGTCAAATGGATACGTGAATATTTCTCAATTCCAAAAAGTTAAACACTTTGAAGTAACACAACAAGAAGGACAATGACTATGAAGAAAAATCTTATGACGGCTTTGCAAGCGAAACTGCTCGGTGAACAGGCAGTGGTAATTGCTGAGATTGACTTGATGCTTGATAGCCCTCGAGTAATTCCGGAACACACTAACTTTATGGCTGAACTCGAGTCTAAGTTCATGGCTCTTGCTGAAATTACTGACAAGCTTGGAGCTATTGCTTCGTATGAATCATCATATATGAGCGATCACAAGGCATAAAATGAATCACCTCAAAGAAAACAATATTGGATACTTTAAGCATCTTTATCGATGCTCACGCTGGGCACTTATTCTGATAATTCATGGTGTGTATCCAAACGTTTTCAAGACTACAGTAAGTGATGAAATTTGCCACGGGGATAATTAATAATGAGTGAAGTGAATTTAATTGGTATTACACAACCGAACGAAGAGCACACTGGTTGTAAGACCGCAAATGAGTTGATTGCTTGGACAGCACGCGTATCAAATCCCAGCAATCAGAATAATACTGCTACGGCTTCGAAGCTTGTACAATATCTAATCCAGAACAAACATTGGTCTCCGTTGGAGATGGTTCACATTGCAATGGAAATCAAAACTACTCGAGACATTGCTCGACAAATTCTCCGGCACCGCTCGTTCTCATTCCAAGAATATTCTCAGAGATACGCTAATCCTACAGTTGACCTTGGATTTGTTAAGAGAGAAGCCAGGCTTCAAGATGCCAAGAACCGCCAAAACTCAGTAGAACTTCATGAAGATCAAAACCGACTTGCAGAAGAATGGCAAGCAATGCAAGAATATGCCCTTTATGCAGCAAAAGACACTTATAACTGGGCAATAGAAAACGGCATTGCTAAGGAACAGGCGCGCGCAGTTCTACCAGAAGGCATGACTGAATCGGTTATGATTATGTCTGGTTCTCTTCGTTCGTGGGTTCACTATTGTGAATTGCGTATGGACAAGGCAACTCAGAAAGAACATCGCATTGTTGCGCAACAATGCTGGTGGATTATTAGCCAACAATTCCCTGATATTGTCAAAGGACTTGAAGGTATTAAGACATGGGATGATTTTGTGAGTAAACTGCCATGAAATATAACAGAGCAGTAGTGAAAGAAACTGAAGACGGTGAATTATACATAGAGCTATCAGATGAACTCATGGAAGAAATGGGTTGGGATTGCGCCACCGAATTAGTATGGACAGTTTATGATGACGGTAAAATTGGTTTAAGAAAGAGGTCAGATGATAACAGTAACGAAACGTGATGGAACTCGCGAACCGCTCGATATTAATAAATTTCATAAGGTTGCGCTGTATGCGTGTGAAGGTTTAAGCGGCGTATCTGTTTCAGATCTTGAAATTAAAACTCAAATTCAATTTTACGATAAGATTAAGTCTTCTGATATTCAAGAGACTCTGATCAAAGCTGCAGCAGAACTTATTACAGAAGACGAACCGAACTATCAGTATGTGGCTGGTCGTCTGATCAACTATAATCTTCGTAAGCAAGTCTATAATACGTACAATCCTGAACCACTTCTAAAGCATTACATTCGCGTACGCGATGAGGGTTATTATGATAAAGAAATAGGTGATGTATACTCTGTAGAAGAGTTCGATGAACTTGAAAAATATATTGACCATGACCGCGATAATCTACTCACGTACGCTGCCATGGAACAGTTTCGCGGCAAATATCTGATTAAGAATCGTGTGACGAATAAGTTCTACGAAACACCACAAATGGCATTCATGTTGATTGCCATGACTCTCTTCCAAAATTACACTAAAGACCGAACAAAATGGGTAAAGGACCTTTATGATGCTATTAGTAAATTTGACATTAGTCTTCCTACTCCTATTATGGCAGGCGTGCGCTCACCTCAACGTCAGTTTAGTTCGTGCGTACTTATCGAAACTGACGACTCGTTGGACTCAATAAATGCGACAGCTTCTGCAATTGTTAAGTACGTTTCTCAAAAAGCCGGGATTGGTATTGGCGGCGGTTCTATTAGGGCTATTGGATCTCCTATACGCAACGGTGATGCTTCTCACACTGGCGTTATTCCTTTCTGGAAGCATTTTCAATCTGCTGTTAAATCTTGTAGCCAAGGCGGTGTCCGCGGTGGAGCAGCGACTCTCTATTACCCCCTTTGGCATTACGAAGTTGAAGATATTCTTGTCCTAAAGAACAATAAGGGCACAGAAGATAATCGCATTCGTCATCTTGATTATGGCGTGCAATTTAACAAGGTAATGTATGAAAGACTTTTGTCTGGAGGTAATATCACTCTCTTCTCGCCTGGTGATGTTCCGGATCTTTATCAAGCATTTTACAAAAGCACTGAAGACTTTAGAGAGCTCTATGAAAAGTACGAACGCAGTAAGATTAGAAAGAAAACGATTCCTGCGATCGATCTCTTCTCAACATTCGTTACCGAGAGAAAAGATACCGGGAGAATCTATCTAATGAATGTCGACCATTGCAATGAGCATGGTTCGTTTACTGATGCAGCACCAATTAAGATGAGCAATCTTTGTTGTGAGATTACATTACCAACTACACCGTTAAAGGATATTCATGATGAGTCAGGAGAAATCAGTCTTTGCACTCTTGCTGCAATCAATTGGGGAAAGATTAAGAAGCCAGCAGATTTCGAAAAGCCATGCACCCTTGCAGTACGCGCTCTTGATGCCCTACTGGATTATCAGGACTATCCTGTTCGAGCCGCTGCTATTGGTACTCGCGGCCGCCGTCCTCTTGGCATCGGTATCATTAATTTTGCTTATTGGTTGGCTCGTAATGATAGCAATTATTCTCATCCAAACCTGGATTTGGTTCACGAGTATGCTGAAGCATGGAGCTACTATCTTATCAAGGCCTCGATCGACCTTGCTGAAGAAGTAGGTTCTTGTCCTCTTGCTCATCAGACAAAGTATGCGCGCGGTACTATGCCAATCAACACTTATAAAAAAGAAGTTGATGAACTTGTAGCTCCGAACTATAAGATGCCATGGAGTGTATTGTCGAGTCGAGCATTGTCATCCGGCATTCGTAACTCGACACTCATGGCTCTCATGCCGGCAGAGACATCTGCGCAGATCTCGAACTCGACCAATGGCATCGAACCACCTCGTGCTCTCATCTCGATCAAGCAATCGAAAGATGGTGTACTCAAGCAAGTTGTTCCGGAGTTAAAACGGCTAAAGAATAAATATGAGTTGATATGGGATCAAAAATCTCCAGAAGGCTATCTCAAGATTACGGCCGTCCTACAGAAATTTATCGATCAGGCAATCTCGGTCAACACTTCTTATAATCCTCGACACTATGAGGATGAGAAAATTCCAATGTCTGAGATGATCAAACATATTTTAATGCACTATAAATATGGCGGTAAGACATTGTATTACTTCAACACTTTTGACGGAGCTGGTGAAATGGAAGAACCCAAACAACTTGTACAGGGGCAACTTGATGATGAGGATTGCGATTCTTGTAAGATATGAAATATAAAACCATTTTCATTAGTGATATTCACTTAGGAACAAAAGATTGTAAAGCCGATCTTTTGAATAATTTCCTTAAACACAACTCGTGTGATACTTTATACTTAGTTGGTGATATTATTGACGCATGGAAAATACAACAAAATCGTTTAAAATGGAAACAGTCACATACTAAAGTGGTCAGAAGAGTCTTAGGTTTCGCTAAGCATGGCACACGTGTAGTCTATGTTGCCGGCAATCACGATGAATTCCTCAGACCAATGATTCCGTATGGCGTAAGTTTTGGTAAGATTGAAATATGCAATCAAATTGCCCATATGGGTGTTGATGGCAAAAAGTATATGGTTGTTCATGGTGACCTTTTTGATGGCATTACTCGCCTTGCTCCTTGGTTAAGTTTTCTTGGTGACAGAGCATATGATTTTGTACTCAATTTAAATAGTCGTTTTAATTGGATTCGTCATAGGCTTGGATTTGGTTATTGGTCTCTGAGTAAATGGCTAAAGCATAAGGTCAAAAAAGCTGTTGACTTTATGTTTCAGTTTGAAAAAACCATTACTGCATATGCCAAAAGAAAAAATTATGATGGTGTAATCTGTGGACATATTCATAATGCTGAAATTAAAAATGTAAATGGAATTATCTACATGAACGACGGCGATTGGGTTGAATCGTGTACAGCTTTAGTAGAGCATGATGACGGGCGCTGGGAAATTCTGACATGGCAAAAATTACAATTATAAGTGATACTGATACAGATCAGGTAAATGGTGTCGTAACAACATATAAAAATACTATTAAGCAACTGCGTAACATCGGCTATCAAGTCAATATGTTTGATTCTAGCCGGGGAGGCAAGAGAATTGCTTTACCAGGGTATAAAGAGATCCTAATAGCTTTGCAGCCTTGGAAAATTAAACCAATTTTAGATAGTCATACAGATGGTACGTTTATACATATTGCGACAGAAGGTCCTATGGGGTTGTTTGCAAGACTGTATCTAGAATGGAAGAAGTATCCATTCACCACCTGTTATCATACCAAATTCCCAGAGTTTATTGAAAAGATCACAAAGATACCAGCGAAGTTTTTCTACTTCTATTTTCGTTGGTTTCATAGTAAATCTAAATGCGTAATGGTTCCTACTGAAGGAATGCGAGAGTTTCTGGTTTCAAAAAGATTTAAAAACGTTAAAGTGTGGACACGCGGAGTTGATCCAACAGAATTTTACCCCGAGTCAGAAACTAATAAATATATCGTATGTGTATCTCGAGTATCAAAAGAGAAAAACTTAGATGCCTTCTGTCAGTTAGCCTATCCTAATAAAGTCTTAGTTGGTGATGGACCTTATTTAGAAGAGCTCAAGAAAAAATATCCAGAGATAATCTATACCGGTAAACTGACTGATGACGCTCTAAGACTTGCATATGCAAAAGCTCAATGCTTCGTGTTTCCTTCTAAAGAAGATACGTTTGGTATAGTATTACTGGAAGCTATTGCGTGTGGAACTCCTATTGCTGCATATCCTCAACCGGGCCCCAGAGAAGTTATAGATATATACAACGGTAAAATGTCAGACGATTTGGACGTTGCTGTTGAGTGTGCATTAAAAAAGAACCGTACAGCAGTATATGAATCATCTAAGAAATGGACGTGGAAAGTTGCAACAGAAAATTTTCTACAAAATGTATTATAATTCAATAATAAAGGACTGTTAATGCTATACACAGGATCGGGGAATATACCTCATCATATCTATTGCTGGGTAGATTCTTCGTTCATTCGTAAAGATGCCAAATCAAATACTTACGAACCTTGTGTATGGTTTGCACTTCACGCCAAAGCTGGACATTCTTGGGGTTGTCATGTCATGCTCGAGTGCGGAGCGGTTTGGCGTGGAGTTCCTCCTCACGCCTTAGCTTTCACACCAAATCCAGAAAAAACTTGGCAGCTTGAAGATACACAAATATGGGATTGCTATGGTGATCAGTTTTCGGTATTAATATATAGTTATTTACATAGCCAACGAGTAGAGATTCGAAGAAACGGCCTTTTTGGTCGTTATCTTTTTACAGTAATTCCAATGTACGATGGATATTCACAAGATCCTTCTCAGTTGAAGGAATTTATGTTTATTCAATTAGATAATGGTAGACTGACTATTATGCCTACCAATGAACTTCGATTCCATGACAAATCATATACCGAAGGCGATTGGCCGAAAGATATCAAACTAAATACCATTACTTGGAGAGTTGAATGACCGTTTTTTCAAACGAAATGTTTGATGCTACAGAACAGACTTGTTTTTTCGGCAAACAAGTTAATATTGCTCGTTATGATAAGCAACGTTATAATATCTTCGAGAAGCTGACAGACAAACAACTCGGATTCTTTTGGAGACCAGAAGAAATCGATCTGTCAAGAGATGGTAAAGACTTTAAGGGGTTAACCGACCATGAAAAGCACATCTTCACAAGCAATCTCAAAAGACAAATTCTTCTTGACTCTGTACAAGGACGTGCTCCTAGCCTGGCGTTTCTTCCAATTTGTTCGCTCCCCGAACTCGAAACTTGGATCCAAACATGGACATTTTCCGAAACGGTTCATAGTCGATCCTACACTCATATCATTCGAAACGTTTATTCAGATCCGTCAAGGGTATTTGACGAGATGCTCGACATCCAAGAAATAGCCGACTGTGCTCATGATATCAGTAAGTACTATGATGATCTAATTGCATTTAATAGTGTTATGCGATATAATTATGATCATAAGAAAGCGTTATGGCTTTGCCTGAATGCTGTAAATGCTCTTGAAGGAGTTAGGTTCTATGTCTCGTTTGCGTGTAGCTGGGCTTTTGCTGAAGTTAAGAAGATGGAGGGTAACGCCAAGATCATCAAGCTCATCGCGCGTGACGAGAACGTTCATCTTGCCTCGACACAGCAGCTTCTCAAGATTCTACCAAAAGAGGATCCTGACTTTGCGAAAATTGCTGAAGAAACAAAAGACGAGTGCATTACGATGTTCAACGATGTTGTCGAACAGGAAAAGGCTTGGGCGAAGTATCTATTCAAGGACGGGTCAATGATTGGCTTAAACGAACAGTTACTCTGTGATTATGTTGATCATATTGCTGCAAAGCGTATGGGAGCCGTTGGTCTAAACGGCAAGCCTGGTTCGAATCCACTGCCATGGACACAGAAGTGGATATCGGGTTCTGATGTACAAGTTGCCCCGCAAGAAACAGAAATTACTAGCTATGTGATTGGCGGAGTAAAAAAAGATGTTGATGAAAACACATTTAAAGGATTTACGCTATAATGGATTGGATTACTTGTTCCTCATGCGATCAGGAATTTAAAATAATTACAGAAAGCTCCGCTCTTCCACAATATTGTCCATATTGTTCTGCTGAGCTCGAGCTTGAAGATCCATTTGATGAAGAAGACGAATAAAGAACCAGAAATTATTGAAATGAAATGTGCTGTTTGCACAAAATGTTATCGATATGCAAACAGTGGTTCTGATAAATGTCATTATGGTGGACCGTATTTGGGATATGTTTTTGTAGAAAAAAACACGAATAAATAGATCTTTCTGCCAATGGAATGTGATCTATGTGGTTATACGAAGACAAAGAATTTACTGAAGTCGAAGATTATTATGGCTTCATATATCTCATCGAAAACTTAGTCAACGGTAAGAAATATATCGGTCGTAAGTATCTGACCAAAG
>Ga0255102_1000283_pt1 | contig 14937 bp, 12 predicted proteins | sample Law_Cont_RepA_0h_FD_188448 | JGI IMG/M metagenome (GOLD analysis project Ga0255102, IMG submission 188448) | Freshwater microbial communities from St. Lawrence River, New York, United States - Law_Cont_RepA_0h | ecosystem: Environmental > Aquatic > Freshwater > River | place: USA: New York... | reverse complement strand
ATCAAGTGTGAGCGCCGCTTCAAGATCGGAACCACGACGCGGACCGACTCCGCTACTCGCACCGCCACGCGCTCGACCACCTGAAAACATGCGAAACATGTCTTCGAATGAACCAGAATCGCCCCCGGTAGTGAAGCGCATGTTTCCCATGCCTCCACCGCCCATAGGTCCGAGTCGACGAACCTCGTCATATTCGCGACGTTTGGTTTCGTCGCTGAGTACGTCATAAGCGGTCGAGATTTCTTTGAAGCGTTCTTCGGCGGCATCGTCTCCTGGTTTTGCATCAGGATGATTCTCACGAGCCAATTTGCGATAAGCCTTGGTGATTTCTTTCGCTTCAGCAGTTTGAGCCACGCCCAGCAACGCGTAGTAATCCTTTTCATACCATTCACGTTGTGCTGCCATGACTCACCCCCTCGCTGTGTCTTTAATCGTTATGTAACTAGCCGCGGACTTTGACCATGGCGGGACGCAATACGCGACCCTTCCAGGTGTACCCAGTTCGCAAAACATCGGTGACGACAGTGTTGCCATTGCCGTCACCTTCACCTTCTTCGTGGATGACCGCGTCAGCTTGAGCTGGATTGAAGGTTTGACCGTTGAGGTCAAGTGCTTCGAGTCCCTGCTTCTTCAACTCTGTCAACAAGAGATTGAACAGTGGTTCGACTTCTGCCGGATGGGCAACGAAAGCTGCTTCACATGCATCGAGTACTGGCAACAACGATTCAGCAATGCGACCCGTGGCCCTATTGATGTCATCGGCAGTTTGCGAGGCAACACGCTTGCGATAATTCTCGAATTCGGCCTGAAGTCGTTGCGCCATCTCACGGAACGAATCTCGTTCAATGAGAAGCACTTCAACATCATGCTCAATGGTGGCTGCAGCCTCATCGACTGCAACACCATCTTCGGTTTCGGTTGTTGGTTCACCAACAACATCACCATTGTCGTTCGTCATGGCAGAACTCAGGCGTCGCCGTCGACGATTTCAGCGTCAACGATTTCGTCGTCATTGGTGCCGCCAGCATTCTGACCCGAAGCTGAAGTTCCAGCAGCATTCGAATCGCGAGCTGCTGTCTCGTACAACTTCTGACTGAAAGCCTGGCTCGCCGACATCAATGCATCAGTTGCTGCCTTGATGACGGCATTGTCATTACCTTCTAGAGCAATCTTCAATGCTGCGAGCGGTTCTTCAACAGCGGCTTTTTCTTCGGCAGTGACTTTGTCACCTTGCTCACGCAAAACTTTTTCGGTCTGATACACCAACGAGTCGGCGTTGTTACGAATTTCGGCTTCTTCACGACGCTGACGATCTTCCTCAGCGTGAGCTTCGGCGTCTTTCACCATTTGATTGATGTCATCCTTAGACAAAGTCGACTGGCCACTGATGGTCATTGACTGTTCTTTATTGGTCGCACGGTCTTTGGCACTGACATGCACGATGCCGTTGGCATCAATATCGAATGTCACTTCAATCTGCGGAACACCACGCGGTGCCGGCGGTAAATCAACCAACTGGAACTTGCCAAGCGTCTTGTTAAACGAAGCCATTTCCCGCTCACCCTGGATCACGTGAATCTCAACTGATGGCTGCATATCTTCAGCGGTCGTGAATACTTCGGTGCGCTTGGTTGGGATAGTGGTGTTGCGTTCGATGAGCTTGGTCATTACGCCACCCTTGGTTTCGATACCGAGTGACAACGGAGTGACGTCAAGCAACAACACATCTTTGACATCGCCCTTCAACACGCCTGCTTGAACAGCTGCACCGATAGCCACGACTTCGTCGGGGTTCACGGTCTTGTTGGGTTCTTTACCGGTGAGAGACATCACGAGGTCTTGCACTGCAGGCATACGAGTTGATCCACCCACCATGATCACGTGGTGAATCTGACCCTTGGTGAGACCAGCATCTTTAATCGCCTGTTCGAAAGGAATACGGCAACGCTCGATGAGATCGGCAGTCATATCTTGAAACTTTGCGCGCGTGAGTGTTTCATCAAGGTGCAACGGACCTTCGGGGGTTGCGGTAATGAACGGCAAGTTGATCTGTGTTTGCTGAACTTGGCTCAGTTCGATCTTGGCTTTTTCAGCTGCTTCCTTCAATCGCTGTGTAGCCATACGGTCATTGGCAAGATCGACACCGTGTGCAGACTTGAACTGATTGACCAACCAATCAATGACACGCTGATCCCAGTCGTCTCCACCAAGAACGGTGTCACCGTGGGTGCTCTTCACTTCGAAGACACCGTCACCAATTTCGAGAACCGAAACGTCAAAGGTTCCGCCGCCGAGGTCGAACACCAAAATGGTTTCGTCTTCATCGCCCTTGTCGAGACCGTAGGCCAACGCGGCCGCAGTCGGTTCGTTGATGATGCGGAGAACTTCAAGACCGGCAATCTGACCGGCTTCTTTGGTGGCTGTCCGTTGTGCGTCATCAAAGTATGCGGGAACGGTAATGACAGCCTGGGTCACGGTGTCGCCCAAATACGCCTCGGCGTCACGCTTGAGCTTCATCAAGGTGCGAGCACTGATTTCTTGAGGCGAGTACTGCTTGCCGTCAATGTCTTCGCTGCGCCAATTAGTGCCCATGTGGCGCTTGACGGAACGGAAGGTGCGATCAGGATTGGTGATGGCCTGTCGTTTGGCCACTTCGCCGACGAGAACTTCGCCAGCCTTCGAAAAGGCCACGACCGAAGGAGTCGTGCGGGAACCTTCGGAGTTGGGAATAACTACTGGCTCGCCTGCTTCAAGAACTGAAACGACGGAGTTGGTGGTGCCGAGGTCGATACCGACTGCCTTTGCCATGATGTGTGCCTTTCAATATGTCTTTATGGGGAATGTCTTTATGGGGAATGTCTTTGTGGGGAGTAAACGACGAATCTTGCGTCGCCTCATGTCAAGATAGCCATCAATATGTCGGGTCGCAACTCGTGAGGTGCAAATGTTAAGTCATAGTGACTCAAGTCTTTAGGGTGACTCAAGTCCTTTGGACAAAACCTCACCCACAGCGAATGTGGCACAATAACGAGATGAGCGCTCATGATCTAGTGATCCGCAATGCGTCCCTCGTCGATGGCACTGGTGCACCTGCCCGTATGGCCGACGTTGCGGTCAGCGACGGGGTCATCACCGAAGTCGGTCCCCGCCTGGTCGGTACAGGCAGCCGTGAAATTGATGCCGACGGACTAACCGTGACCCCAGGATTCGTCGATATCCATACCCACTTCGACGGGCAAGCCACATGGGACCCCATTTTGGCCCCATCAAGTATTCATGGAGTCACCTCGGTCGTGATGGGTAACTGTGGCGTCGGATTCGCCCCCGCCCGACCGACTCCCGATCAGCACGCCTGGCTCATCGGCATGCTCGAAGGTGTTGAAGACATTCCAGGTACCGCCTTAGCCGAGGGCTTGGCATGGGATTGGGAAACCTTCCCCGACTACATGAATGCACTTGATCGTCGCGAGTACGCAATCGACGTTGCCACGCAGGTTGCTCATGCGCCGTTGCGCGCGTACGTCATGGGTGAACGCGGAGCAGACCCGCTTGAGGCACCAACTGTCGATGAGCTAGCACGCATGGCTCTCATGGTCCGCGAGGGTATGCAAGCTGGTGCACTTGGCTTCACAACAAGTCGCACCTATGTCCATCGCACTAAGGCAGGTGCACCACTCGGCACTCGTTTTTCATCAGCCGATGAACTCTTGGCTTTATGTACAGCAATGGCCGAAACCGGCAGCGGAGTTGTACAGCTCATCTCTGACGCATATCTTTCCGACGACACCGATTTTGCTCATGAAGAAATGAAACTGATGGCAGCCATGGCGCGAGCTACTGGACGTCCACTCAGCATGACTGTGCAACAACCCGAGCCACTCCCCGATCGTTGGCGTGAAGTAGGTGCATGGGTTGACCAAGGTGTTTCGCAAGGACTACCGCTATCTACACAAGTTGCAGTGCGTCCGATTGGTGTATTGCAGGGGCTTACGGCCACAGTTAATCCGTTGTTGCCATGCCCGAGCTTTGTCGAGATTGCTGGTCGGCCGTTACCCGAAATCATTGTGGCATTGCGCGATCCCGAACGTCAGGCGCGCATTGTTGCTGAACATGCCGTCGCACTCGCACGCATTGAAGGAATGGCCGGCGAAATGTTCGGTGGCTTCCACAAGTTGTACCCCATGGAAAATCCAGTCAACTACGAACCAGCGCCCGAAGATTCGGTTGCAGCACGCGCCGCTGCGCAAGGTCGTGGAGTTGTTGAGTTCGTCATCAATTTGATGATTGAAGAAGACGGCAATCGTTTGTTGTACATGCCATTGTTCAACTTCGCTCACGGAAATCTTGACGATGTACGCGAAATGTTGCTCCGGAAGAACGCTGTCATCGGTCTCAGTGATGCCGGCGCACATTGTGGCGCGATCAGTGATGGAAGTGCAACCACGACCGCACTTGCTTTGTGGTCAAAAGATCGTAGGCGTGGCGAGAAGTTGCCGCTTGAATTTATGGTCAACCACATCACACAACGAACTGCTCACCATGTTGGGCTGTTAGACCGTGGTGTGATTGCTCCTGGCTACAAGGCCGACATCAACGTGATTGATATGTCTGTACTCGGAACACCGCCACCGCGCATCGTTCATGACTTACCAGCTGGTGGCCGTCGACTCATGCAGACTGCCACGGGGTATCGCTACACCATCAAGAATGGAATCGTTTCCTTTGTTGATGGCCAACATACTGGTGCGCTCAACGGATCGTTGATCCGTGGCGCACAATCGCGCCGCTAGTCAATCAGCGTTTCACCAGCGCGCACTTGGCGGGCATACGCACCGTCTCGCGCCATCAATTCATCATGCGACCCTTGTTCAACTATGCGTCCATCATTGATCACAACAATGCGCGACGCATCACGAATTGTTGACAAACGGTGCGCAATCACGATGGCGGTTCGACCCTTGAGTGCTTCATCGAGAGCTTCTTGTACAAGTGCTTCGTTTTCGTTGTCTAAATGGCTCGTTGCTTCGTCAAGAATCATCATTGCGGGGTCCTTTAGGAGCAGACGCGCAATTGCCAAGCGCTGCTTTTCTCCGCCCGACATGCGATATCCACGATCGCCAACAATGGTTGCGAGGCCATCGGGTAATGCCGCGATGGTGTCATAGATTCGAGCAGCACGACAGGCTTCTTCAATTTCTTCAATCGTCGCATCGGGCTTGGCGTAACGCAAGTTTGATTCCATGCTCTCGTGAAACAAATGCGGGTCTTGTGAAACAACACCGATTGCCGAACGCAATGAAGTTCCTGTTAAGTCACGAACATCATGACCATCAATTTTCAACGACCCACCTGTCACGTCATACAAACGTGGCAACAACGAAGCAAGAGTGCTCTTTCCCGAACCCGACGATCCAACAATCGCAATTGTTTCACCAGGTTCAATAACTAGCGAGATGTCGTGCAAGACATCAACATCGGGGTCGCCCGATGGAGCACCCGGCATTTCTAGCGACGGTACTGAAACTTCGCGGGCCGGTGGATAACGGAAAGTCACATGATCAAATTCGATACGGCCCCGCGGGTTCACCAGATCAATCGCGCCGGGCTTATCAACAATTGAAACTGGTGCATCAAGAACTTCAAAGACACGATCGAAGCTGACAAATGATGTCAACAGATCGACGCGAGCATTCGTGAGTCCGGTCAACGGTTGGTATACCCGGCCAACCAATGTTGCCAAGGCCACCAAAGTTCCATCTGTTATATCTCCGGACACAACTAGTTGAGCGCCGATTCCGTAAATCGCTACTGCACCAAGTGCGCCGACTAAACCAAGTGCAACAAAAAACACTCGACCGTAAAGCGCCGAAAGAATTCCGATATCACGAACACGTGCGGCACGACCACTGAATGCATCGACTTCGCCTTGATGACGACCGAACAACTTGACGAGCAGCGCGCCCGACACATTGAAACGTTCATTCATCTGCGTGTTCATTTGGGCGTTGAGATCCATTTGTTCACGAGCAATGATCTGCAATCTCTGACCAACGCGTTTTGCCGGAATGACAAACACCGGTAAAACGATGAGTGACAACAGGGTGAGACGCCATTCAAGGGTGAACATCGCGCCCAAGGTCATCACGAGCACAACAACGTTGCTCACAACACTTCCGAGTGTTGAAGTGACAGCTGATTGCGCCCCCACAACATCGTTGTTCAGTCGACTGATGAGTGATCCAGTTTGTGTACGCGTGAAGAACGCAACGGGCATTCGCTGAACCTTGTTGAACAAAGCGACTCGCAAATCGTAAATGAGGCCTTCACCGATACGAGCCGAATACCACCGTTGGGTAATCGCCAAAAACGCGTCAAACAAGGCGGCCCCGACGGCCAACATTGCCAAGAACCAAATTCGACCACGATTACCTGACGGAATCGCATCATCGATGATTGCCCGGAAAACAAAGGGCGGCACAAGACCGACTGCCGAGGCAAAAATGATTGACAGTAAGAACCCAATAATTGCGGTCTTGTATGGACTGGCAAAAACCCAGACTCGAGACATCGAAGTTCGGTCAATTTTCCGACCTTTGACTGCGTCGGCATCTCCTGGCATCATCATGTGAGGTCCCATACGCATAACAAAGCAGGTTACCTTTGACCCTATGGTTCGTCGGGCGTCGCTAGGAATTCTTCTGATAGTCGCCTCGGTCGCATGCAGCGATGGCACTTCATCCGAAACTGAATCAAATCAGCAGAACATTGTTGCCGTTCGTGATTGGTCGACAACTTTGCAATGGGAAGATTGCGCGGGCGGACTTGAGTGCACAACTTTTGAAGTGCCATATGACTACGAAAGTCCCAGTATCGGAACTTTCATCCTTCCAGTGACCCGACATCTTGCAAACAACCTCAGCGAACGCATCGGCACCCTGCTCATCAATCCTGGTGGGCCTGGTGTGGCGGCTTTAGATTTTGTCGCTTACGCCGACCAAATTTTCAGCAAGTCAATCATCGATCGATTCGACATCATTGCCTGGGATCCTCGAGGAGTAGGCCAGTCTGATCCTCATATTGATTGCGTCGACAATATGGACGATTACTTTGCTCTCGATCCGTCCCCCGATAATGAAAGTGAAACGAAACTACTGACATCTGGCGCCGAAGTATTTGCGACGGCTTGTACGACACGTAGCGGCGATTTTCTGCCCTACGTGAGCACCATCAATGCCGCAAGCGACATGGATGTACTACGCCGGGCTCTCAATGAAGAACAGATCTCGTACTTGGGATTTTCGTACGGAACAGACCTTGGCGCAACGTGGGCAACACTTTTTCCTGAGACTGTTCGTGCCGCGGTACTTGACGCTGCAGTTGACCCGACTAAGGGATACGTCGACGATCTGTTATTGCAGGCTGGTGGTTTCGAATCTTCACTTGACGCCTTCCTCACGAAATGCAACGCAACACAATGTTCGTTTATGAAGGTCAATGAATCTGCGGAAGATGCATTTGATCGCATCTTGCTTTCACTTGACCAAAACCCAATCGCCAACGATGGTGGTCGTGCGGCCACTAATCAGGGTGTAGCGCAAACTGGTATTGCAGGCGCACTTTACGGTGATTACCAATGGCCCCAACTTGAAAGTGCGCTCTCGGCCGCAGATCTTGGTGACGGACAACCTTTATTAATTTTATTTGACGAGTATTTCGGTCGAGATAGTAGCGGTCTCACCGATGACTCTCTTGATGCCTACTTCGGTATTTCCTGTATTGATCGAGACGAACAGATCACTCCCGATCAGGTGTTGAACTTAAAGAGCCGTCTTCAAGACATCGCCCCTCGACTTTGGTCGGGTTGGATTCAAGAAATGTTGATCTGCGCGAATTGGGATATTGCACCTAGCGGTGGTTTTGAAGTGAGTGCAGATACCGAGAATCGAATAGTCGTTGTTGGTAGCACCGGAGATGCCGCTACACCTCTCGAGGGCACTCGAAACATGGTGACCGCTCTTGGTCGGGCGCGTTTGGTCATCAGCCCACTTGAACAACACACAACGTATGGCACCGACACGTGCGTCACTGAAATTGTTGATGAGTATCTACTCAATCTCACCGACGGACCAGATATCACCACATGTGATTCTGGTGCATAATCGTTGCGCCTTGCGCAACAAACCTGCACCAGAATGACCTACGCTGAGGTCGTGAAACGTTCTCTTTCCCCAGTAGTTGTTGTTTTCATCGCCTTTGGGTTTGTGGCGACCGCCTGCAGCAGTAGTTCAAACATCGAAGTTGTTGGCCAAGGCACCGCTGTCGCTAAAACCGACACAACTGATTCGCCCGACAGTTCAAGTGTTGAATCAAACACGACCTACTCAACATCAGCCTTCGTCACCCCATCCATCTCATGGGACTCATGTGGCACTGGCCTTGAATGTGGCTATATCGAAGTCCCGATCAATTACGACGATGTCAATTCAGATACCACTGCCCTCTACATCGTCAAGCATGCGGCTACCGATGCCGGTGCCCGTATTGGATCACTCCTTGTGAACCCTGGTGGTCCAGGCTTTGGTGGCTCATATTTGGCGGAAGCCGCCGACAAAATTTTTTCGCAATCGATCTTGAGTTCATTTGACATCATTGGGTGGGACCCACGTGGCACCGGAACTTCTATTCCAGCTATTGATTGCACTGAGGACTACGACCGCTTTTTTGCCTCAGGCGATATCACCCCTGACACCGATCAAGAACGTGCCGACATCGTGGCCTCATCTGAAGAATTCACCCAAGCATGTTTTGATAACAACGGTGATCTTCTTCCATACATCGGAACCAACAATGTGGCTCGCGATATGGACATGATTCGTCGGGCACTTGGCGAAGACAAAATCAGTTACTTCGGATTTTCTTACGGCAGCGAGCTTGGTGCCACCTGGACCACGATGTTTCCTGAAACAGTTCGCGCTGCAGTTTTAGATGGTGCCTCTGATCCCAACGCCGATGACCTTGTTGGAACGCTGCAACAAAATAAGGGTTTTGAAGAATCAATCGCTACTTTCTTGGCCAACTGCTCGGCCGATTCGAGTTGTGCCTTTCACAACGATGGCAATGCCGAGGGTGCATTTGATGATCTGATGGAACAACTTGATGAGAATCCCATCTCGACATCAAGTGGCCGCCCCGACTTGACGCGTGGCATGGCACTCACTGCAGTTGCTCAAGCAATGTATTCCGATTCATATTGGTCATATCTCGAAGACGCTCTTGCATCAGCACAAGCCGGTGATGGCACTGATTTGTTATCGCTCTACGACGAATACTTTCAGCGTCAGGCCGATGGCACTTATGGAAACGAACTTGAAGCGTTCGTCAATATTTTGTGTGCCGATAATCCCGATCGCATGACTGTTGAAGAGGCCGACGCGTTAGTGCCGCAGTATCAAGCAAACGCTCCACGTTTTTCTCCCGGGACCACAGGTGATTACACGTGTGTGTTCTGGCCCAAAGCACTTGACCCACGCATCAAGATCACTGGAAAAGGTGCCGGGCCCATTGTTGTGATCGGTACAACCGGCGATGCCGCTACGCCACTTGCGAGCACGCGCAATATGGTCAAAGCACTTGAAGAAGGTCGCCTAATCGTGGTGACCGCCGAACAACACACCGGCTACAACGTGAACTCATGCGTCAACGACGCAGTCGACAGTTACCTGATCGACTTACAAGCACCCGACAACGAACTCGACTGCTGATATCTCTGGCGGAAGAGGTGGGATTTGAACCCACGGACGCTTGCACGTCGCACGCTTTCGAGGCGTGTCCCTTAGGCCACTCGGGCACCCTTCCGATATCCGAGGTTATCGGCGTGAGGCAAAGAACTGCTCGAGCAAAGCAGCTGACTCGGCGGCCAAAACATTGTGCGTCACCGGGAAGTTGTGGTTCAGTCGTGGATCGGCCGACACGTTGTACAAACTGGCCGTTGCCCCACCCTTAAGGTCGGCAGCCCCATAGACCAATGAGCCGATTCGCGAATTCAATAATGCGCCCGCACACATCACACAAGGCTCAAGCGTGACCACCAAAGTGCAATCATCAAGCCGCCAACGACCGAGGTGCTTTGCGGCATCTTGCAGAGCCAAAATTTCAGCATGAGCTGTCGGGTCTTGAAGATTCTCGCGTTCGTTGTGACGAGCCGCAATGATTTTTCCCTCGTGTAAAACAACTGCACCGACGGGGACATCGTCATGATTAAGCGCATCACGCGCCTGATCAAGCGCAGCATTCATTGCCTCGATGTAATTCGCATTTACTGGCATGGCGGAAGGGGTGGGATTCGAACCCACGGAGGCTTGCACCTCACACGCTTTCCAAGCGTGCCGATTCGGCCGCTCTCGCACCCTTCCAGGGTGACAACATCGGGTTCCTGCCAGGTGTGGTGGCGGCCAGGCGATCTGCGGCACACGAGCGAATCCGCTGAAGGCTGCTACCTTCCGGTCCTGACCTGATTCACGGGAACCCGTTGCACAGGACCCGACCGTCACCACACTCGACAGGAGCCAAATGTTGCAGGGGCAAGACTACCTGCCTCGTGACCGAGCGAGACCAGCAGCTTTTTCGGCCAGTCTCGGGATTCCGAGGTCGGCACAAAAATCGGCGAACTCGGGAGTCGGACCATTCCAGTGCCAATCATCAACTTTGCCGACCGGCACATCATTGACCGTGGTCGCAATGCGGCGGAACAGATACGCAAGGTCCCGATTTTCACTGAGAACCGCCGCCAGTTTGGCTGCGCCGCGTAAACCCGGGACATCCCATTGGCCAGCAGCGTCGGGAATATCTTCAATGCGGCCATAACGCGCCAAAACCGAGGCCGCCGATTTCGCACCCCAACCCGTGAGGCCTGGAAATCCATCGGCGGTGTCACCAACTAGGCCGAGATAGTCAGCGATGCCCGACGGTGGCACACCGAATTTCTCCAGCACAGCTGCTTCATCCACTAATCCATTTTCGCCTTTACCCATTTTGCGACGATCAATCTGCACAACGCGCGTGCCCTTGACGCATTGACCAAGATCTTTATCAGGACTCAAGATCTGCACTTGTGTCACGCGAGCGTCTGCATCAGCAATTGCGGCTGCCGAAGATAAAGCGTCGTCGGCTTCATACTCAACCATGGGCCACACGGTGACACCCATGGCGCGCAGCGCTTCTTCCATAATCGGAATCTGCCCCAAGATTTCGGGCTCCATACCTTCACTAGTTTTGTAACCAGCCCATAGGTCATTACGAAAACTTTCAATGACATGATCACTGGCGACACCGATATACGTTGCGCCTTCAGTGAGCAACTGCATTGTTGAGTTCAACACACCGATCGTTGCCGCATTGGGTGCGGGCGTTGAAGAACGCACTGCTTGGCCATAGTGCTGGCGATATAACTCGTATGTTCCGTCGACGAGATGAACAATCATGTCAAAACTTTCCTCGTACGTACTTCCTCTGTGCCCATTGACCAAAAGCGTAGCCCTGTGATGAACAGACTTTTCCTTCGATGTCGGTCACAATGGTCAAGTGAGTAATCCCCACGACCCCGCATTACGACCGCTATTGCGGGGCTGGTCACATCTGGTGTCATTTCCGATCATGGTGGTACTCGGCACTGTTTTATTGATCGTGGTCAATTTGCCCTTTAACTTGCTGTTATCGCTGCTGTTATATGTGGTCGGAACCGCAACAATGTTTGGAGTCTCTGCGCTATATCACCGCGTGCCGTGGAGACCCAAAGCCAAAGCACTCATGCAACGCTTCGATCATTCGGCAATTTTTCTAGCGATTGCTGGCGGATACACGCCAGTTGCAGTGTTGTGTCTTGATGGTTGGACCAGGTGGGCAGTGCTTGTCGGTGTCTGGGGCGGATCCGTCATTGGTATCGCGATTCATTGGTTACCCAAAGTGCCCACAATTTGGCACGGTGCGAGTTACATGATTGTTAGTTGGTCGGCCATTGTCACCTTGCCGGCGTTGTGGCGAGGACTTGGCCATCTAGGTTTTGCCCTCATTTTGGCTGGCGGTGTGTGTTACACCATTGGTGCAATTGCGTTAGCAACTAAAAAACCCAACCCTTGGCCCAAGGTATTTGGCTTCCATGAAATCTTTCATGCGTTCACGGTGATCGCTGCTGGCTTGCAGTTCGCAGCCATCGCTGGAATTGTTGCCCCACGCCTCGCCGCGTAATTCACAGCGTCAAATGGCAGCTACATATACCTTGTTCGCATGAGTAGCCAACTTCTCAATGTCTCCTTGATCGCCAGTCAACACGGTTCCGCCTGGCTCTGCTAACGCAACCACGATCGCATCAACCGCTGATCCGTGACCTGACTTTCGCCTCAGTTCAGCTGCGCGTTGTGCCGTGCCCAGAAGGAGCACTTCTTGAAGCACGCATTTTTGAAGAAATCGAAATGTTGGTGCGTCTTTAGGAGAATTCCCATACAGGCACTCCACAAGAACGGAAGTCGGCACAAGCATCACATCATTCAAAGTGCTGAGTTGTTTAAGCAACGCCAAAGAGTCAAGGGATCGGTCGGTCAGTTTCGAGATTCCTCCACTGTCTAAAACAATCATGTTCAACCAGCTTGTTGAAGTTGGTGCATCTGAATGTTGCGAACGATGGCCGCAGCCCGCGCATTTTGTTCTTCGGTCGGGGTGCCGATTTCTTCTTCAAGTTCCCGAATGTATTGCTCAAGACCTTCACGCGATTTTTCACGTTCAACGACTGCCCTCACGGCAATCTGCAATATCTCCGAAGCCGGAAGACCGCGGGATTTGACCTCTTGGTATAAATCGTCTGGCAAATAGAGCTGAATCCTTGGCATACGCCTAACTATACGCCTAAATGTTGCGAATGTCTCGTCCTCGGACCGTCAAGGGATTGTTAAGAAGGGGTTCTGGCGGTTGAGGAGTGGGACCCCATGACCGATAGACCCCCGTGTTTAATCGGTCCGCTCCCAAAGAATCAGCAGTTCTCACAGAATCGACTGCCCCAGACGTCTCAACCAAGGCTCGGGTGGCCGAACAAACCCATAGCGATGACGATGGCCCCGTGGTCCAAATGGTCACCTCGCTCGTGAGCCAGGGACTTCGCGACCGAGCCTCTGACATTCACATCGAACCCCTCAACGACATCTTGCGCATTCGCTATCGCATTGATGGCAACTTGGTTGAGGCACAAACGCTTCCTCTTCAATTGCATTCGAGTTTGGTGAGCCGTCTCAAGATCATGGCCGGTATGAACATCGTCGAACGTCGCCGACCCCAAGACGGCCAGTTTTCAACAACGGTTGATGGCCGAGAAGTTGACGTACGCGTCGCCACGGTTTCAACTGTCTTCGGCGAAAAACTCGTCATGCGACTTCTCGACAAGCGTCGATCAACTATCGGTCTCAGCGAACTCGGAATGCCTAAGGACACCCACGAGATGTATTCGCAAATGGTGCGGTCACCTTTTGGCATGGTGATTTGTGCTGGCCCCACTGGGGCTGGCAAGACCACCACTCTGTACGCGTCGCTCATGGAGATCAACGACATCGGCAAGAACGTGACGACCATCGAAGATCCCGTTGAATATGTCTTCCCCGGAATCAATCAAGTTCAAACCAACGAGCAAGCTGGTCTCACTTTTGCGACCGGACTACGTGCGCTGTTACGTCAAGACCCCGACGTCATCTTGGTTGGTGAAATCCGCGATGCCGACACGGCACGAATTGCTGTGCAATCAGCGCTCACTGGTCACTTTGTTTTGTCATCACTCCACGGCACCGATGCGGCCGCCGCATTGCATCGCCTGCTTGACATGGGCATTGAAGCATTCCTCATTGCTTCATCAGTCATGGGCGTGATCGGTCAACGTTTGTTGCGCCGTATTTGCGATTCATGTAAACAGCCATACGAACCGAACTCCGAAGAGATGGCATTGTTTCACCGCCATCTTCCCAACAGTGGCAAAACACTCTTCTTTCACGGCGCTGGGTGTAACGACTGTTCACAAACTGGATATCGCGATCGCATCGGCGTTTATGAGTTGCTCAAGATTTCTCCGGCTATTCGCCAACTGGTTGTCGAACACGCCACGACCGAACGCGTACGTCAATTAGCAATTGACGAAGGTATGCGACCAATGATTGCCGAAGCCGTCAACTTGGTTGAAGCCGACATCACCACGGTCGCCGAAGTCATCAGAACTCTGTACGTGGCCTGATTGGAAGACTGATGCCCAAGTTTGCTTATAGCGCGATCAACAATGAGGGAGTCACCGTTGAAGGTGACACCAAAGCCGACAGCATTGGCGATGCTCGTGCACATCTGCTCAGTCAAGATCTCTATCCGACCAAGTTGGCGGAAAAGCGTGGACTTCTACAATTTGAACTCACCAAAGAAAAAGTAAAGAAGAAAGAGTTGATGCACTTCACGCGTCAACTTGCCGTCTTCGTTCGTGCGGGCATTCCCATTACGACTGCCCTTGAAACAATTGGCGACGAAACTCAAGACACAGCGTTGCGACGAGCAATCACTGCAATGATCGAAGAGTTACGCAATGGCGGAACTCTTTCAATTGCCGCCGCCAAGCACACTCATGTTTTTCCAAACTATTACGTCGGAATTTTGCACAGTGCCGAACTCACCGGTCGGCTTGACGAAACTCTAGACAGCTTGTCGGCGTATTTGAATCGCGAAATTGACACTCGATCAAAAGTTGTCGGCGCCCTGTCATACCCAGCGGTCGTGATGGTCATGGCAGTTGTGACTGTCATCATTTTGGCTGGTTACGTGTTGCCAAAGTTCAAACCTCTTTTTGCCGAACTCAACGCCGATCTCCCACTGGCGACACGCATGCTGTTGGCCGTTGCATCACTATTCACTGATCTCATCTAC
>Ga0255102_1000279_pt1 | contig 15053 bp, 8 predicted proteins | sample Law_Cont_RepA_0h_FD_188448 | JGI IMG/M metagenome (GOLD analysis project Ga0255102, IMG submission 188448) | Freshwater microbial communities from St. Lawrence River, New York, United States - Law_Cont_RepA_0h | ecosystem: Environmental > Aquatic > Freshwater > River | place: USA: New York... | reverse complement strand
CGGTAATGCTATTGCAGCCCAGTCAGACCCGTTGGATGAATAAAGACTAGATCCGCCCGAACTAGGCATTAATACAAATTTGCCGCTGTCAGCAATTCCTTCGTATTCAAAAGTTACTATAGAGTTAGTGCTATCATCTGAAATTGACTTAACTGTGATTGTGATATCGTGTTCTATAGAAGTGCCGCCGATAGTTGCACCATCTATTATAACAATTTGCTCGTCTTCGTATCCGGCTCCTGATTCAGCAATTGTAACAGTATAAGATCTTCCAGTTTTGACTACGTTCCATCTAGCAGTTGCCGGAGTTACAAAACTTGTTCCAGTCGGAGTTGAGCCAGCAATACTAGAATAAGTTGCTGATGTTTCTCCGTATGCTACCGAAGACCAAGGAGCAACCGTTGCCTGTGATGTTATTCCTGTAGTAAAAGCTGGCTCACTAAATGTTATTCTAGGTTCAAAAAGATATCTAGTACCAGTTGTTAACGGATTTTTACTAGGAGTTCCTGGTATAACATGATCCCACCCTGGTTGATTATCACTTTCTCTATATACAGTAACTAATCTTAACCCTGCATTATACGCCTGAACATATCCATATTGTCCTGTTCCTTCACCGCTGGTTAGTATAATTCTAGTACCTAAAATTTCTGCCTGGGTTATTTCATCACTAGTAGCTAACGTAATTGTTAAAGTATCACCAAATTGTGCATTATTACCTGCTAAAATATAATCGCCGGCACCTTCTGTACCACCAGTATCTCCAGGGGCATTTCTTACCTGTGCTTCAAATATAGCATTGTCTCTATATTCTTCTTGTATTAAGCTAGCGCCAGTCCCTGATCCAACAACCGTGTACACCGCATTAGAATATTCTTGCCCTGCATTTGAAAATTCTACTATTAGAATTTCATCATTAATTTCACCTGCAAATGCATTTGCAATTTGTGCTTCTTCAGTTCGATTATTTACATATCCGTAGAACGGAGTTTCAGCCGGGTCGTTATTATCGGCAATTGCTCCAAATGTTCCATAAGAACTATTACCGTTAGTAGCACGTATAATACCGCCATCTTCTGCAAACATTCCAATATGTGCATAGTAGGTGAATACTGAAACTAGTTCAGCACGGCCGCCATTAAGTACATAGGCTCCAATACCGTCACTAATTACTTGTGTAAAATCGTTACTGACAATGGATCTGTTGCCGCCGTTGTGCAAACTTCCGTCGATTTTTTGTCCTATAGCACAAGTACCAAAATTTGTAATATTTTGTAGGTAAGGAGAACGTGATGTTATCCACACATCTTCGTGAGCCGGGCCCCATCCAGGATCTAATGAAACAAAAGATCCTCCAGTTGGCCGTTGGTATAACTCAAATTGTAGATTTGGTGCTAACTCTCCGATTAACCCTGATAGTGTTAAATTTCGTATACCTGAACTATCTCGCACATAAAACATGTCATCTGTTTCGGATCCAATAATGTCATTTACATACCATCTTACTTCTAATAATGATTTATAATTTCCTGTATAAGTAATATCGTTTATCCAAGCATCTATATAACTTTTAATATCTAGTCTACGACGATCTCGATCGTATTGATACGACGGTACTAATTCATTTATAAAAGCAACTGCCTCTTCTGCTAAAAAATCTTTATTAGCTTGAAGAATTAATATTGCATTAGTGTGCGGAGCATCATTAATAACAGTCATACTACCAACTACAGTTGGATTAACACCTGTGCCAAGAATATTAAAATTGATGTATGCAATCATATCATCAATAATGTTTTTAATTTCTATTCCAACTGCTGATGTGCTAGGAGTGGCAGGTATAATTTGTGCTTGTGTGTTGGTTACACTTTTTGTAACTACTACTCCGGTTATAACATTTTCAATTATATTAAAAAATCTTGTTAAAATTGCAACAATTGAGGGTCTATCATCAAATCTTTCTACGCTAGGATCATTAGGTTTAATTGTTGTAGCACGTAATTCGGCGCCGTCAACAGCGGTGTTTTGCGGAACAATTATTGGTAATACTTCTTTGTATATTCCTGGCCAAACTTTGATTGTGGTCGTTCCATTAAATCCATCATTTGCTTTTTTACAGGCAAATTGTATTGTTCGGTAAGGTCTAAAATAATTTATACCTCTGTTTGATTCATTATCATCGACTCCGTCTGTACGCACGTGGAACACTCTATTAACAGTCCCCCACGGGTCGTATATTACATCATTGGCGCTGGCTATTTTTAAAGCTTCGTCTGGCTCACCAATTTGGATACTGGTGGACCCGATTGTACTGCCGTCATTTGCTAAAGTTCTCGATAGTCCGTAGACTAGCATATCGCCAGGCTGTTGTGTGCCGACAAATTCGCCACCTTTAACTAAAATGTCCCAGTAATTATATCCCGAGCCATTGTCTCCTGGATAGTTATTATCAATAGAGGTGTGACTTACATTACATATGTAAGTAGTTCCGGTATAAAGGACCACATCATTTAATTCGTAATTAACGTTGATTGCCCATACCCCTTTCCAATCTTGTCCGTATGCTACTAACTCCCAGTTTGATGAATCTAGATAATCTACAGTACTGCCGTCTGCTAAAGAATTAACTAATGCTACGTATAGTTGGCCACCACGTCTAACAAGGTCGCCTGCTTTATAAGTTTGAGTGCTATCCCAAGTTCCAGCAAGATTTATAGCCTTTGTTATCACTGTCCAATTAGGATTTCCTGTAGAAAATGCTGTAGTTTCTCCGGGCTCACTATTAATATTATTAGCGTTGCTTATATAAACATATCCACCAGATCTAACAACATCACCAGTGGCATAGTATTCAGAATTGCTCCAATTACTATAAAAATTAAATCCTTTTAATTCTGTAGTAAAGTTAGTGTTATTAATATTTCCAGCAACACTTGATGAAGTATGTTCTTCTATACATCGTAATAAACTGCCGCCGTATTTTACTAAATCATTAATTCTGTATCTAGTGTTTATTGTGTATGGTCCAACAAATTTTACATTATCGTAAACAATTTCCCAAGTTTCAGCAGTACTGTCATTTGTACTATCGCCGTCACCGATATCTATACCTTCATCGTTGCGTCCGGCTACGTGTTCTCGAATGGCTCTGTAAACAATTCCATTGTAAGCTACGACATCACCTGCCTTATAAACAGAACTCGGAGTCCAAGTTGTGCGCCAGTTATTCCCCTCAACAAATATGTCCCAATCAGTAATATTAGTTTCAAAGTATAAAGCTGAAGTATGTCCTGTTGAACATAGGTATAAATTTCCGCCGGCGATGACTATATCACCTAATCCATAAACTATTGAACTAGCCCATAATCCCCTAAATTGATAACCATCTGTGACTTTTGTCCATGCTGGAGATACGCTAGTGTCTAATGGATCTACAAGATATGTTTGATCTGTATTAAAATTACCAGCAGTGTGTGGACGTATGCAAGCCCAGCTCGATCCTGCATGAAAAACTATGTCATCTTCTATGTACGCAGCGGTTGTAGTCCAGTAACCTTTCCAACGATATCTAATTCGTGGTATATTAAATTCAGCCATTATTATGTTCCAGATGTCTTGATACTATATTTATATGCCGCTAGGATATGTATATTTTTGTCCGATCCTAACTATCAGTTGCCCTTCGTCGTTGATATAATAAAACAATGATCTATTATCCCATCTATATTGTTCGTAATTTAAACCTTCCCAAACAATTGTATGATTATCGTCGCGACCTTCTGTAAAATCAACTCCATGTTCAAAATCTGGAAATGTTTCGCCCGAATCAATGGGCAAGTTTATTTCTAAAGAATCTGATGGGCTTAGAGTGTTTAGCTTGCCCATGTATAAATCACCATCTTCTGTCCTACGCAGTCCGTAAAAGTATTGGGGATTGCCTCCCAGTACTGTGTCATCTGATGATGTAAAAAAGTAGTTATTTCCTGCCATAGTGTTATTCCTTATACAATTTCAGCATAACTGATTACTGCATCTACGCTGTTGTCAGTGTCTGATATAATTCTTAGACCGCACTGTTCTGATAGAATTAATTTTTCACCGTTGGTTATCATCTTAAGACTACTATAAGGTGCTATTGCTATATTGTTAGCATAGTAACCTGTAGTGCTCGACGAATCAGTTATAAAAATGCTAATAGTTACAATCTCATCTGTAGTATTTGCAAGATTGCAACCAATAATGGTGAATCGATTATTATCAACAGTCTGTAGAACATCTACTGCTGTTGATCCTATATTTTTAACTACTTTAGTTCTAAAAAACGTTGCCATATTATTTTATCATCCAAAAATTAGAGCCATAGTGGCTGCAATATCATTTGCTGTTGCTGAGCTAATACCTGATGCAGCACCTGCCACAGAATTCCAGTTTGTGCCGTCGTGAGCTTCAACAAGTCCTAAATCTGTATTAAATCTAATCATGCCAATTTGTGGCGTGCCTGGTCGCGAGCCATTGGGGCCTGACGGTATAACTACAGCATTAGTGCCAACAATATAGTAGTATCCGTTGCCAGTTGATCTAAATTCTGTTACTACGCTAGCATTAGTATTTGTTATAGTGTTAGCGGTAATCCTAAAACCATCTATTACTACAGCACCTGTTCCGTTAGGTCTTAGTTCTAGATCGGTATTGGTAGTTGTAGTTCTAATAACATTACCATTAATTTCTAAATCGTCAACTACAATTTTATTAGGAGCAAACTTAGTACTGTCTAGTGTAGCCGCTAATTGATTGTCAGCGTAAAAATATAATGTATTGTCATTTGCACCGGGAGTTGATTCAGGTATAATGTAGGTGTTTCTATCTACGTCACTAATGCCGCCAAGTTGTAACCAGTAAGACCCGTTATAACCTTCATATCTATTTACAGTAGAATTAAATCTAATCATGCCACTTGTAGGCGCTGCTGGACGATCTCCGTCGGTTCCAGCAGGTAATTGTAGTGATTGAGTACCGTTAATTTTTACAATACCGGTTCCACTAGGCGTAAGTTCAATGTCTTGTCCGGCAACAGTTCCCGAAATAGTACTGCTGTTAACACTTAAACTTTCAAATACAATAGATCCACTTCCGTTTGCACGTAGTTCTAAATTACTATTAGACAATGTTGTTTGTACAACATTTCCTTGAATCTCTATATCACCTGTGCTGAACAGGCTTGATGTTATCGGAGTACTAACTATTAAATTAGTTGTAGTTAGTGTACCAGTAACTGTTGTAGTTTTTAATGTTGTAGTTCCAGAAGTTATTGTTAAATTTTGATCTATAATAACATTATTAGACGGAACGCTGACAATCCCTGTACCGTTTGCACGTAATTCTAAATCAGCATTTGATGTTACAGTTTGAATGTAATTGTCATTGATCTCAATATCATTAACAGTTACGTTTGAAGCGTATACATTTCTCCATCTTAGGCCGTTTGAACCAATGTCAAAATTTCCAGTAACACTAGGGATTAGGTTATTAGTAATACTACCAACTAGATTAATAGTGTCTGAACTGTTGTCTCCAATTTGAATATTTCCGCCAAGTGTGATGTTTCCAGTAACTCCTAAATTACCAGTAATATCTGTATCTTTTAGTAGCTGTATTTTACCGGTACCATTCGGGTTGATATTAATGTCGGCATTTGTAGCGTTTGATGAAATTACATTAGATTTTAAATCAAGAGAGTCAATACGTATAGCGCCAGTGCCGTTTGCACGTAGTTCTAAATTGCTGTTAGATACAGTAGTAGTAATTACATTTCCACTAATTGATATATCATCAACTATTGCTTCAGCAAGATATACATTTTGCCACTGTTTAGATGTTGATCCTAAATTGTAAGTAGTATTTGTACTAGGAACAACGTTGCTATTAACTTGTGAATTAAAAGTAACAGTGTCGCTTGAACTATCTCCAATTACTGTGTTGCCGTTAAAATTAACATCTTGTACAACATCTAATGTGCCTGTTATCGTAACATTAGATGTTGAAGTTATTTCACTGTTGGCTGCGGTTAATGTCACACCACCGGTAGTACTTTCTATAGTATTGCCACTAATCCTAATGTTACCAGTTTCAATTTTAGTAGCATCGATATATGTTATATTACCGCTGCCATCATCAAATGTCAAGCTGGTACCAATTGTAACTGATGAGTTAGAAAAAGTTACTTCGCCTGTAGACTGGTTGACGTAGAATAAATCGCCAACTCTAAAATCACCCTTATGGTCAACACTATTATAATAAATTTTGGCACGATTTAATTCAACAACTTCATTAGTTTGAATGACAGTGTTAGGATCATTAGTAGTTTCTTTGCCGTTGCCGATATAAGCTAAGTTTTGTCCAATTAGATAAACAATAACTCCATCACCATCACCATAGATACCATAGTTACCATATACAGCAGCAGAGCCAATACTACGAACTTCTGCGCCAAAGTCTGCATAATCAACTACATCAATTACACTTGCTGTGCCGCCAGCGCTGGTTCTAATGTCTTGGAATGTATTGCCATCGTCAACAATTTGTGTACTGTCGTTTACACCGTTGAAGTGCAATAATAAAACAGTGTCAGTATCACCTAAGAACGCAGCAGTTGGTGCTGTAAAAGTTGTTGTATAACGACCTAGACCTTTGGTAATTCTTAATTCGTCTATATAACCATTGACCCAGTATGCGGCATTGCCTGCATAATCTCCGCCGATTCTAACTCCCTTCTGAGCATAGTTTGTTGTGTCTGCTAGTGTTGATGCTTGTAATACACCGTTGATAAACAATCTGGTTGTGCTGCTGACTCTTGAAACAGCAATGTGATTCCACGCACTTACAGTTAGTGTTGAAGTTGACACAATACTTGAGCTAGCAACAATGTATCTTACAGCACCAGCTGGTGTTACGTCAATATAGGCAGTGTTATCTGGTGCAGCCGTTCTTTGATCAAATAGTACTCTAAAGTTGCTAAAGTTATTAGGATAGTATTGTAATTCAATTGTAAAGTCGCCGGTGCCGTAGGCAAAGTCTGGTTGACTTCCAACACTTAGGTAGTCTCCAGTACCGTCTAAAGACAAACTTGCTGTGCCAAACTTTTTAACTGATGTGTTTAATTTTGCATCGCCGTTTACAGAAATAGTCTTTCCTATTCTGTCCGCTAGTGTTTCCCATCCTGCACTTTTGCCGTCAATGACAAAGAAGTTTCCGTCTACACTTTCAATTGTGCCAGTAGCTAGTACAGTAGTACCGTCTGTATCATAATAGGTTAAAGTATTACCTACAGCAAATGTACCTGTTCTAGTATTAATCTTAACACGAGTTTTACCATCACTTGCAAATCCAGTTGATCCGCTGGTTAGATACATGCTTCTATTTGAGAAGTAAGTAAATGAATTTAACCATTCAATTCTAACACCGTTGGTCATAGTTAATGCATCAACACCGGGGGTAATAAATGTTACGCCACTGAATAACATACTTGCTTCATTGCTTGCTGCATTAACTACACTTCCGTCTATATAGGCGCCTTTGCCTGCATCGCCTGCTAAAAATCCTAAGGGATCGTCTACAGGATTGGTCATTAGCCTAACAGTACTGCCGGCTGTAATAACAGACACGTTTCTAATGTATGGGCTGCGTGTAGTTACAGTCATGTTAGACGCAAATCGGAATGCATATCCTGTGTTTGTGCCCACATCGTACTCAAAACCAGATATTGTTAGATCTTCAATAGTTGTTTCACCGTTTAGATGAAACATGTCAACTGTAACATCACTGTCAGGTTGAATAGTAACTGATCGAATACCTGCACCTTTAACAGTTACTCCCGCTGGCACAATTAGGGGTAGTGTTTCGCTGTACGTCCCCGGGTAGATATAAACAGTGTCACCCGCAGAAGCTAGATCAAGTGCTCGCCCAACTGAACTTAAAGGATCTTGTTGATGTGTTCCGGAGTTATCATCTGCGCCATTAACTGCAACATAGTAGATATTGCCTTGCGACAGACCTATGTTAATTCCTGCAACTTCAATTGCACCTGTTGCGACAGATTCCGCATATAGATTGTTGACCCAAACATCATTCCATCTCTTAGTGCTACTTCCTAATTTGTAAGTATCAGTTGCATCTGGAGTAACATTACTAGCTATATCTGCATTAAATGTAATATTATCAGTGTTAGCATCACCTAACTGTAAATTGCCGTCAGCAGTAATAGTACCCGTTGCGTGTAAGTCTCCAAATACTTCTACATTAGAATTTAAGTTGATTGTACCTGTGCCATTAGCAGTTAGTTCTAAATCTGCATTGGAATTAATAGTGGCAATTCTATTGCCTTCAATTTGTATATCATCTACTTGTAGTCTGTTTTGATAAACAACTTGGCCGCTGTCGTTGGGGTTGAGACTTAATACGCCTGTATTACTGTAAATTTGATTTCCGGTAACTACTATGTTACCTAGAGTAGCAACGCTTGTAACTTCTAGATTGGTAGATCTTGTTGTGCCGTTAACTGTTAGTTCGTAACTAGGACTAGTAGTTTTAATACCTACTTTTCTATTAGTAACATCTAAATAAATTAAGTCATTATCAAACGCTAGATCGACACCATCTCGTTCTAGATTTCCGCTGGTATTACCCAGCATTTGACCCGTTATTTTACCTACAGCCATAGAATTCCACCGTTTTTATATTTAGCTTTTTTGGCTTATCCGAAGAGCAGGCCGTATAAGTCGCTTATTAATTCCATCTCTTCAGCACTAACTATATCAACACCTGTTCCTGCAGCAGATATCCATGCAGTTCCGTTGTAAACTTCTTGCGTAAATGTGGTAGTATTATATCTTGTTGCGCCTATAGGCGCAGTGACTGGTTGTTGTCCTGTTAGTCCGTGAGGAATACGTATGGCACCAGTTCCTACAAATTTTACATAACCGTTGCCTGTGGAAACAATTTGAGTTTCTGCATCAAGTGTAATATTTGTTATGATGTTATCTGTAATATTAAAACTGTCTTTAATATTAAGAATTCCGGATCCACTTCTTTCTAATTCTAAATCTGCGTTGGAGTTCATAGTACCAATAACATTATTATTAATATCTATTTCATCTACCATTATTCTGTTAAATGTTGCTGCTTGTGCAGTAATTGTTGCAGATAGTACTCCGCTTGCGTACATCCTAATAGTGTTATCGTTAGCACCAGGTGTAAGTTCAGGACTAATACCGGTGTTGCCGTCAGTGTCAAATAGATTGTATAACGAAATATTTCTGCCTGTAATTTTTCCTTCAAACGTAGAACTTGAATTGTTGTATCTAATTTCACCGTTAGTAGTTAGTGTTCTATTAGTGTTATTGCCTATAGGAAGCTGGAGTGCTTTTGTACTTTGAATAGCTACACTTTTTCCGCTAATGGGATTAAAAATAATTGATCTATTAGTTTCAGTACCAGAAGTTAAACTATTTGAAATAGTTGATCCCGTTATTTGTAACACGTTGTCAAACACAACATTTCCAGTGCCGTTAGCCCGTAGTTCTAAACTACTATTAGATAACGTAGTTGTAATATAGTTTTCGTCAAATATAATATCATCGGTTATAAAAGTTGAAGCACTTATATTATTAGTACTAACTAATCCCGCACCAGCAGTTAAAAATCCGTCTATAGTTGTATTTTTTAAATTTGTTAAACCGTTAACTGTTAAATTTTGTACTACTGATACACTATCGGGTATGTTAATAATACCAGTGCCGTTGGCACGTAGTTCTAAGTTTGAGTTAGAAACCGTAGACCTAATATAGTTATCGTTTATTTCTATATCATCTACTAATAGATTTGACATAAACAAGTTACGCCATGTTTTTACAACACTACCAATATCGTAAATACCAGTAATGTTAGGAATTAAATCACTACCAATTTTACCTACAGGATCAATATTGTCAATAATAGCATCACCTAGTTGTATGCTACCTCCTAACGTAATATTTCCAGTAACTCCTAAGTTACCAGTGATGTCTGTATCTTTTAGTAGCTGTATTTTTCCAGTTCCGTTGGGGTTAATATTAATATCAGCATTTGTTGCAGTAGACGAAATAGTATTTGAACTAATATCTAATGCATCAATTCTAATTACACCTGTACCAGTAGCTCCAAATTCTAAATTAGAATTGCTTTGAGTTGTTGATATAAAATTAGTATTAATTAGTATATCATCAAAGGTTGCCTGTGTAGAATATAATGTTTTCCATCTATTGGTATTTGATCCTAGATCAAAATTATTTGCACTAGGAAAAATATTAGAATTTACACTAGCATTGAAATAAACAGTGTCAGATGAACTATTACCAATAGTTACATTTTTATCTAATGTAACTAGTTGTTCTACAGTTAGTGATTGATCAACAGTAAGATTTGAAGTTACGTCTAAATCATTGTTGGCAGCAGTTAGTGTTATCCCGCTGGCATTACTGAGTATAGTATTTCCGCCTATTGAAATATTTCCTGTATCAACTTCAAAAGCGTCAATAACTGTTTCATCTGTTCCGGCAGCAAAGTTAATTGAGCTAACGCCCCCGGCACTTACTGAAACTCCATTAATAGTTACTAGGCCGGTTTCAAAACTAACACCAAATGCATCGCCAACTTTAAAATTACCTTTGTTATCTAAACTTTGATAATAAATTTTACCTGCTGCAATCTCAACAGTTTCATTAGCAGCAATGTTTAGACTTGGATCGTTAGTAACATCCTTACCTGCACCAATATAGGCAAAATTATGACCAATTAGATACATCAATGTATCTGCACCATCGGCTACTGCTCCGTAGGTGCCGTAGACGTTTGCTGAGCTAATAGACCTAATTTCTGCTCCGTATCTTAATGTACTGCCGTCTTGTGTTAATCGACCTGTTCCTCGGGTTGCATATAACCCTCTAAGAGCAAAATATGTAAAACTATTAAGCCATTCAACTCTAACGCCGTTGGTCATTGTTAGTGCGTTAACTCCGGGTGTAATAAATGTTACACTGCTGAATAACATACTTGCTTCTTTTGAAGTTGACAATGCAACAGATCCGTCAACTAGTGCGCCTTTACCGGCGTCGCCTGTTAAAAATCCTAGAGGGTCGCTTAATGAAGTTACTGAACCTTTTGTAATAACCGACACGTTTCTAATATAGGGACTTCTACTAGTTACTGTAAAATTAGGTGCGAAACGAAATGCATATCCTGTATCATTTATACTGTCGTAGAAAAAATCTGCTACGGTTAGATCTTCAACAGTGGTTTCGCCGCTAAGTAGGAATACGTTTTCACTATCACTAGATGTATCTGGTTTTATTGTTACATCTCGTATACTAGATCCTTTTACAGTAACTCCTGCTGGCACTGTGAGGGGTAATAGTTCATAATATGTTCCGGGATAGATGTAGACAGTATCTCCTGCAGTTGCTACTGACAATGCTTTTTCAACAGTGTCAAACGGGCCGTTTGGGTGATCACCTACGTTATCATAACTACCGTTAACGGCTACATACCAAATATTTCCTTGACGAAGTCCTAAGTCTATTCCGTTTACAAATGCGCCGCCGGTGGTATAAGCTACTCCATTAACTAAATTTGTATGTAGCTCACTCCAATTTTTAGTTGGGCTACCTAAATTGTATGTTGATGATAGGTCAGGATTAATGTCTGAAGAAATGTCTGCGCTTAGAGAAACTGAATCTAGATTATTATTGCCAAATACAATATTTCCGTCAAAGGTTACATTGCCAGTTACATGTACAGCACCAGTAACTTCAGTGTTAGTTAATAATTTTATTTCTCCGGCACCTGCAGGAGTTAAATCAATATCTTCGTTTGATCTTAAAGATTTAATGCCATCAGCATCTATAGATATACCGTCAGTTTTTATGCCACCTGCAATAATAGTTGCACCTGGGCCCGTTGCTGAGATTAATATTTCACTAGCATCATTAGTGATCGTGTTTAACGCAAAACTAAAATCTGATATTGTACCAGTATCAACCAACACGTTTGTTGAACTTAGTGTACCGTTAACTAGTAATGGTCTAAATGGTGTATCTGTATTGATACCAATACGGCCATTGTCTACATCAAGATATATTAGGTCTGTATCAAATGCTAAATCTACGCCATTGCGAAGTAGATTATTTTCAAGCACCTGACCATTAATTTTACCAACTGTACTAGACATTTATTGCTCCAATACAATATTTAGCGGTTAAATTATTGATCGTATCCGTGGAACACGTAGACTTTTTGTGTGTTGGGTGGAGGAGTGCCGAATTTGATATAGGTACCATTTGGATAAGGCGAATTAGGGCCAGCAAGGCTTCCTGCGGAACTTTGCTCAACTGTAAAATTAATTGTACCAACTTGCGGGACCTGCCCTACATAGACGATTAAATTTTTAGCCATTTGTCCTGCATCCCATATCATGTCAGACTGCGTAGTTGCATAATAGGTAAATGGGTTGGGGGTTAATGGGAACACTGTTTCTACAGCATCGCCAGTTCCTGCATCTTGAAGAATAATTTTGCCAGGCTCTTTAAATCTAAAGCTACGCCATGCACCTGCTTGATATCCTTCAAATTCTTCAGTTTCGGTATTATAACGAATCATACCGTTAACATATGACGGACTTGTGGAATCGTCAGGGCTTTGGTCTTCGTTGCTACCGCGAGGTAAGGTAAGACTGTACGGTAAATTAATAACAATTTCACCGCTCTGATCAATGTATAGATCACGGTTTCCAGTTATTGTTTTATTATTAAGAGTAGTTCTTTTAAGATATCTCATTATACACTAATTGATGAAACTGTTGCTACTAGATTAGCTGGCGCTGCTGAACTTGCAACAACTCTATCACCGTTATCTAAAATTATTTTTTCTGTATCAAATGTTACTGTTTCGCCTGCAGGTACAGCTAATTGACTAACAATTAAATTTGTTGTAGTAATGCCGTCACCTTGTTTAACAAAATGTAAGTCTAAATAAGTTAAATTACTTGTTGGGTCAACTGGATTATAGGTAACTGTGTTGCATACCCAAATGCAGGTTACAGCCGTATTGCCATTACTAACATATAAATTAGTGTTTCCCGTTCCTATTGCTGTACTCTGAATTGCCATTTGTTATCCTTAAAATATAAAACTAAACACTAGTGCTCTTCTTTTGCTTACAAGTTCGTCTTGTAACACTTTAAGAGATGAACCATCTGTGTCAACTTTTGTATTTACAAAATATAAACCTGTATCACCACCTCCTGTGGTTGATTTTGTATAAATTGATGCAGTACCTGCTTGCACATTAATATCAACTAGTTGATCTTTTAATATCAAATATCCATCTAATTCTATTAGCCCAGTTGCTGATCTTAATACTAGATCTGCATTTGTATTTCTTGTTGTAATAATGTTTTGATATATGTTAATATCGTCTACATCAAAACCTGAATTATTAAATTGTCCACGTTCAGTGCCGTCAACTGTAAAAACTATTCTACTAGGAGCATGACCTGCTGAACTATCAAATACTTCAACAGAAGTATTACCTTCTAGTATATTAGTATCAGTAAATGCATATAATTTTGAATCAACATAATCTTCTAACGCTTGAGTATTAACTAATCCATCTTCATCAGCGGTCAGTGCGATAACTCCAGCAGCATAAACCGGTCTTGGATTTCCAATAGCATCCCATGCTGAATAACTTAAAATCTGTCTTTCATAGTTGCTAGTACCTGTTACTGTAACATAACCTGTACTACTGTTAATCAAATAAAGATTTTGTCCTTCAGTATTAATACTTGGTGTTTGAATTCCAACTAGCCCGCTACTTGAATTTACAAAAGTAAAAGTACCTTGAGTAGAAGTACCCGACGCATTTAAATGATTTACTTGCTCATCAAATAAAATAAATGTATCAGGCAGTGATCCTCTGTCAATTGCAATACCTGCCTGATACGATAACGCTGCGCTAACGCCTGCACTTGCTTCACCGCTGTTAATTGTAATAATGTTATCTTTAACAGTCATTGTCTCAGACTCGACAGTTGTGGTATTACCGGCTACTAATAAGTCTCCGGTGATAACAACTGTTCCGGCCTGAGACCCAGTGTTTAATGTAATAGTGCCGCCGCTTTGGACGTTTACCCGATAGTCACCGGCACTGACGTTAACTACTTTTATAGTCATATTAGATTGCAGTTAATAGTAATAATGTAGTTGTTGAGTCGTCGGCAATTGTCCACTTGTAGCGAACATTGTTAAAATCACGAGCAGTACGATTAAACAATTTTTTAATTCTAACTTGTGTACCACTTGATGCAATTTGTCCCATGATAGACATTTCGTTAGCAGATAAACTGCCATCTGGTTGATTAACTAGCGTACATACACCTGCTAGACGAACAGTACCTGTGCCTGCTCCCGCTGCAGTTGCAGTGAATACTTTGTTAACATACGCATCACCTTGAACACCCATTGATGCCCAGTTTGTATCTCCTAGTGTATTAATTACGTATTTTGTACCAACAACTACGCTTTCATCGTTTACAGTAGCACCGTTGGCAACTAAGAATTTATTAGTGCCTTTTTGTGCTAAAATGTAACCAATAGTACTTTCGGCTGCAGCACCAATTTGTACATTGACCTCTACGTTAAAAAATGTATCACCCGTTAGTGGGTAAAACGTTGCATCATCAGCGTCTGGTAATTTACCAAATCTTCTTTTATTAATTGGACGTCCCATTTTGTTTTCTCCTTAAGAAAAACGGTGTTCTAGACCGTACGCGGTTGGATTTCCGCATAAAACTTACCCTATGTAAGTCATACAAAGTATTTATCAGATCAAGAGAAAGGGCTCCGAAGAGCCCTTTCTAATTAACTACCTTACGGTAAGTTGATTAACTGAATACTGCGTTAGCAATAGTTACAGTACCTAGATAGTCAGCTGCATTACCTAGAGAAGAAGCAGTGTTGCTCAAC
>Ga0255102_1000278_pt1 | contig 15083 bp, 19 predicted proteins | sample Law_Cont_RepA_0h_FD_188448 | JGI IMG/M metagenome (GOLD analysis project Ga0255102, IMG submission 188448) | Freshwater microbial communities from St. Lawrence River, New York, United States - Law_Cont_RepA_0h | ecosystem: Environmental > Aquatic > Freshwater > River | place: USA: New York... | reverse complement strand
TGACCGGGAGCAACTGGTCTATCAACGGGCCAACCGCAGAGCTTACAGCGTTGGCAAACTGCGTCACGAACGGTGTCACGGCGTTTAGGGCCGAGGCGAAGAGTTGAATAAACGGCACCGCCATCGTGATCAGTGTGTTTGCAAGAGCTTCCATCGCCGGTTTCATACCCTCCACTACAGGCACCAACGCATCCGCAAAGGTTCGCACGATAGGGATCACCGCACCCATTACCGGAACGAGGGCCCTGCCAACGACCGCAAACAGGTCGTCGAATGCCATCTGTAGCTGCTCCATTAACGCCGGATTCAATGCACCCACGAACTTGCCGATGACATTCACCAGACCCGTGAACGCACCCGTGGCGACACCAGCCACCGCAAGCGGGCCAGTCATCAACGCACTCACAGACTTGCCAACTCCGGTAAATGCGGCCCCGGCGGCGACACCAATGTACGACAGGCCCTTTGCGGCACCAGCAGCATCTGCCGCAATCTTCTTAAGCTCCGCAGACGCTTCCTTTGAACTGTCCGCCACATCCTTCTCGGCTTCCGCAGCCTCCTTGCTTCCCGCAATATTCTCAGACAACCGGGCGAGGTTATTCGCCGCAATGTTCGCCTGCTTCGCAACCTGCCCCATCGACTGAACAGCAGACCCCATTTGGCCCATATTCGTCGCAAGGATACCGGAGCTTTTGACGATTTCATTCAGGCCCTGCACGGCCTTCTTCGACTGGTTCGCAAGGGCTTCCTGAAACTTTTCGCTCTCGATAATGGCAGCTGCGAGGTCAGTGAGACTCTTGTTCACCTTGTCGGAGGACAGGACGACCTTGTTCAGGTTCATCGTTGTCTTCGGTAGTGGCAGGGCGTTGAGGTTCTTTGTGGTGGCAAGGGCCACAGCGTTGAGCGTGTCCAGCTTGAGTCCGCTGGCACTCTTTTGTAGAGCCTTTGTGGCTGTTGCAATGGCCTGCGACAGGGGTGCGAGGTCGAACGCCTGTGAATCCTTCGCCATCGCCTGAGCGGACGAACCCGACTTACCCAGAGCATCGGCAGCGTCTTTCGCCTTCTGGGCGAGCATGGCGAAGATGTTCGCCAGTTGCTGCATGCCTGTGTCAACGCTCGCCATGAATATATCTCCGAGCTTCAGCCTCTGTCAGACCGGATGTCTCCATCAGAGATCGGGCCATTCTGTGTACATGGTCTTCGCCATCGAACTCGTACGGTATCGCCCTCGGTGTACCCTTGTCGTCTCTGGGTCGCATGTAAAGACAGTTCACCTGTTTCGGTGTTAACCGCTTAATCTCGTCCATGCTCAGGAGGTAAGGCTCGTCCAGCAGGTTGGCGACAATCTGCGGGAAGTGGGGGATTATTACTTCGCCTCCCCCTCCGTGTTTCCCGAAGGGACAAGCCCTTCACTGTCCGTTTGCGACTGCTTCATCATCAGGGACATGGCCTCCTTCACGCCGAGGGGATCTTCCAGCATGAGCTTCTTTGCCCGTATACGGTCTACGCCGAGGAGGATGGCCAGTAGTGCCACCTGACCTTCCAGCGTGTCGATGGCCTTCATGCACACTGGCCCTGTGAACACATACTTGCCCGACACGATGTCCTGAGTGACAGAAGACAATGCCTCGCTGTAACTGTCGCCCAGAAGTTCACGGCGACTTTGCACCGCCTCAAACGCACGGGACTCAAGGTACCGTTCGAACAGGCTCATTCTCTCTAAAGTGAGTGGGCGAACCTCGTGGGTTCGCCCGTCCTTTGCCGTATAGGTGATCCCTTCTACGGAACCGCCTAGTGCTTCCGAAATAGTTCTCATGCTTACCTCTGGGTAACATCAAAGTCTTCGTCGCTGTCAAGTTGACAAGACCACTTCATCGCCCCACGAATAGTCTGATCTATAGAGAAATCGCTGACAATGCCTTTAATGCGGACACGACCAACGGTGTCCCCGACATTGAACTGCGTCCTTCGTGTCAGTACCACATAGGCGTGGTTACCGATGTGCGGGGTTGACTCCTGCGAATAGCAGAACCCGCCAATGCTTATTCGTGCCCTCCGAAGATTGGAGGATACGACCTGACCGGGCGTGCCATACTGCTGATAGCGTTTTTTAAGGTTGTCTGCGAACTGTTGCATTTCAGGGGCTTTCGGGTCTTTCACGGGCGGTACCCATGGAATCGTCAGCCCCTGTTTGAAGTAGATGGAAATGTTCGTGATGTCAATCGTTGGGCTGGTGATCTGAATCTGGTAGGTGTCGGCGTGCAGTTGGCACACAGGGGCCACGACATCGCCATCCCCACCGTATTCCAAAACGGCCAGCCTTCCGACCAGATTTTCAGGCGTGGCCATGTTTCACCATCAACCGGGGATGATGGTTACGGAACCGGAAATTTCCACCGTCGCCTTGTCCTTGACCTGCGTGCTAATCTTCACGCCCGTGATCAAGACGGTGCGACTGGCGGCATTACCCTGACCAACGCCAAAGATGGCTGTGCCATAGGTTCCCTTCAATGGAGCCGAACCCGTGTAGGGGCCGGATGCCGTGAAGGTTCCACCGGGCACGCCCGGGACAACGGCACGGACCGCGCCGTTCAACGGGTATGCGGGATCGACTGTGGTGAAATTGGTCACCTCGACCTCTTCCACATTCTCGTCCAGCGTCCAGCTGTCCATCGCGAAAACGGTTCCGGCGAAGCTGAAGCTCGCCAGTTTGCCAGCGTAGTAGGGCATGGTTCAATCTCCTTGAAAGGGATCAGACATCTTCCAGAACATGGATGTGTAGCGTACCGCCATTCAGGGCTGTAATGGCGACCTGATCGCAGTCAGCGATAAAAAGCTCGGTGCCGTTTGGCATTGTCTCCCCGCTCATAATCATCTGGTTGGCGGCGAGGATAATGGTGTCGCTTGGCGTGGCCCCCATCCTCGGGGTCACGGTGCAGTCCGTTGTAGACCACATAACGACATTTTTAATCTTCTGATGCTTCACCTGCAATGTAGCAAGAAAGTTGCTGGCGTTGTCCGGGTACGCGACCGAGATGTTCACCTGCCCGTCCCCAGTCGCGACAATCTGGCTGGCCGCACCCGGCGCACCGGAGTCGCTGAAGTTGATCGACACATTATGAGAAAACGGCATGTTAACTCTCCCTTATTTCTCTGCTTAAGAAGTTCGCACGCATGTTCGTCACATCCACATTCTGGCGTAGTTCGGTCTGAATGAACGCACCGCCCGGAACCAGTTGCACATCGAACACGCTGTCCACACCAGTGAGCAAAGGTTGATAGATGGCGTTTCGCACCTTCTGGCGCAACCCGAGGTAACTGCCCGGGTCAAGACTCTGGTCACGGTCTCCACGGGAAAACATGGACACGATTACCGGGTACACATAGGTCACGCCACGGGTAAAGTCCTCGTCGCCGATTATTTCTCCGTCTTCGGTAGGTGCGATGACCAGCATCGGGAACGGGTCATTTGGTAGCTGCACGGGACGCTTTCGTAGTGCCACACTCACGGACGGGCTCTCTCCAGTAACCGCCGCCACGAGGCGTGATTTCAGGGCATCCAGAATGTCGTAGTAGTAAGAACTACTCACGGCAGTACTATCTCCTGCTGAACCGTACCAGACTCCGCCTCGGCCTCGATCTGGTACTTGTTGCCCCAGACATCAAGGTTCACGGCCGAAGCCCACCACACAACGCCACGACTGTCCACGATCTTACAGTTCAGCTGCGGCACGAACGTGTTAGTCAACACACTCAGCCCACCGCCGCTTCGCCACAGTAATCTCCCGTCAGCAGACCACTTCAAACCCACACTAACAAAAAGCGGCTTACGCCACATGTGCCATGTCGTGAAGGTGCGGTAGCCTAGCGAACCGTCCCCGAGGTCTGTAAGGATGTTATCAACGCCCTGCATTAGACAATTCTCGACCCGCCTCCACGCACCGTCTGGATTAGTCACCTCGACGGTTTGGAGATTGTCAAATACCAGATAGTCGTCGGATACATCAATGGTCGGCATGTTAGTAAATCTGCGACCTCACCTCTGCCGGTTGGAGGATGCCCGCCATCTTATTCAGGTCGCCAATCTGGCGTAACAACGACTCACGCCACTCCGTGCGACTGACCGACTGACCCCCAACCGAATAGCTCGGCTGAGGGTTCAATGCGTCGGTACTCAGAGCTTGAAGCAGGTTGCCACGCATCACGGAGATGGCGGTAACCTGTTCGGAGATAGTGGACATCAGTTCACCTTGTAAGCGTTTTCGGTTGCCGTGATACCCATCAGCGTATTGTACGCTTTGATAGCTTCTTCTTGCGTGGAAGCCTCAATCGTTACGGATGGACAATACGGTAGCTCAACCGTCCACTTCTTGATTGGTTCTTCAGAGGGCTTGATAACCGCCTCGTGCTGCTCGGGTTTCTTCGCCATTGTAATTACTCCGAGCCGAGGACTACATAGCGGGGATCACGAACACCAGCAACGCCCATCCAGCTGGCCTTAATAGCCATAGCGATGTCCTGATTGAACTCCAGAGGGTTGCCTGCTGGGGCTTCCACGATGGTGAGGGGCTTTGCTTCCCTCCAGACGAACGCCTTTTTAAAGTCGCCCAGATAGACCCGCCTGTTGGCGTTTACGGCGGTGACACCGGAGTCCACAAGGGCTTTCAGGGCGTGGGGGCTGGTCAGAATCTGGTAGTTCTGATCCAGTGGGTTGGCCGAAACGGTTTGCTTCGGGTCACCGGAAGTGGCGTAACCGGGTGCGGTCTGGCGCACTTCGGTGGCGTTGAGAATGTTCCTTGCGGTGTACTTCAAGGCGGGCATGACAAGCATTTGCTTCGGTTCGACCATAATCGGATAACCGGAGACCGGATCCGTCATGTTCACGAAGAGTTGCTCAAGCGTGTTCACTGAAGTCCAATCGGAGAGACTATAGCCTGTTAACTTGTTTATCCACGAACCGGTCGTGAGGTAAGTATTCAGGCTGTTGCCGTTCCAGTTGTGGTTGTTGGTGATACCGAGAACGACCTGAAGGATTTTGTACTCCTTTGTCACGGCCAGCATGGTGCCAACCGAACGGGCGGAATCCAGAATCTGCGAGGTAAGGTCGCTGAAAATAGCCTCCATGGTCACGGAGCAAATGCGACCATGCTTCTCGATGCCCGGGTAGTTGATGAACTGACCGGCGAAACTGGTCTGCGGATAAGGCTCCGCTTCCTCCAGCTTCTCGCCGAGATCACGCACATCGGACAGGTACGGCACCTTCTGGGTACCGAGGTTACCGTTGGTCACGGGGATATTAGTGGCCAACTGGTCTCCCAGAAGGGATGCCAGTTCGTACTTCTCACGAATCTCGTTCACGAGTAGTTGACCAGTAATCGCCGTGAACAGCGAGGCAGACACGCCATCCGAGGCCTCTGCGACCCGATTAGTCACGTTGCGTTGGAGGACATCGCTCCAACCCTCACCGATGAACGCCTCCGCCATACGGCGGATGGAGAAGTCTCCCACGCTGATCTTCCGTTCAGCGATGGCATCCTTCAGCGTGTTGACGGTAGTCGCCACGCCGCTCGACTCGCAAACCCTCTTCAGCTTATGCTCAATAGCCATGTGTGTGATCTCCTTGAAGCTTGTCTTGTTTGGTTACTTCGAATAAGGCGTAACTGTGGAGAGCAGTCGAACCTTGATTCTGGTTGGGGTGACCGGGTTCTCCACCACGACGCCAATGGCCCGCACTGCGGTAGGCACCTTTGTGAGGAGCTGATTCTGTAGGGCGTTACCAGAAGCCTTTGCTGGGCCGACAAAGGTTCCCGGCGATACTGGTGCCGCATTGTCGTAATCGAACTCGTACACGCCAGTCGTGTTCACACGAATTGCGTAGTCGGTTGAGTTACCGAAAATGCGGTTGGCATTGGCTGTTCGCTGCTGGCCGGACACGCCGAGGAAACTTGCGACAAAGTTCGTCTGCGTTGTGGCGATGTCGGTCGTCCACTGGAAGGCGGACGCTGGCTGAATGGGCGGTATTGCGCCTGCCCCGGAGCTGTCAAGCTGGGCGATCAAGTCACCCACCTCAATGGCGTTGGCCAGTCCGTTGAACCCGGTTATTACCGGATTGGTGTCGCCGTAAAGATACTGAACAATAGCCATATTAACCTCCAGTTGGATTAGGAACGAAGGGCCTTCACAAGGGAATCAACGGTAAGTTCGCCACCCGTGGCAACCGCACTGATGGGATTCTCTCCACGGAAGATCACACGACGACGATCCTCGATGAGAGTTTTCCAATTCTTCTTTTCGCTGTCGGCAAGCACGCCGACGAACGATTCGGTCACGGCGTAGGTCGGGAGGACATCGCAAGCTTTCCTTGCCTCACGAACCAGTTGCTCACGTTTGTCTCGAAGGCGATAAGTCTCCACCTCCTCGATTAGCCTGCGCATTGCCGGGTTCTTGCGGAGCCGAACGGACTCGGTCACGGGTTCTTCTTTCTTGTCATCCTCGTCCTTCGGAGTGTCCTCGGCTTCACCCAGAGGCAGCTCGCCACCCTCCTCGTCCCCACTGGAAGCGAGGGAGATAAGCTCCTGAATGGCCGCAATCTTTGCGGCATCATCCATCGTGCTATCGGAGAGAATTGCAGATAGTTCTTCTGTACCCATATCGGACTCCTTTGCCATTGACTCAGAGAAAATGTAAACCTCACCCTTCTCACCATCCCACTCACCGACACCTCGGCCGTTTTTGTCGAGGGCGGTCGCAATGTCCTTGTCGCCGTCAATCTTCACGGCACCCGCAGACTTCACCGCAGTTCTCCACCCGCCGTAGGTGTTCATGAACTTCACCTTGTGATTCGGCATTGCCTCAGCCTTCATGGTTTTCTCTTCGCCCTTGAGTTTTTTATTTCGGTAACTGCCCTCCCAGACATCTCGCAATACGGCAGCAAACTTCTCCGAGGCGGAGGTTATACCTGACGCAATGTCGTTTAATTGCGAGAACAACCTCGGTTCAACGGTGTCCTTGAAGACCGCATTTTGTTTCTTAAGTGTCGCTGCCACACGCCGTAGGGTTCCGAGATTCTCCTCCAGAGCTTCCACCCATGCGGCATCAATCTGGGTGCCACCGATTTTATATCCCTCAGTGCGAGTCTTTGTGCCCATACGGCTCTCCAGTCGTTTTGCAATCTCGTCAAAGAAATCCGCCTCGGAGACGCTATTGGTCTTACTGGTCTTACTGGCCTTACTGGGCTTGTCCACACTCTCCATTAAGCCCTTCGTGGTCGCCGGATTGGCAACGAGGTCAACCGACTCAACCTTTGCGATGTCCGTCACTTCCTCAACTCCTTCCGGTGTCCACTTTGATTTCACCTGTGCCATGTGCGACAGCCCAACGGCCTTCTGGTCGTTCTCGGCCCACCACTCAAGGCTCTTAGCATCCTTGTGATGGGGATTATAAACCAGATCACCGTACACGCCATCCGCCTCGCAACGCACATTCACCACACGACCAATGCGGTCGCTGTAACTGCGACCTTCGTCGCCCAGCTTGTGGTTGATGTTCACAAGCGCACCTTCGTACAGTTTGTAACACCTCTCCAAAACAGAGATGGGATAGACACGACCGTTTAAAGACTCTGTGCCAATCACCTTCACGCCACGAATCACATTCGACCCCTCGGCCTTATCTTCTGTGACGGTTCGGGTAGTCTGGGATGGCATGCTAGCCTCGGCTGTCTGGGAGCTTTTTATCGTCGCATCCATTGAAGACCTCCACGAGATAATCCTTCACTATCTTAACCATGTGGCCCGGCTTCACATGTGCGATACCCATCCGATTGCACGCTGTTTCGGGTGTTTCGCCCTCGTTCACGAGCATGCGAACGAACTCGGCGATGGTCGGGTGGAACCCGTTCACATATATCCAGAAGTCGGAGACGGACAGCTGGTCGCTTTCCCTCCCGGGCATGGAGAGTAGTTGTCCGGGTTCTATCCGTTTCGTCTCCGGGTTGATGGAGCGGTTGATCTCGCCCCATACCCACGCACGCAGGTAGACCCACGGGATCCGTTCACCCAGCTTATCGGCATCTATCCTTCGCAAGCCTTCCAGCAACCCGACCCAGCCGGTTTGAATTAAGTCTTCGATAGATCCACGATTGCGGTACATCCCGTAGAACCTCCTTGCCATAGCCGTGATCATCGGGGCATACTGGAGGATTTCCGCATCACAAACCGAGAGCTGGTGGAGCCTTTTCACTCGGGGCTGTGGCACCCCTTTCCGGCGTGGTGGAGGTTGCTGATAGCCCATTCGGTTTGATCTCCGCAAATATCGTTTCGAGTAGCGTCTGCGGCACGGACGGAAACGCCGCACGGGCAATTGCCTTCGCCGACGACACGGGCAACGCACCCGCACTCGCCTGCACGGCCAGATCCACGAGACTACCGATCTGGGCACCGTTGAGTGCGGTGTCCTGAACCTGTTCGGTGCCACCGTCGTTCACCCCGGTACTCACGCCGTCCTGAGAACCGGCCTGTGGCTCTCGGCTAGCCGCTTCCTCCTTGAACTTCTGGATGTTTCGCTGTTCTTCCTCGAAGTTCTTGCCGGACTCAACGGTCACGGTTTGCGGTGACCACACGCCCATATCAAGATAAGTCTTCGCTGTATTGGCCTCACGGTCGTAGTCACGGGAGATGAGCCCCGGCCCCTTTGCCCGGATGGTAATGCGATCCATCACATCCCCGGGAAGTAGACCGATGTCCACGGCGTGGGCGATCTGCATCCACAAGATAGACCTCTCTGGTCGTGTGCGCCTTTCGCCAATGGCCTGCCCGAGGAGACGTTGCATGCGTTCGAATGTCTTCACCGCAGGGGCCTCGGCCACAAGTGCGCTGGCGTAATTATTGTTGCTTGCGTCGGTGGACATCATGGTCTCGGTGATACCGAACCGGGCAGCTATGGCACGCAGGTTTGCGGACAATGTCTCCACAAGGTCTGCCGCACCGATGTTCATGGCCGGGAAGTCGTACTCGACATTGCCGGACGAGGTGAGGATAGTGCCGTATCCCATGTGGCTGATATTCGTGCGGTACCCGGATGCCGGGTCTTGCACCGTGTAGTCTGTCGCCTTGCGGTTGAATTCTTCCACAGCCTCGGGAGGTGAGTCGTTCAGTTTGCGGATGACCGCAATCTTGCTGCGGGCCTTTGCCACGGCGATCATCGACTGAAGCACATCCTCCGCACTACGAAGATTACTCTCCACGGCGTAGACGGTTGGCAGACCCCGCTTTGAATTACTCTCCACATTAGCTCGTACATGGATGATCTGCTCTGCTGGCACCCGGGTCGGTGTCGTGGTCTCCCACGGTTTCTCTACCACCCAGTAGGCCAACCGGTCGTGCAGGTCTTCACCACGGCACAGTACACCGAACGAGTTATCGGGCGTGTTGTCGTCGTTGGGGCTGCGAACCAGTTCAGGCTCCACGAAACGGACACGCAGTAAACCGTCCCCGCCACGGAACAGTCTCCAGAAGAACTCCCCGTCAGCGTGGTAACGCTGCACGGCCTCGGACTCGATCTCGCTCATGCGGTTGTGTTCACAGCACAGGTCAATGAGGTCTTGCACCTTCTGAATCAACTTCGGGTCTGTGTTGTCCTGTCGTGCCTGTGCCGTATAGGTGAACCCTGTACCGACCACATAGTTGCGATGTGCGTTAATGGCTGCGATAGCGAACTCATTATTTCGGCACACGAACCGTGAACGGTCACGCAGCTGCTTGAGTTGCCACCAGTTGATGTAGAGTGGCAATAGCTCGCCGGACAGTCGATTATCACGGCGTGAGAGGTACTGTGTACCGTACCCACCATCCATGAACCCGTACGGGCCGACCTCGGCGAACAGGTCGTCGCCACTGGTTGGGAACCCGGGCAGACCGCCGTAAAGGTTCATTGACTCGGAGATAATCTTAGGGCCAACTGCGACCTTGCTGTTCATGCTCGCCTCCGTTCGTTCGCTGTGCGAACTCACCACTCACTACACACGTCCCGTAATCTGCTCGGTAAACCCGCCGTCCGAACGGATAAGGCACGAAAGGTTGAATGCGTCTGCAAGGTCGGGCGATGCCTTTAAACGGCGTTTCGTCATCGCCTTCGCCTCAACCATCCTCCGCTGGAGGCTATCCAGCGTGAAAATGGGTTGGCGCAATTCTAGCATCAATCCCTGCTTGATGTCATCTGGTAGCGGAGCAATTGAGATTTGCTCGGAGTCCGCCAGCTCACTGGCGTTGAACCACAACTCACTGCGGAGGTTATTATAATCTCCCTCCCACCTAGACTTCAGACTGCTGTTCACCTCGACGAAATTGTACCGCGTGGCACCACCGCCACGCATGTCCACCAGCCCTGCACCCAGACCGGCTGCGTCAATCAATACCGGTATCTGTGTTGCCTGCTGGCCGTTTTGGCTATAGGTCTGACACAACTCCTTCAATCGCTCGGCGGTCATGTTCAGGCTCCAACCACGATGCGATTCCATGTGAATAACCGCCATGCCCTTGCGAATACATATCGCCGTCCTGTCGTCGCCGAACCGTGCCGGGTCGCAACCAATCTGCACCAACCACTCCGGGTGAACCTGCACAGGCTTCTGGAGGTTCTCAAGAGCCCGATCAGACCATACCGATGCCACCGAGCGGCTGGGCCAACGCCCCAGAACCTGCACCTCGAATAGCGGGCTCTCTGGGAGCCAGTATTGCCCCTCCCATTGAAAGGCGTTCGGCGGGACATCCTCCCCGGGGCCGATCCTTCTGCACTCCTCATGCACACGAGAATGCACCGTGGCACGGGTCACCGCCCCGGGTACCATCTCCATGCCACTCTGCACGTTAGGGTGTTCGAGTGCCGAGATCTCCAGAACGGTATGGGTCGCTCGTTGCTCTTCAATGTAGGCGGGACAACTGATGTCGTACGGGTTGTAGATGGCTAGAAAGAAGTGCCCACGCCTACCCGGCTCCACCATCGTTTTGGCACGATCCCAGTACATCACATCCACGCCAGCTGCCTCATCGAACACGATCATCATCTCGGACATGTGCCGCCCCTGAAAGGCATCGCCCTTAGAAGCGGTCATACCGTGGATGAAATGGTCTGGTGAGGACTCCAGTCGTGTGGCCTTCGGGAGCCAGTTCGGGTCGTCGTGCTTGACCCGTCGAAGCTCCCTGAAGAGGAGGTCTTTCACTTGATAGTGAACAGGTGCCGTGGCCATGCAGATGCCCGGGTTGAACCGGTCGTAGAACCATGCGGTCGCAACGGCGGCGACGAATGTCTTGCCCACCGAGTGCGCCGCACGGACTAGCACCGAATAAGGCGGCTGATTAAGAGCGTACAAGATACGCTCCTGCTGCGGGGTCAACCGCAAGCCACGAGAATGGGCATACTCAACTGGACAATTCGGGATAACCGATCCGGTCTTGTGTGAAACGAGTCGGCGGAGTTCCCGGGCTTCTTCCAGTAGCGCTTGCAAGTTCAAGGCGAATGCTCTCCATTTCTCGGCGGATATCCTCCACCTCAAACCGCTCAGAGTAGCCTCTACGGCGACCCTGCGTCTTCAGTAGAAAACACACTGCCCACGCATCACCACGCTGCACGGCCTCAATCAACTTCAGTTCGCCGAAATCAACCACACGATTACGCTCGTCCTCAATGACACTCCGCACCTCGGGCCTCTTGTTCGCCCGGTTGAAAATGGTCAACGGAGTACAGCCGAGAACCTGCGAAGCAAGGTAAACCAGTCCCCGAGTCTTATGCAGAGCCGCTATTATGGAAGCGTCCGTAAACTTCGCCGCACGCCCTCTCCTCGGTACCCATGTACCGTCCGGTAGCCTACGCATAGTACCGTCAAATTGACTCCTTTCCTTAGCCTTCTCAGGTTCCTTATTTTCCTCAGCCATCTCAGCTTGTCTCCCTGTTTAATGCAACATAATAACTAACGTTATCGCAAGCCCATGAATTCAGCACGCAAAGACTGGTCTTCACGAAACCTCCCGAGCATGGCCGAAGTGACCATCTCGCTACCCGAAACGCCTATGCCACGGCACGACATGCACGAGTGCCCTGCGGTGACCACCACGGCAACGCCACGGGTAAACAAGTGCCGGTCAATGTCCCGAGCTATATCCTGTGTCATACGCTCCTGCACCTGCAATCGCCTTGCGTGGCAATGAACGAGTCTGGCGAGCTTTGATAGCCCGACCACACGTCTACCGGGAAGATAGCCTACCGTGGCCGTTCCTGTGAATGGCAACATGTGATGCTCACACAGGCTTGTGAACGGGATGTTCCGCAGTATCACGACCTCGTCGTACTCCACATCGAAGGTCGTTGAAAGAATGCTAGCCGGTTCCTCCCCGTAGCCAGCGGTCATCTCCATGAGCGACTTGATCACCCGTTTGGGCGTGTCCCGTAAACCGTCCCGATTCGGGTCTTCACCAATAGCCTCCAACTGGCGGATCACTGTGTCACGCAGGTCGCTCGACAGGTCACGCTCCTCCCACGGAAACACTACCCATTCGCTTCGATCACTCTTCTCGTAAAGAGCCCAGAACGGTTTGCCATGCGTTGCATACCGCTCCCGTGTTGCTCCACTATCCACGATGTCGTCCACGATAGCATCCGCATCCTCGATGCTATCAACCGCCCTACCCGTCAACCCTGCCACAACGGCACCACCACGAGGCACACCGAAGAGCTTTCCGGGTGGCGCACCCCTCAACCGGTCGTACACATCGCCCCAACTCAGACGCTTCATACCCATTAAACGAACCTCCTTAAAGAGTATACTAATCTTTTTCGTTCCAGAGTGTTTCTCGCCACAAGTCCTTCGCTGGTGGACGTTTGCATTTTTAATCAATTTGGCCTAGCGTCTTGCATACCAAATTTCTACCATAGGACGGCGGCGGCGGGTAAGCGAGACACGTCGTCGATGACCACTATCGCTGAACCGACGCACCTTATAAGTATGGACACGATTACGACTACGGATAGCACGAGATAGTTATAACCGTTCACTGCGTTCACAACACTCACCTAATATTCCATCCCTTGTGGAGCTGAACGGAGAGTCGCCAATCCGGGTTCTCCTCCAGTAGTCGCATGCACCACTTCGTAGCGTTCGTGTCTATGGTCAGTCCGTTGAACGCAGGGCTGATCAACTTGTGCGTTGCCTCGCATGTCGGCTTCGGTATGCCCTGACCGTAACCACGAACATACTTCACCTCGTCTGCTGTCTTCTGGCGTACCGCATGTTCGGCCACCTTCGGCGAAACGCATACCCAGTCGAGCCCGAGTTCGGAGACATCAATCGAGCCGTTGGTTTCGATGGCGCACTTGAAACCTGCGTCATGGAAGCCTTTAACGAGTTCACGGTCTAGCTGTAAACCGGGTTCGCCACCCGTGAAGATTACCCAGCTCGCTCCGCTCGCTGTACTCAACACCCACTGAATTAGTTCGTCTGCCGTGCGTGTCGTTCCCGAGGCGAATTCGGTGTCGCAATCGAAACCGCCCGGCGAAAGTTCGTTCTCCGCCATTTCGCATTTCATATTGCAGCCAGTGAAACGCACAAACACGTTCACCGTGCCTGCACGAACGCCTTCGCCCTGTAGTGAACGAAACACCTCGTTAATTCTGTACGACCTGCTCATCGTGTAGTCCTCTCGTTGATGTAGACGCAACCGGTAGTACATGTCTCGCCAATCTCCACAGAGTGGAGCATGTCAGCGAGTTTAGGTAGAAGATTGTCCACGAGCCATTCGTGGCACCAGCGTGAGATATTCTCGCTGGTCGGGTTCGGTAACAAGTCGTTGAGATGCGTGTGGTCGAGGTGGCCGTCCACGAGTCTGCGGCAGGCTGTGCCGATGTCGTAATAGTCCGCAAGCATGCCCCGTTTCGGCCCATCCGTCTCCAATTGGGAGCCACGAAATGTGACCGTCATCTTCCAACTGTGGCCGTGTAACCTCGCGCACTTACCGTCATGGAACGGCAGCTGGTGGCTGGCCTCGAACATGAACGACTTACTGAGTTCCCATTCGCTTCGTTCGCTTTGCTCACTTCGCTCACCACGCATTGTAATAACCTCCGATCAGTGGATCCTTCAGGTGCGCGAACTCAAACGCCTCAGCCCGTTCCACACACGCACCGCACTTGCCACACGGTTCGTCCCCGCCGACATAGCATGTCCATGTGTCCTGAAACGGAACACGCAGCCTCCCACCGAGGACCGCGATCTCGCCCTTGTGCATGGCGGACAACGGGGCGACCAGATGGACCGGATGCCAGTCGCACAACTGGAAGGCTTTGGCGAGAGCGTAGACGAACTCCGGTCGGCAGTCCGGGTAGATGGCGTGGTCGCCACCATGTGCCCCGTAGGCGAGACGGTCAGCCCTGTTCGCTATAGCCACCGCACCAGCAGCTGCAAGGAGTACCATGTTCCTATTCGGCACAACCGTCTGCTTCATGGACGGTTCGTCGTAACGACCGAACGGTACATCCACAGTCGGGTCAGATTGACTAGACCCCTTTAGAAGCCTGCCCAGAGAGGTCATGTCGATCACATCGTGATGAACGCCTACACGAGCTGATAGCCTCTCGGCACAGATCAACTCCCTGCGGTGTCGTTGACCGTAGTCCACACTCACGGTGTTAACGATGTCACCCTCACCGAGGAGCTTATAAAGCAGCACAGCCGAATCCATGCCGCCCGAAAGAATAACGGTCGTTCTCACGCCTTCACCTCCAATCGTTTCACATGCCTGTCAATAGCCGCCTTGAGAATGTCAAGGTCGTCGGCCAGCGAGGTCGCTATGAACAACCGTGTGCCCCAACGCTTGCGAACATCAATCACATAACGAACCCAACTATCGGTCGTGACCATAGCCGAAAGGAACCGGGAGTCCGGTATGCCGAGCTTCAAGTTGCGCCGCCACAACCGCTCGTCGTGGATGTCTCGCACCGAGAAACCCAGACCAGTCAAGACATCAAGGGCTTCACGGCTACGAAGTATCTTCTGCCGGTTACGGTAGTCCGAGGCTACCCATCGACCGTTGCCG
>Ga0255102_1000277_pt1 | contig 15107 bp, 13 predicted proteins | sample Law_Cont_RepA_0h_FD_188448 | JGI IMG/M metagenome (GOLD analysis project Ga0255102, IMG submission 188448) | Freshwater microbial communities from St. Lawrence River, New York, United States - Law_Cont_RepA_0h | ecosystem: Environmental > Aquatic > Freshwater > River | place: USA: New York... | reverse complement strand
ATTATTAGATACAAATGAAATCTCAGCAAATAATATCATCACTCGACAATTAGTTATAAATAATAATCCAATCATTAACAGTTTGACAAGTAGCACACGCTCACGAGATTTACGAACAAACCAAACGCAAGAGGTGGCGAATGTACTAATACCACTTACTAATTTATATGTAGTTAATCCAATAAAAAGTGGGACTATTTTTTATAATTTTTTAACAAAATCATTCGCCGTCGGCACAGGCACACGAAGCGAAGAAGAAGACGACGCAATTTTAGATTTAATTGGAACCACGGCGGGGGTTGGATTGCAATGGGACGCTACGACTAATAAGTTAAATGTAATCCCTGAGGATTTATATCAAGATTTAACACCTGTTTATACGCAAATTGAAACGACGAGCAATATTCTGCTTACGGATTTTGTAGCACGAGATGCCGTATTAGATACGAAGATTGAAACGACAAGTAATATTCTGCTTGCGGATTTTGTAGCAAGAGATGGTGTATTAGATACGAAGATAAATACTACAAGCAATATTTTGCTTGCTGACTACATAGCAAGAGATGCCGTATTAACAGCCGACTACATAGCACGAGATGTAGTTTTAGATACAAAGATAAATACGACAAGCAATATTTTGCTTGCTGACTACATAGCACGAGATGGTGTATTAACAACTGACTACATAGCACGAGATGCCGTTTTAAATACGAAGATAAATACAACAAGCAATATTTTGCTTGCCGACTACATAGCAAGAGATGCCGTATTAACAGCCGACTACATAGCACGAGATGTCGTATTAGATACGAAGATAAATACTACAAGCAATATTTTGCTTGCTGACTACATAGCACGAGATGTCGTATTAAATACTGCGATTACGGCAAATGCTTATAGCGATTTTAAAGTTTTAACATTTTTAGGCGACATAACGACGAAAACAATCGGCGGTATCTTACAAGTGGGAGTATCATCAGGTGGAGGCATAATAAAATTAGGAGGAACGGCGGACGACATAGGATTTGATTTAGCAACGATACAAAACAGAGACTATGCATCAGGTAAAAGTGAAATTGTTATATTTAAAGGTAATGATATTGAAGGAACAAGCGGTGCTGATAGGATTAGATTACGAGCAGGAGCAATCGCTTTTGATACTTATTCAACAGCATCTACATCGGCAATAACTCAAAGCATTAGAATGTATATTGATGGAGCAGGGAATGTAGGTATAGGGACCACAATTCCTGACAATCTTTTAACTATTCGGACAACGACTTCAACAGCAAGATTGAGATTAGTATCATCATCAGGAACTGGAAATGCTTATATTAGATTTATGAAAGGTGATGCTAATACAGCAGGATATGATATTGGATATGAAGGAACAACGACTAATAATCTACAATTTATAGCATATAACAACTCGGCGACAGGACGAATTGACATGCAAATATCAAGAGGTAATGGAAATGTAGGCATAGGGACAGCACCGAGTGCTACATATAAATTAGATGTCGGTGGAAGTATTAATGCTACATCTTTATTAATTAGTGGTACGGCAATTAATCAGTCAAAATGGACTACAAGCGGAACAAGGATTTATTATAATATAGGTAATGTTACGATAGGAACTACAACGGATTCAAGCGACGATGGTAATGTAAATATAGTAACTCCAGATAGTACTTTATATGTTAGAGGCTCGGCAACTGCTTCAGGACAAACAAATATTACTTTTAGAGGTGGTTTAGAAGGCAATTCAAATGGAAAAGTTAGGATATGGTTATTAAATGACGCAGGACATAGTTCATATATTCAAAGCGAACATACAGGGAATGGTAATACTCATTTAACTTTTGGAACAGCAAATGGTAATGCTTTGCCAACTGAAAAAATGAAAATATCAAATGATGGGAGAATTGATATAAATAATAGTTTAATAATGACTGGGACAAGTCCAACTATATATTTAAAAGACACGGATAATCGCTCTGGAATGATACATATGAACTCGTCTGTTATGTATTTTTTGAACGGAGCAGGGAATGGGAGTGAGACTTGGACACAACAGAATGGTCAGGATTGGGCGTTACAATTAAATATGAATAATAACAGAGCTACTTTTGGAGGGGTTGTAACAACACCAGCAATCTCAACAAGCACTTTTTATGACTTTTCAGGAACATATCTTAAAATGGTTTTTGGTTCTGGATATACGGAGTTTTACGGGACATCGGCCACTTCAACAAATAACTTTATTTATGCTGGTAATGGTTTTGCTTATTTCACTTCGGCATCAACATATTTTACCGACCTTGTCTGTAAGTTTAATGGAAGCACTTGGACTACATCTTGGATTGGTGCGAGTTCTTCAATAAAAATCAAGCAAGATATTGAAGAGTTAGATGACGCCGAATGTTTAAATAAATTATTACAATTGCGACCTGTTAAGTATCGTTATATTGATATTACGAAAAACTTTCACGAGACAAAGAAGGTTTATGGGTTTATCGCTGAAGAAGTCAAGAGTGTATTTCCTGAGGCAGTTAATGATAAAAACAGCGAGTTAATACCTAATATTTATCTTATGGGGAGTGCCGAGGGAGATATTTTGACAATCGCAAAAGAACTTGAACTAAATATTGAATATACTTGCTATTTAAGCGACAAAACTGAAAAAATAATTGTACTAGAAGATTTAGGCGATGGTGATTATAAAATAAATAAATCTTACGAAACTAAGACAGATATATTTGTTTATGGTAAAATAGATGACCAGTTTCATATTTTAAAAAAAGAATATTTCCACGCTGTTACAATAAGTGCCGTCCAAGAGCATCATAAAATTATTATGGAGCAGAAGCAAGAGATTACGGACTTAAAAGGAAGACTGGCTAAATTAGAGGCCGTTGTGATGGGTATGTTGAGCGGGAGCATTTAAAAGTTTAAATAATACCGACATACCCACCGACACCCACATTTAGGGTCGCTAACCGGGAATATACATTTAATTTTAGTTATTATTTTTCTAATCATATTATAATATAAGATATTTATAATGGTAAAAGATGATTTATGGCGATTTCATCAAACTCCGTATAAACTCGCAAAAGACCTAATAGCTCAGATTGATTTTTCAAATATAAACAATATATATGAGCCATTCGCAGGTGAGGGTAATTGGTACACCAATTTCCCCGAGGGCATACCTAAGTTTAAAAGCGAGATTGAGGACGGCGAGGACTTTAAAGACTTTGATATTCAAGCGAATAACATAGATACAATTATTACTAATCCTCCGTTCAAATTAGATGGGAAAAATTGCTTCTTTCAACTTATAATGTATTTCTTTAATTATCCTTGTATTAAAAATGTATATTTTCTTTGTAATGACGCTTGTTTTGGGAGCTTGACACCATCACGAAGAAAGGTAATGGAAGAAGAGGGAATATTTATAAATGAGATTACAACTTGCGCTGTGAAGAAATGGAGAGGCAGATATTACCTCGTGCATTTTAGTAGGAAAAAAAATGATAGTTTTAAATATCTTTTAGAAAATTATGAGTATGTATTAAACTAAGAAATATTAAAAAATTAAAATTAAAAAATGAGTACATCTCTTGATTTATTTTGGAATTTCTGAAAAACTTTTGAAAATTATAAAAATGTTGAGAGATGTACTCATTTAATAATCATTAATTTCTTCAATAACTATGTTAAGATGCAACTCAATCGGCTGTAATGTCTTCACTAAGCCTTCGCCTGCCTCATTATATACTTCTAAGCGTAAATTGACTATATCTTGATTCTCTAATTCCAAAGCGAAAAGCCCATTTTGAATAGTGTATTTAGTATCAAAATTAAACATAGCTATGGTAGGATCGCCTGACATATCGCTGTTATAATACGATGAGTTATTGTATTGTACGTCTAATAGTTTAATAGTCCAGTTATGACCTGTCGCATTTTGATGGCCTGCACCTGATAGCGTGATGCTATTAACTTTTAAATATGACTTGTTTCTTACTTGTATTAAAGGCAATCTCTGAAACTTAAAAATCCTACGAGTTGCGTCAGTCCCTCCATTAGCAATAGTGCAGTCTTTGGTGTTTAGCCATATATTTTTATATTTTTTAACTCTTGTTATTTCCATTAATTATCTCCTATATAACATCAATATATTTTTTTTTAGATAAAAGCAAGCATACGCTAAAATTATCACCAACACCTGTTAAACCGAGACCTTCATCTTCGCTCTCAATTGATATTTTAATACTTAGTATAAGTTGCGGAACTAATGTTAATATATAATTAGCCTCCTTTAATTTTGTAATTGGTTGATAATTATGTTGCATAAATGCTAACCTTGCCACATAATCCCCGTTATTACTACAATAATCATTTGGTGTATGGAGTATATTATCAATTTTAAGGCGATATTTGCGACCCATAGATGGCTCTACAAGAACTCTTATTTGCGTTGCGTTAGTTGTAAAATTAGTCGCTTTGCCCCAAATAAAGTTTGCACCTAATTCATTATGTAATAAAGAACCACCAGCAATAGCCCAAAATGGAGGCGAGGGTTGAAAATAAATAGTAAATTGACCGTTAAAGTAATTCATATTATAATTAGTCGTAACTGAAAGCAATCTTGCTTGTTTAGTTCCTGCATTATCATAAACTTCAAAAACTAATGTATTTGTTGCATCTTGTGAATAAAATGTATAAATGCCGTAAGATGTATTGCCCCAGTCGCTGTTGTTATTACTAACAAACATATCTTGAATAAGGGGGGCAGATACCACACGGGCTGAGGTAGTATAAGTACTATCTACTAATAATTCTTTTAATTGCATTACATACTCATCTTTTAGTATCATAGGCTTTCTTAAAAAAAATGTATAATCTTTTTTATTAGCCGAAGTGATATCAGCGTTAGCACTATTTAGTCTAATTATTTTATAATCCATCTAATATATTATCATATAAAAATTAAGCATCTAAATTAACATCTTGATTATGTACCGTTTGTTCTTGTTCTAATGGATGCGTGCCTTCTTCAAATAGATTTTCAGGAGTTTCGTGTACCATTTGGTTCATAGCTTCTTTATGGCCTATTCTTAATTTTTCCATCTCTTCTTCGGACATCTCATTTTTAAAACCTTTCATTTTATTAATAGTAGCTTTGGCGGCCAAATCCAGTAAAAAAGAATCAGCGTGAGCTACTTTATTACCGAGAAGCGATTGTGCTTGTAGCATTAGTGAGTCGTACATCGCTTTATCAATATCGTCATAATTATCAGGGTAAGTGACCTTAGGAGGCATATTATAATATTCTTATCTATAAATAGATATACATTTTTTTTTAAAATGAAATTACGAAAGTTAAAAGTTAATAATAAAATGCGTGATTATGATAAATATGAACCACCTCAACCTATCAATAAGCTTTTACCACCTACATATAATATCGTTCTTAGTTGTAGCCCGAAGGGTGGGGGCAAAAGCTATAACTGCGTTGAATTACTGACAGCATATGAAAACTCGGGATTTAAAAATAGTAAGGGCGAAAGAGTACAAATGAGGACGATCTGGATATCAGGCGGTACATCTCAAAGTAAGCAAAATAATATATTAAACACTTTAAAATCTCTTCATAAAAATGACCGGATTGATATTGATTCTAATATGGACGATAAGATGAAAGAGATATATGATGGACTACTGACAGAACGCGATGAGATTGAGGCTTATAATGAATATCGCTTGACATATAAAAAGTTTTTGAGAAATAAAACGCTACTTAATATGACTGATGACGAGCTGAGAATGTTAGAATATAAAAATTATATTGATCCAGCAGATGACCCAGAAGTGCCAAAAGATGCCGACGGTAATATCCTTTATAACCCGCGGATGGTGTTCCTTATTTTAGATGATATGATATCTACTGATGCTTATGGTAATAAAAAAAATAATTTTTTGAATAAACTTGCCGTGAAAAGCAGACACGAGAGCGAGCATCTATGTGGTCTGAACCTATTTTTTATAGCTCAGTCATTTAAAGCCATACCACCGATAATCCGAAAACAAACAGATCTATTCGTTCTATTAAAAAGTGCTTCGCGTGATTATATTATTGATGCTATAAGCGAAGAAGTCGGTAGTCATTTTAGCAAGCAAGAAATTGAGAAATATTATGACGAGATAATGAAAATAGATTATGGAAGCCTGATATTATCCATACATAAAAAGGAGAGGTCTGAGACGCGAGTGCGTGTTGGTTGGGATATGGCGATTGTTAGAGACCCGCAATATTTATAAAAATATTATATATTATTAGATGGCAATTTATAATTTTTTTATAGACAAGATTGATAAGAATAGCTCAGAAATAATTTTGAGGCCTCATTATCCCATCATATGTAGTGATAAAGAACGGTTAATATTAAAATTAGTAGATTTTCAATATCTAAACTCGGCTTATAACATCAGTTCTGCTCTTAATAATAATATATTTAGCGTAAGCAGTTATATAGCAGAATATAATACAAATAGTTTTAATAATGTAGGTCTGAATTATGGATTACCAGCCCATAATATAGGTACTAGTACTTTTTTAAATGTGGCAACGCGAGGGGCATCGCTTGAAACGATGGAAGAAAGCCTTATCGGTACGGACTATTCGGTATTTTATGGAACGCCAAATATCATTTCAGGGTATTCACCACAAGGCGATCCAATTTTCGTAAACAAGATGCAAAAAACTAATTTTCGCTCAGGATTTAATAATAATTATCTGCAATTTGAAGAAAGCTCTCCAAGTGCTATTTATTATATTAAAATACATAAAAACACGACTACAAATTGGGTTGATGCATTCATATTACAAAAAATATCCATTAATATGTCCTTCACTACAGCACAAGGATTTAATTTTGATGTTAGCATTACTTTTGCGGTTGAAGGTTCTAATGATAATATCACTTATACTAACTTATCTGTTTCTGATAATGTGATGACCTTTCTTGCGAATAGCACAAGCAAAAGCATTATATTAAATGTTTTAGGGGATGTCCCTTATAAATATTATAAAGTTAGGATTTTATCGCGGTCTTACCCATACGGTGATAATGTTATAAGGTTAGATAAAATGCAATTTTATAAAGCCGAGACCATTGCGACGACTACACCTCAAAGTTTAACGACATCTTATGTCTCCGTCGCTGACGGGTTTTATAATGTTGATAATCTTATTACTACTATAAATGCTAATAGTACCTCAGCAAATGCTAAGATTGCCTTTGCTAAACAAAACTATACTAATAAAATTATAATTAGTAATTCTCTGCCTATTCAAACATTTACAAATCCAATACCCTATAATAATGACGGAGCGACTATTACTGAGATAAGAACGCTGATATTTCCTAATTTAACTACGGCAAATATGTACGGATTTTATGAGCGACTAGTACCTATGGTGAATGCCCCGGTTACTAGCAATACTTACCTAAATATAATGAACTTTTCTAAAATTATCATTAGTACCGATTTAGCATTTAGCATTAATACCCATAATGAACTTATTATGAACGGAAATGATAAGACGAAAGGGATAGGCAATATAATTACTTGGATTAATAGCGATGAACCCCCGATGACTGTGATAAAATATAAGAATCACGAAGGATTAAACCATAAGATTGATAATAGTCATATAAATAATTTTAAAATATCTTTCTATACTGATAAGTCTCTGCCCTTACCTCTTGACAACGCTTTAATACACTTGCAAATTATAAAAGTTAAGAAATGATATAAGAGTTCCCGTATAAACTAATTTATAATGAAGAATGACAACGGGAAGCCATTAGATTGGTTAGACCAAACGAGACTTGTAGGTGTTGCTGTTATTATAACTTGTAATAGATGTCATCACGACTACACTCCCGACGATAAAGATATAAGCCTTAATGTTAATTTATACTATAAGCTATGTAAGCTTTGCAGAGCTTATTGTCTGGCTTCTAAGAAAAGGAGAGAAAACCGCAAAAGTCTAAGGGTACTGCCTGCGAACTGATAAAATGGTAAGGTTTATATATAATTTTTTTTTATTTTATTATCAGTTTGTGATATACTAAAACTAAATCTGACAAAAGCCAGTGAAAAGCTTTGATTTTTTTCATTTTATAAAATGAGTACATCTCTTGATTTATTTTGGGATTTCTGAAAAACTTTTGAAATCTTAGAAAAAGTTGAGAGATGTACTCATTTTATATTTTTAAAAAATTGATAGTTTTTAGTATGTTAGAATGACAAGGTACCCCGACATACACCATTATGATATAATAAGATGATTATACTCTACTTATACCTTATCATACTTAAAAATCTTATGTCAGCCCGCCACGCCTTACCCCCCCTTTCGTATCGCTGGGCTATATAGGGTACTAAAAAATATTTAGTACTACATATTTTTTTTTATTTATTGTAATATTATTATAATAATATGGTTATACCCCGTCATAGTGTCATATATATATATTATAATAATAATATGGTAGTATATATATGTATATGGATATAGCAGAGCCTATCATTATGCTGTAAAGGGAAAAAATGACGCCACGCCTCAGACAGGCCTCTAAAATGACGCTTATTTTATAAAACTTTTATAAAAAATGAGCTTTTCCGTTAGTATATTGAGTTAGTGAAGGAGCTGTAAGTAAAAACTTATATAAGAAGTTGGCTATAATATAATATAACAATAGAATATATGGCTACTTTAAAAGAATTAGAAAACCTCGCTTACACCGAGTATATCAACAAAGACTATGCGTATATGATACTTCAAAATTGGGATAAGATTTTCACATCACTTCCAGCTGAAAGACAGGCTAAAATTAATAATCAAAAGGATAAAGGAGCTGACCCCTTATTTTACCTTAAAAAGATAGTCAAGCAAGGGAAAGAAGTAATCCATACTAAATATGCATTTTCAAAGCAATTGGAGACATATGGCAGACTATTTCCACAAAATGCCTCCTTGGCTTCTTTGCCTCGTGAGATTCGTAATACAATTGCTGGCGATATATATTATGATGTAGATATGAAGAATTGTCATCCTCAGCTCCTGTCGCAATACTGCGCCAAAAATAATATTAAATGCGATGTACTTGATTATTATGTAGCAAATAGGGAATTAGTTGTTGATAGTATTTGTAAGGAAAATAAAAAGTATAATATCAGCCCTTCTCAGGTTAAAAATACTATCCTAACAATCATTAATGGAGGTAATGGTGATTTTAAAATATCAAAAGCACCTGAAACTTTTATTTTTAAACTCAAAGCCGAAATCAAAAATATACACGCATTAGTATGTAAATTAAACCCCGAAGAATATAAAAAAGTACAAAAGCGCAAAGAGTTTAACCCAGAAGGTACGATGATGAATATCATATTATGTAAGTTAGAGCATCTGCTTCTGATTAATGCCGTAAGCTTTATGACTACCGAAGGATATAATGTAGATGTCCTCATATTTGATGGTTTTATGATAAGAAAAAATAAAGATTTGGGCGATGTATTAGACCGTCTCAAAAATTATATAAAAGATAAAACCGATTATAATATGGATTTTGTAGTGAAAGATATGACGGATAAAATTGACTTGTCATCATATTCTCACCCTGTGGATACTAGTACTGATACCTCATCATACCTAAAAGATAAAGAAGAGTATGAGAAGACTCATTTAAAAATTATATATCCGGCTATGTATCTTACTATGCAAAATGATAATACCGTAGATACTCAAAATGAAGCTGGGCTTGTAGCTTCTCAGCGTCATTTAAAAACAACTGTTAAAAACGAAAAGGGCGATATAGTAAAAACCAGCTTTATCAATATGTGGATAAATGATGAGAATATCAGGGCTTATCGTCGTCTTGTCTTCGTACCGAATGATTGGGATTACGATAAGGAGGATTATAATTCTTGGCGTGGTTTTGCGCAAGAAAAAATGAAGCTTTTAGATGATTTTAATGTGGAGGATAACAAGTATATCATCAGGTTTTTGGAGTTTTTAAATAATTTATGTAATAATGAGAAAAAATGCATAACATTTTTTATAGCGTGGATGGCTAATATTATTCAAAATCCGAGCGATCGGGCTTGTATTTGTATGATTTTATATTCTATGGAGGAAGGCGCAGGAAAAAATATGATTATTAAAACACTTGAAAAATGCATAGGCTCTGCTTATGTTAATTATATTACTGATGTAGGCAATCAGCTTTTCGGTAAGCATTCTTCAGCCGAACTGAATAAGCTTTTAATTGTTATGAACGAAGTCAAAGGTAAAGATACTTATGCAAATACTGATATTTTTAAATCCCGCATCACAGATGATAAGCGCGAAGTAGAGCTTAAAGGAAAAGATGCTTTTCAAATTAACAATTACGCAAGCTATATCATCAATACTAACAATATAAATATGGTAAATGCAAGTGAAAAGGATCGTCGCTTTTGCGTGATTGATTGTAATAACCCAAAAATAAATGACAAAAAATATTTTAAGGCTTATGAAAAGGAAATAAATAATAACCCAGAAGCTATCAGATGTATTTATGAGTATCTGAAAACATTTAATATTCAAGAAACGGTACCTGATTATATTTTTAGCGATAGCAGACCTCGTTCTGCGTTATATGATGAGTTACTAGAATGTAATCGTGATAAAGAATGGAACTTTTTAGAGCATTTTGTCAATCAACTAAAATGTGGCGGAGCCTCGGGAGATACGCATATATTTAGTGAGACTATTTGGAAGGATTATATATCATATTGTAATGCTAATCACCACGATATAGCTAAGTTCTCATCAGCAAGGTTTTATTTTCATTTTAATAGGAACATCATACAAGCTTTAAATCGCACAGAAAAATATATTGGCGCTATTAAGCCTCATCGTGAAAGTAGCCAACGAGGATATATATTTAATATTGAGAAAATTGTAGCTTACTTTGATAAAAATAAATAATAAATTATTAAATATTAGTTTTGTTTTCCTTCATTCGTTTTCTGTAATCTCTTTGATATTGTATTCTCGTTAATCTGTAATTTTCATCATTTTTATACTTATCATTTAAATAATTTTTGATACGGTTAGATTCAGCTTCCATCTTCTCTGGGTTCTCCTTAATATATTTCTGATATTTATTCATATCGTTATTAGATTAATTATTTATTACCTTCTAATCCTTATATCTGTAAATATTTAAAGTTAGTAAAAACCATATAAGGATTAGGGACTATACTAATACAAGGGTATGAATAAAGAAAAGATTGCGTTTTTACGGGAAAAATATGATGTCATATATGACACCAATTATGGTGCGTGGCGTAGGCTTTTTGGAAGCAATCATAGGTATGAATTGGGAGTCATAACGGAGTATATTACCGGAGATAATGTTTTACATGAAGGGCATAACTTTGTAGATTATAATGATGCCGATATTGTAGCGAATGTATGTATATGTGGCTGTAATCGCTGTGGTACTCTAAGCAAATTATATCATCAGTATAGTGATAATGTTTTTCTCGTCGGCTCTTCGTGTATAAAAAAAGCCGGTGGGCAAGAAAATTATGAGAAAAATAAACGATGCGCTAAAATAAACGGACTTTGTAAGGTATGCGCTTTTCCTCTTATATTTAAAGGAGATCGCGCTAATGCTAAAAAAGGTAATGATAACTATTGTAATGCGTGTCATACTAAGTTTAATAAAAAAAGAAAGATTTATCTTGATATATCATACGCTGACAAAGATAAATATAAAGAGTTTGGGACACGCTGGGACGCTGATCTGAAAAAATGGTATTGGTTAGGGTGTATCCCGGATATGCCCGAAGAATTAATGGATAAATTAATAAAATAAAAACAGTTTTATTTTTTTTCTTCCCCGTAATAAGTGTTAAATAAAACCATATGATATAATACCGCTTCGGTATTAGTTCCGCCGAAGTCATTACAAGCCCCGACTCTTTTAATTTGGTTAGGGTTTATTCCGTCCGTCAATATCCATTCATCTTTTTTAGTTATTTTCAACATCTTTCTAATTTCTTCTTTTTTCTTGGGACTGATAACAATATCCTCAAAATTAATTTGTCCTCCGTCCTTTTCGCCTTTTGTTAGTGGTGGGGATATGAAGAATAGCTGTCGTTCCATAATACGAGACCTACTCCAACGCAGATCAGATAACGCTTTAAATAAGAAGTTAAGATAATATTTCTTATCATTTCCATTACTAAAAGGAGGATTTAAAAAGATGATTGTAGGCTCATACCTATGAAAATCATTTTCCACTTTTAAATAATTGCTTTTTTCTTGGTCTAATACCGAGACACGCTTTATACCATTAAAATTTTCTTTTAAATATCCGTTGAGATTTGTGTCATAATCTGTCGTTATTATTTTGCTTTTAACATTATTTTTTAAGAGCCATAAAACTATTGAACCAAGCCCCGCGGTAGGTTCTAAGATCACATCGTCTTTATCAAGGTATTCAAGATAATCGCTGTAATGGTCTAAGCATTTCTGTGATGTAGGGTAAAAATCGCCGAACATTTGAGCGCCTATAATTGATGAGATGTATTCTTTATCATCATATTTTTTTATTAGCGTTTTATAAGCTCTCGTGGATTTTTTATTTAAATAATTTTCGGTATCATTTATAAACTCTTCTAATGTTGCTAATTTATTATTAGTTTTGTTTTGTCTCGCCAATCCTCGTGCGTCCTCAATTAATGTCAATTCCGTGATTTTTTCTCCTCTTTTTGCACCCTTAATCTCATCTTCTAAATCATCAATAAAATCGCGTATTTTATTTTCCATTTCTATATAGTAGTCATCACGAATAAGCGTACCATCCGCATCATATTTAAAACTCTCATTCTCATAAATGCTAAAATCAATATTTTTAAATATTTTAGCCATTATTATATCTTTTTCATTTTGAGTTGTAATTTTATTATCTTTATAATATAGTTCCAAATATTCATTTATAACATTTAAATATTTTTCTAACTTGTTTTTTCTCGCTTCTTTTGCGCGACGATTAAACATCGCAATTCCGTTTTTAAAATATGAGTATTCATCTTTTCTGGTTTGAATCCCTTGGGGGGTCAGTTTAACAGGTCCTATCGGTTTTTTATACATCGTATAAGCCTTAGGTGGTGGTTTAACAGGCCCTATCGGTTTTTTATACATCGTATAAGCCTTAGGTGGTGGTTTAACAGGTCCTATCGGTTTTTTATACATCGTATAAGCCTTAGGTGGTGGTTTAACAGGCCCTATCGGTTTTTTATACATCGTATAAGCCTTAGGTGGTGGTTTAACAGGCCCTATCGGCTTTTTATACATCGTATAAGCCTTAGGTGGTGGTTTAACAGGCCCTATCGGCTTTTTATACATCGTATAAGCCTTAGTTTCTTTCTTAGCTACTGGCGATTTAATAACGCCCTTTTTTTTTGATTTTATTTTTTCGTTTTTACCTAAACTTTGGGGTGATAAAAATATTCTTTCTTTGGGGCTATCAGGCTCTCTTGTGGGCGTTTTAAAATTACCAAAATCATATATTTTTTTTTTTGGAATTGTGATAGGTGCTGGCTTAGGCTTAGGGGCTGGCTTAGGTGCTGGTTTAACAGGCCCTATCGGCTTTTTATACATCGTATAAGCCTTAGCTGGCTTAGGGGCTGGTGCTGTTATCAATCCTTTTAATATTTTGCGCCCAATCGCAGAATCTTTTTTAACAGCGCGACCGGTGCGAGGGTTCATTACGCATTCGTGTGATGATTCTAATTTATTTTTTTTAATATACTTTAAAGCCCTACGACCTGCTGGGCTATCTATTTTAACAGCCCTTCCAGTTATTGGGTTTATGACACAATCCATCTAATATAAGAGAATAAAATTATTTAAACAAATAAATATTTACTTACATAATGATTGATTACGCTAAAATAAATATATTATTAGACGAATTAACTGATAAGTTAAATGACATTACAAAAGATATATCTCAAATACCGCCCCTGTTAAGTGAAAAAGATTTAGATCGGTTAAAGAGACGAATATATTACAGAGATTATCGCTCAAAATGTCCGAAATATCTTGAATATTTAAAAGAATGGCGAAAAAAGAACGCAGAATACCATTTAAAATATGACAGGCTATATCGCGAATTAACAAGAGATATAAAAAAGCCAGATGAGTATTATGCAAAAATGCGAGCATATTCAAGTAATTATTATCAAAAAAATCGCTTAGTTATAATGGAGAAGATGAGATATAGGTATAAAAATCGGCCTGTATGTAATAAACCTAATAAAATATATAATACTAAAAGGAGATCGGAGGAACTTCGCACAGAATTACAAGATTTTATAACAGTTAAGAAAGAAAATATAACATTATATTTTGATTAATAGCAAAAATAGCTTGATTTTGAAGGGCATAGTTTAGGTTGTATTTGTTTTTTAGTTTTTGGCTTAGGAGGCTGTTCTACGGTCTCGTGTATCTCGTCCTCGTCCTCGTCGCTGGTGTGGTCTTTTATAATAGTCCTAATGATTTTTTTCTTTTTCTCAGATTTAGGACGATATACGATACGCTCTTCAACTTCGGGTTCGCTATCACTTAATGGCATAGGCTCGGGGGGCAATTCTAATGTGCGTCCCTTAGGAGCTTTTACAGATTTAGCTCGTGTTTTTTTAGGGGGTGCTAGTACGGCTGGCTCAGGCTCTGGCTCTGGCTCAGGCTCGGGTTCGGGTTTTTTATTTAATCCGGCGCGTTTGTCAGCCTTAGCTTTTCGTGCTTTCTCTAACAAAGCTATTCGCTGATCATATGTCAAAACCATATATTATATCTCTATACTCTATAAAAAGAAAAAAATAATTATAATTTAATTTAACGCATAATTTAATTTATTTTAATTTTATTTTCTTTATATTAATTAGATATATAAAATAATGCCCGGAGGCAGACCAAGGAAAACTGTTGAAGGAGTTGATGAGAAGACCCTCAAATCGCGTAAGAAAGCGAC
>Ga0255102_1000258_pt1 | contig 15466 bp, 21 predicted proteins | sample Law_Cont_RepA_0h_FD_188448 | JGI IMG/M metagenome (GOLD analysis project Ga0255102, IMG submission 188448) | Freshwater microbial communities from St. Lawrence River, New York, United States - Law_Cont_RepA_0h | ecosystem: Environmental > Aquatic > Freshwater > River | place: USA: New York... | reverse complement strand
TTCTAAGAAGTCCACAAATTTGACATTCTTCACAACCATCTCCATCGGCATCTCCCCAAACGTGTTCACAATTTCTGTGTTCAAAGTATTCGTCAATATCACCATCTCCGTCAGTATCATATCCATCATTTACTCCATCTCCATCTTCATCAACTTCAACTTTTTCAACAACTACTTCTTCAGCGACTACTTCTTCAGCAACTACTTCTTCAGCTACGATACTACTTTTTTTTTTATCCTCAGTATCAAACTCAGATACATTAGATACAGCAACACCGTCTTCTTCGTCAACTTTTTGAATCAACATCTTATCTCTATCTTCAGAGTTAAACCAGTAATCAACTACTTTATTTAAGTTACCAACAAAGGCACCTAAAAGGATAAGTAACATTTCTTTCCAATCTTCACCAATTGATGCTCCGAAAAATACACCTGCATTTATTCCTAAAATTATAAGAACAAAAATACCCAATACTATTGCGGTGATTCTCCATCTATTTGCTTGCATTTGTTGAAGCATGTAGTAGAAACGGTTTTTGTCTTCTACTTTAACATAATCTGTTTTACTGCTAAAAAAGTTTTTTATCATATTCTAATTTTTTTTTTTGTTATAATTTTATTTACCAAGAATCTTCTTCTTCTTTCTTTGGTTTTGGTTGTTCTTGAGTTGGTGTAGGTGATTTCTCAATTACTCTTTCTCTGATAATAGTATTACCACCATTTTCAACTTTTTGTTTGTTCTCCTGATTTTGTTGAACATTAACAATAACTGGAGCTTGAGCAGGAGCTTGTTGTTCAGTTTTTGTTTCTTCTTTAGGTTCATCACCTCCACCGAATAAAAGTGTAGATAACCAAACTCCACCACCTGCAATAACAGTTGTTAATGTAGCGATAATTGTTTTTTTAAGTCCAGACCAAGAATTTTCTTCTGGTTCTTGTTCTTCTGCTTTCTTTCTTGCCATAGTTTACTTTTTTATTTTTTGTTTTTTAGATAATCAACCACCAGTTCCCCAGTGGTCAATTATATTTATTATTTTGCCAAAATAGTTTTATTCACAGATATACCCGATTGAGTAGTAAGTGTAGTGTAATAAGTTCCAGGTCTTAGATTTTCTAAAGTAGCTGAGTAAGCATAATTCCCACTCGGCATATATTGTTCGAATACCGTAATTGCTCTTTTACCATTTCCGTCTACAAAAGCTAAACTTACATTACCATCAATTGATACATTAAATTTGATAATAACTTCTCCAGTAGTTGGGTTAGGATAAACAAGAATTTCGTTATCTTTTAATTCAACACCATTAAGAGATTTAACTTCATAAACTCCGTTAGTTGGTGTAACTTCCATATCAGTAGCTGTTTCATCACCAACAAATTTTCTTGTTGTGTAAAGAGGACTTACAGCCCACTCACCTTGTGGTTTTTTAGCTAAAAAGTTAAGTGTGAAAACTGTCTCACCGTCTACGAAAAGATTTTCATTTAATGAAGCGTCATATCCACCCCACTCAACAATTCCATCCATAGGATTGATAAAACTCATCCAATTCATAGATTTTTCACTATTATTTAATTCAATAAACTCTAACAACTCTTCATCATATTTTAATGATAATTGTAAAGCTCCTACACTTTTACCACCAGTAAATAATTTAACCGGAAGTTTCACTAAGTTTCCTTCTTCAACTGAAAGAGATGGAACGTTTACTTCAACAGATGAAACATTGAAGTCATAAATAACAGACTCATCAATTAAGTGTGTAGGTGCATTAACAGGGTTTTCAATTTCAATTGGAACTAAACGTGCCATATGATATCCTGTGTTGTTAGCATCTCCTGGAACTAAAACATAGAAAGTTACAGAGTCAGGTTGGCCCGGTAAAATATTGAAATAAAAGTTTGTTTGACCAGCGATTGTTGATGTATAGTTAGTCACTGGTGAACCTGTGATTGTATTGTATTCAGATACAGTAAAGAATTTAACATCTTTTACGTTATTTGGCCATACTAAGAATCTTCCAGAGATTCTACCAAACACACCCCAAGCATCTGATATAGTTAAGTTGTTATCAGCGTTAACATCAGAGTGATAATAATCCCAAGATTGTGGGTTAGAAGAACCTAAAATCCATTGATTTATTTGTTGAGCATCTGCTACAGAGATTACGTTTCCAACCGCCATTGTGTCTCCTTGAATTGCTAATCTTACATCCCAGAATGTTGTATCAATAGTTTCACTTAATTGAAAGTCACCGTTGATATCTGTCATATAAGTTGAGTGTTGTGCCCAAACGTTTGTTGTCTTAGGTTTTTTCTCTAAAGCTAATGATAGGTTTTTAGCAGCAGAACCTGTAACATTGGTAAATGTTCCATGATAATCTAATGTAGGTCTGATAAAGTTACCTCCATAGTTATGCAATGAAAGAGCTATATCATTTCCTGGTTGTTCTGCTGCAACTTGTGAATAAGCATTTACACCGGTCCAAGTTAGGTTACTAATTGCCGCTAAAGCTTGAAAAGATGAACTTGGTATAATATGTGTAAAGTCTAACAAGAACGTTTCACCATTTGGAAGTGTATAAGTAGAACTTGATCCAGTATAAACTAAAGTGATTGTGACATATCCATTAGCGTTGTTATCTAAACTCTGAACGTAAAGGTTTGCTCCTGGGTTTACAAGAGATACAGCTACTGAAGAAAAAGCATTTTTATCATAAAATACTCTAAACTGAACTCCAGTAATTTTAGAAAATGTTGTGTTCTGTAAAGTCAAATTTGCGGTTGTGTGACCCTGAACACTTGTTCCAACTTGATAGTTGGTGTCGATTATGCCCCAAATTCCATTAGATGGAGCTGGTGGAGCAGTTTGTGCCTTTACTGACGTAGCAAAGGCCATTAGTAACAGCAAGCTGCTAATAATTTTAAAAATTTTCATAGTAGTGGTTAATTTTTTTTATTTGACCCTAAAGTCAACATAGGTATATATTAACTTTGAAACAAAAAAAATTATACATGCATAGTTTATTTGATTGAAAACTATAATATTATCAATCGATACAGAGAAATATACAATATTTTTAAATGTAAATTTTTTTTCTCACATGTGTAAAACAGTTAAGAATCAGTAGGTCCATGAGTTATCACAACTTAACTAAATCTAATGGAATTAGAAACTATATTATTAAAACAAATCCACCTGATTGAATAAATGTTTCCCATCCACCTATCCACTCAATTGTTTCGTTATTATCAGTCCAGAGAATTTGAGTAAATTCATCATCTAATAAACAACCATATCTGTTATCTAAATAAACACTATCACCCTTATTTGGTATATAATTTATATCATTTATTTGTCTTAGATTTTCCATAATTAATTTTATTTAATATAAACAGCATATGTTTTAATATCTGACCTAAGTGAACTAGTGGTAGCAGCAACATCTGCCATACCATAAATATTATTATTTGAAATATTTGTCCATGATCCCGATCCTTGAGCATTACCACTTCGACCATCCGATAATAACTGAGTAGATGGTCCACAAACTGTCCACCAAGTATTAACAGAATAGATCCAATCACCTGGCGCATTTACCGCTAAACTAGTATTCATTAAAGTGTGTCCTTTAATACCTGACCAAGTTCCTGTCATAGGTGTGTTATTATTCAGTGTGGTAGAGAAGGTGGCACTTAATCTTAAGTTATTTGGATTACTATAAATAACTTTATTAGCAATCTGAACATTAGATACCAAAGGAACTAATGACGCGGTCGTTGATGCTATTTTCATAACTTGTGAACACTGAGCTAATCCATTATGATACCAAACTTCTCTAGCATCAATTGAAACTCTAGAAGTAAGTGAACCAGTTCCACCTAACCATTGGTTTGGATAAGGAATTCCCAGTGGAACAGCAATATTATTTGGACTATAACTCATTAACATCCAACCACCACCTTCATCGGTCATATTACAATATATCTGTTTAGCAGATGTCATATTAGATGTTTGTATATAATACCAACCACTTGTTGTTTGTCCGGAATTATAAATTGCTTGAGCACTTACTGCTGGATTACCAATAGTTCCTAATGTAGAGACAGTTGAATATGATGTCCAATATCCGTTATTATTTAACCAAGTTTTAGATTGTGAAGCTAATATAAGAGAGGTGCTTGCTGAAATAATTTGAACTAAATCAACAAAACTTTGTTCTGTTTTTGCAGCTGACCTAAAGAAACCAATATTACAAACATAGTTAGTTAAAAAGGTTCTCTCAGGCGCATTTGGTCTATCACCAGATGGATCTACATACGCTATAATATATCCTAAATCTTCATCTGGTCCATTCCACCATTGTAAATTTACATTTGTATAAAAACTCGAATTAATAGTTCCTGTTGCTACTGACATGCTACCAATCGACTCGGTATTTGGTATGTCTATTGAGACAGGATTATAACAAAATGATCTTGATGTTGCCATTTACTATCTATTAATTATTTAGAGTCCGAATCGTGTTTTTGTAGCATCAAAATTATTTTGAATCTGTGACTGAGTGAAAGATTCACCAAAAACATAGAAATCACCAATTTTTCCATTTAAATATTGCGAACTTACACCTGACCCAATATATCCGAAATAAAATGGATTTGTTTCACTATAAGTATCAGTTCCGTGGGTAGCAGAAATTATCTGAGTAGTGTTTAACCAAACTTGAGTAGAACCAGCTGTTGCTGAAATCACGGTTGTAAATGTATAGAAATACCAAGCTCCAGCAGATACAGTTGCAGTTGAAGTGCTAATTCTGTTTATTGATGTTCCATTTGTGACACAACGAACTGTTCCATTACTATTTACTGCTAAAAAATAACCATCGAATCCATAAGAACTTGAGAGCTTTCCAAAAATTGGCATAAACCCAGATACAGGCAGTGTATCTAGTTTAGCCCAAATTTGAAAAGTTCTATAATCATCGGTTTGTAATTGAAAAACAAAATTCGTATAGTCATTAATACTCATAGTATCATCAATTCCATCAAAATCAAATAATCCACCATTGGTTGCTGAATAAGTTGTTCCACCATTAAGATATGCTTGAAGCCCATTATCACTTAAATCTAACCAGTAATCACCACCTGAATAACTGATTGGATTGGTAATATCGAAGAATGTAAATTGATTTCCGACTATCGAAGGAGGTGCGACAGAAGCTGTATATGATGTCCAATATCCATTGTTATTTAAATACTCTTTAGATTGAGTAGCCGATGTTAAAGAAGAATTTCCAGTAACTATTTGAGTTAAATCAATAAAACTTTGGTCAGTTTTGACCGGTGTTCTAAAAAATCCTATATGACAAGTATAGTTAACTGATAAAATTCTTTCAGGTGCATTTGGTCTGTTTCCAGAAGGATCAGAATAAGCGATAATATACCCCGGATCTTCATCTGGACCATTCCACCATTCTAAAGTTGTGTCTGGATTAACAACACCAATAACAGCCGCAACATTACCGAATTGTTCAGTTCCTGAGATTGCAGAATTTGGTGAAGGATTATAACAAAAAAGTCTAGCTGTAGCCATATGGTATATATTTATTTATGTAAGTCAAATAAATTTTAAATATGTTTGATATTTATAATAAAAGTATTATATTTGTGTAAATATAAAATTATGTCAACTAAAACTCGTGAACAAATACTATTAACTAAACTTTATGAGTGTCAAGATGAAATGGGAGTCCTTCTTAAAGGAGGTAAAGAAGATGAGCATTATAAAATGCTTTGTGAATTAATAAAAAGACTTGAAATTAGTCTTTGTGATAAACAAGAATTAATGTAATTATGCAAGAAATAGAAAACAACTTTGGTGAATTCAACTTCGCACAGACCGTGGAAGAAAAAAAGACAATTTTAGAAGAATTGATTTCAAATAATCAAATTTCAGAAGAAGATATTAAAGAACTACAATCTCAGATAAATGATATAATTGAAAATGAGGCTAGTGAAGAGAATGTAAAAATTTCATTAGAAATTGAGGATGGTAAATTCACTTTATATAGTTGTATTAAATCAATTGATATTTATCAATCTGGTCACAACTATTATGTTAAAGTAGATAACCCAAAAGACTTTTACAAAATGACTGGAATTGGTGAAACAAATTCAATTATTCAAAATATGATTGATTCTATTAAACCTATTTATTATATTGTAGTTGATGATGGAATTGGAACATTAAAAAGAAAAAATATTTTTTCAAATAATGTTGATTTTTCAGATTATTTTATTAGATTTGTATAATGAAAGATATGAATATACTAACAACAAGCATCTTCAATGAAGAAAACCTAATAGTGTTAAAGTCACTATTGAAGAGCTACCCAAATGATGGTGATTTGGGAAAAAACACACGAAACTTATTTAGACTTGATAGTTTAATCAAATCTCTACCTAATGATAGAGAATTAGGTTCAGAAATTAGAAAATGTATAATTAATTTCTCAAAATAATTTGGTAAATTAAAATTAATAATTAACTTTGTAAAAATAAAAACGAAAAATATATGTCAATGAAACCTAATGGAATGTCACCCGAAATGTTAGAGACTCTTGGAAATCTAACTGAGAAAGAAAAAAAGTATTTTGCTATTATGTGGGCGAAATATGGTGTTCTTTTTATATCATCTAAGCCAGGAATTGCTAAGTCAGCAATCGGTCGTTCAATCGCTGAAAAGATGGGATTCGCTTATTTAGATATGCGTCTCTCAATGTCTGATGAATCAGACTTTAAATACCCTTACTTAGAAGATGGTGTATTCGATGGTAAACCAATCAAAGTCTCTGGATACGCTGTTCCAAGATGGGCTTATGAGGCCAACCAACGACCAACTATGATTCACTTTGAAGAGTTGAACCGAGCACCTCAGTTTGTTCGTAATGCGGCTCTTCAAATCCTACTTGAGCGTGAGATTGGTCAGTTCAAATTCAACTCTAATGTTATTATGATGGCATCTGGTAACTTAGGAGACGAAGATGGAACTGATGTTGAAGAATTCGACTCAGCTCTTAACAACCGTCTAATTCATATCCCTCACTCACTTTCTGTTGAAGAGTGGTTAGGTGACTTCGCTACTGATGGTTGTCACAAACTTATCACTTCGTTTATCAAAGCTCACCCAGAGCAGATGTATAAGACGAGTGAGAACACTAAGGGTTATGCGACTCCTCGTTCTTGGACAATGTTGTCTAAGTTCATCACTGAGAACTGGGGTATGGACGCTTCACCTCGTGATTTTCTTCCACTCTTGAAAGAAGTTTCTTCTGGATATGTTGGAAACTCCGCGATGAAGTTCATCCAATACTGTGAAGATATGTTGAATATCTCAATCCAGGACGTTCTTAACGATTACGACCGTATTAAGAAAGACCTTGAGAAATACAACCGTGATAAAAACTCTGAATTGATTCAGTCATTGAAAGAGATTGACATCACTAAGTTGTCAGAGAAACAGTTGGATAACTGTGTCAAGTTCTTAAAGAACGTTGGTGATGATGAAAAGACGGCTTACTTACTATTCATTTTGGACAACATCGCTGATGTTACTAATCCAAAATTGAAAAAGTTCCTTCTTCAATTTGAAGAATTGTTGAGAACCATTAAGAAAATCAACAAACCTGGTAAGTAAATTAGGGGGAAAGGGGAAACGGTTGGTTTCCCCTTTTTTTGGTTAATAATTAAAAAAAAATATACAAAATGGTTACTATAAAACTTGTTTTAGTGAATAAGTATGGTGAGTTTGTGGGTAGAAAAGCAGAACTCTCTACAGAAAATTATAATGATTTACTAACGATGGTAAAGACTTTTTACATGAATGATGGTTTCGAACTAACTTTAGAAGACGGAACATTTGTTGTTTTTCCAACCGATATTGTAAAAGAGTCAATACTCAAAGTAGTAAAAGTTGATGAAGAATTAGATTATGTTTAAAAATAGATTTAAAAAATTTGGTGGTGATTACATTACGGATATTGTAGAATACCTTAAAGGTTATATCGAAAATGATCCTGGTGTTACTATCTCAATTGGTTGTGACTCTATACAAAAGAGACACAGAACTGTTTATGCGATAACTATTATGATGCATAATGGTGATCTTAAACACGGAGCACACGTTGTTTTCTTCAGAGAAAGTTGTCCTAAGATTAGAGAGAACCAAGAAAGACTTTATAAAGAAGCTCAATGGGTTCACGATGTGGGAACTTATCTACATGAAGAACTATCTCAATTCTATCAAAGAAACGACTTAACTGATTTAGAAAGAAAAAGATATAAGTATCATTTATTAAAATGTGCTGGTGAGTATTCTCATGTTCCTATTCATCAAGAAGAAGCAGTTTTGAATGCTTTATTCTTAACACCTGCTGATATGATTGACTTTAAGCTTGTTGATATACACGTTGATTTCAATCCTTTTGAAGGAACAATGAGTGAGAGAGGTGTCACTAAGAATAAGTCATATGTTGCTTATAAAAGTTTTACTCCTTGGTTAAAAGGATTAGGATTTCGAGTATGGAGCAAACCAATGGCACCGGCATCAAGTTCAGCTGCCGACCTTTTACTTCAAGACTAAAATTTATGTTATCAAAGAACTTTCAGATAATGAAAAACAAAGTTCAAAAAATAGATATAAGTTCATAAGTCAACCAAACAGAAGAAGATGTACGAAAGACACTTTAGATTAAATAAAATATTAAAATGAAAAGAAAAGAATTAAAAATTTTAGGTTTATCCTATAGTCAAACTCAAGTTGGTTCTTATGTATGTGTTCTATCAGAAAAAAAAGGTGGAAGAAAAGTACCTATCATAATTAAAACACCAGAAGCTCAAAGAATCGCAATTGAAATAGAAGGAATTAAATCTTCTAAAGTTCTAACACATGATATTTTCAGAGGAATCTGTGATTCATTTGAGTTAGATGTTCAAGAGGTTTACATCTATGCTTTACTTGAAGGTATATTCTACACTAAGGTTGTTGTATCAAACGGCCTTTACGAAATGGATGTTGAAACACCAATCGGTGATGGTATTGCAATTTCTACATTATTTAAGTGTCCAATTTACACAACTTTAGAAATACTCAATCAAGTTGGAATTCAATTGAATGATGATGGCACTTCAGAAAAAACTGATAAAATCGATGATGATTTTGAAGATGATTTTGAAGATGATTTCGACTCTTATATTGATAATGGTGAAAAAGAAGAAAGGGTTGTATCAGTAGAAGATTTAGAGATACTTATGCAAAATGCAATTGAAAATGAAGAATATGAAATCGCAGCTGAGATTAGAGATAGAATTCAAACCTTAAGAAAATAAAAATTAAACAATGGAAAAAAAGTTATACGATAAAATAGATAGTTCTTTACTAAAAGCACTACCAAATCCAAGTCCAGAAGCCTATGAGGCTAAGATTAAAATTCCAGAATGCACATTTTTGGGTGTTCACGAACAACCTGATTTTGCAACCTTTTATTTGACCTTTTACGCAGATAAGAAAATTGTTGAACTTAAATCACTAAAACACTATATCTATCAACTAAGAGACATTGTTGTTTCATATGAAAGATTGATTAATATAGTTTATGACGATTTAATGAAAGTTTATGAACCATCAAGGCTTAGAATTGTTATGGTTTGTAATCCAAGAGGTGGAATTAGTTCAAAACTAACAATTGATTCTGATTGGAAAATCAGAGGAGGCCATGAAGTTTTCAAAGACTGGACAATGTCAGAGGACACTTGGGAAGTAAGAATGTAAAATAAAAAAGGCAACTTCTGTTGTCTTTTTTCATATAATAAAAAAATCAAATATTTAAATGGCTTTATCTTATATAGGTGGTAAATCAAGAATCGGAACTTGGATTAGAAATTATATTCCAAATGATATTGAAACCTTCGTCGAACCTTTTTCTGGTATGTTTTGGGTTTTCTTTAGATTGGAATTATCAAATTATCCAAATTTAAAAACAGTTGTTTATAACGACTTTAATCCACTAAATGTTAATCTCTTCAATTGTGTAAGAAATTATGAGGATTTTTATGAAGTAATAAAAGATTATAAATCTCAGAATAAAGATTTATTTGATAAATTTCAAAGTGAGATTTTTAATTCCGATTTCAAAGTTGACTTATCAACACCTGATTATCATACTGCTGCTAAATACGCTTATATTCTTAGTCAAGTTTGGTCTGGAACAAATCCAGAGAAAGGAAAATTTATTGATTTAAAAGGAAAATACAGAAGTAAGTTTGACTCTTTCAAATCTAAATTAGTAGATAAAAAGTGGCAGAAACATTTTGATAAAATTACATTTTGTGAATCATCTGATTTTGAAGATGTGATTAAAAAGTATGACTCACCTAAGACTTATTTTTATTGCGATCCACCATATTTCAAAACTGAAAAATATTATGCAAATCACGACTTTGGTATTTCTACTCACCAAAGATTAGCAGAAACACTTAAATCTATTAAAGGAAAATTTTCTTTAAGTTACTATCACTTTGAAAATTTAGATGAATGGTTTCCAAAAAGTGAATATATATGGGATTCTAAAGAGTTTTCTAAGGCGGCTATGGCAAAATCCGGTAAATTACAAACTAAAGGAGTTGAGCTTTTGATTATGAATTATCAAAAGAATTCACCAGTTAATGTGGTTGAAGTAGAACAGGAACAAAGTAGTTCAGAAGATGATTTAGATTTTGACTTTAGTATTTAATATGTTTAAACTTGTAAAAATATTTTGTTTTCTATGTCTATTCAGTTTAACATCTTGTATTGAATTAATTGATGATATAACAATAAATTCTGATGGTTCTGGTAAATTCAAATACTCAGTTAATCTAAGCTCATCCAAAATAAAAGTAAACTCTATAATTGCACTTGACTCTTTAAATGGATATAAAGTTCCTAAGATTTTAGAATTGAAACAAAAGATTGCACAGTTTGAAAAAACAATGTCTTCTCAACCCGGTATATCTAATGTGAAAATAGAATCTAATTGGGAAGATTTTATTTTCAAATTCAATTGTGACTTTGATAATCTACATAATCTACAGATAGCATTTAAAGTGTCCTTAAACTCAATGAATTCTGGTTTAAGTATAAACTCAGAAAACGATTGGATTTCAATTTCCGGTAATTGTTTAGTAAGAGATATCCCTGAGTTTAATACACAACTCTATAACTCAAAGTATATAAAAGATGAAGAACTTAAATCATCAAAATATACTTCTATTACTAGATTTGATAAAGAGATTTCTAACTTTGAGAACAGTTCCTCTCAATTATCAAAGAATAAAAAAGCGGTTATGATTCAGACTGATTTAAAAACTCTGTTAGATAATCCAAATAAACTGGATGATAAAATCTATATTTTAAATTAGGAAGAATAAAAAAAATTATAAATAAGATATAAAATTTATATCTTATTTATGAAATATAAACCCGGAGATCTGGTCATTAAAACCACAGGTGGTAATAAAATGACTATCTTTGATAAAATATCCGATGGTGTTTATAAATGTCTTTGGTTTGTTGAAAGTTCTTGTAATGAATCTGTTTTCAAAGAAGATGAAATAGTTACTTTAAATGAATATAAAAGGTTTCTTAAAACAGAAGAAAGAGAAGATAAGATTAATCAACTATTGGGTTAAGATAAATCTTTAAAGTAACTGGTTTATATTCCTGGTGACTTGAGTTCATATCCAATATGATTTTATCATAATCATCTTTAAGTCTTTTATAAGCAACTAAAACATCTTCTAACACATCAATTCCTTGTTCTGATATTGTGCAATTAGATCCAAAATGTTCTGTATCTTTCTCACCTGGTAGTTTAATATTAACACAAAAACAAAAAGGATATTTTCCAAAAGCACCTTCAGAACCACGAAGAAAAAGTTTTCTATAATCTTCATTATTTAGATAACGATTAGCTTCTTCAGTTAAACCAGATAACCATCTATCAAAGGCTCCGGAATTTGGATTAATTGACCACATCATATCGACCTCAGACTTTCCAATTACTTTCGCTTCATATGTAACTAAATTATCATCTTCGAATTCAACAAAATAACTTCTTATCTTTTCAACTTCAGATTTAAAATTATCTACTGAATTAGATTCGTTAAATTTTGACCACCTCTGTATCATTTAATATATATTAAATATGAAACTGGATATTAATGAGGTCTATCACAATTATATTGTAAGAGTTATAATATTCTCACTTTTCACTTATAAAGGACTTATAAGACAACCAGGTGTTTTCAAACAGTCTGTTTATTCATTTACTAAAAAAAGATTACCCTGGCAAATCAATTTGTTTATTGATACAGGTATTCAAATGTCAAAAGATGAAGAAAGAGAAATTGTATTAAAAGAAATTTTAGAAGGAGTTGAGTCTGATTATTTGACAACAGTAACAGTAAAATTTACAACACCTTTAAAAGAAACAACTATTGAGGTTGATTTGAGAAATGAAGAAAAATATCAAAATTTTTTATACTTGTAAATTAATATATAATATATGAAATACCTAAATAACTGGAATCAAATAAACGAGGCTGATGAAGTTTCTAAAGAAGAGCCAAAAAGATCAGAAAGACTTTTAACTCAAGCTCAAAAAGAGTCTAAAGATAGTGAAGAAGTTAAAGAAAAATCTGGACCAATGCCTACGATGGTTTTTACTGATGTTGTTGGATCTTCAAAGATGTGGTCAGATGACCCTATAACTATGTCAAAACAACTTGAAGGACATCACAAGTTAATACACTCTGTTTCTGAGAAAAACAAAGGTTGGATTGTAAAAACAATTGGAGATGCTTTTATGGTTTATTTTGAAACATCTGAAGATTCTTTGTTTAATGCTATGAAGTTTGCAAAAGAAGTTATACTAAGCGAAAAGGCTTACAACTTAAGAATTGGTGTTTGTCAAGGTTATATGGATCAAAAAACATATAAAATTCAAAAAGTAGACTTAAAAGATTTTTTCGGAAATGCAGTAAACACAGCATCCAGAATGGAATCAAAAGTATCAGAAGTTGGTGGAACTATTGCCTTCTGTTCTACTAAACCACTTGAGGCTAAAATGAGTAAAATTCAAATTTTAGGTAAGATAGTAAAAGTTGATTTGTCTAAATATGATTTAAGAGGAGCAACTGTAGAAAAGGCTTACAAAATGAAGGTCAAATAATTTTATTATTTAAATTTTTTTCTTATATTTGTTATTATGTATATCTGTGTTAGTAATACATCCCAAAGAGACGAGCTTGAAATAGGTAAGTTATACGAGGTCTTTAGTCATGAAAGTGGTCCTAAATTCGCTTGGATAAAAATTATTGATGATTCTAACGCAGTTGGATGGAGAACTATTCAATGTTATTCAGCTGATTTTAGTAGTAAAAGTGATTGGAGAAATCAACAACTTGATAAGATTTTAGGTTAATCTTCCCAGAAAAAATATACATGTTTTTGAGGCCAACTGTAGTCAAAGTGTGCAAATCCATATATCTCTGCAACTTTTTCTAATCTATCATCAACATTTCTTGGAAGTTCTCCGTCAAAGTCAATTGAGTCAAATTCAACATAAACATTATCGTCATGTTCTGTGACATCTAAAATATGTAAACTAGTTTGTTCTACAAAATGTTTCTTAAATTCCTCAACGTCAAATTTCTTTTCACCTGATTTTTCGTCTTTCTTTTTGAACTTGAATTCTATTTCGTTGAATTTAGCCTCCGGTGAGTCATCATTATCATAACCTTCAAAACCATTGACATTAAATTTTGCAAAAGACCAACCTATATCCGAAAGTCTAGCAATTGTCACTTGCATTTCATCACAAATTCTAACAAAATCTTCATAGTTATTAAATTTCTCATTTTTTATAAATTTAATAGTAAATTGAGAAACTAAAACACCACTACTCAATTTTAATTGTGATTGCATTAGAATACCATCTAAATATTGTTGATAAGTCATACTTCCACTGTGTGATATAAATTTTACATCATATCCATCTTCAATAAAATCTAACATAGTTTCAACTATTTGGTCTGTAGAATTTTTATTATCAATACTTTCTTTTATAACATATCTGTCATTTTTTCTAACTGCCAATTTACCATCAATGAATTTATAAAACTTATATTTCTGGTCTATTGATGTTACTAAATAATAAGCATCTGGATTAAGTGCTTTATACCTTTGAATGTTACCTTCTACTTTAACTCCATCAACTTCACCACCTTGTTGTTTAGCATAAGCCCATTGAATATAATGTGGATCAACGTGTCGGTCTCTCAACTTATCTTGTTCGATTGATGTTTGTAAAGTTGAAAGAAGATGAATGAATACTATTTTATATTCATTAATTTTTGCACTGTCAAAGATTTCTTTGACGTGTTCAAATCCACGGTCAGTAAATTCTTTTCCAGCGCCGGTTGTATCATAGATAAAGTTCTGACCAGTTTCCATAAACTTTTCCATTCTGTTTAAGTTCAACTCTGATGCGTTTTTAGTTCTACCACCTTCAGGTAGTTCTTTACCTTTATAATATATGTTAGGGTCTTTTGTATAGAGAAGAGAAACATCATCTGTTGAGAAATCCTTTATGTTAGGATTTTTAGAATGTATATGATTTTTAACAAAATAAGACTTTCCGATACCAGGAGCTCCAATTAAGAAAATAGCAAGACCTCTATCAGTTCCAATAAGTTCTGGAATAGGTTCGTTCTTAGATACCTCTTCTAAAATAAATTGATTATATTCTTTAATAAATCTCATATACAATTGTATATATTAAAAAAGATTATTATATTTGTCTTATGAGAGGATTTAGAATATACAACAAAGAAGAACTGTTTAATTACATTGACAAAATCGAAGTAGAAAAAGTTAATGGCCAAGTTATCACCAAGTATGGTGGTAAAGTAACTCAAGTAGCAAACGTATCGAATAGATACGAAGTATTTGATATTACCAAATACTTAAAAGAAAAGATTGAACTCATTGAGCAAAACTTTACCATTTCTAAATATCAACTCACTATTAGAAAAGGTCAGCAATCACTTCAACTTATTTCAGATAAGGTAAATATTGGTGGAGTTGATTTCTACAAATCCTTTTACATTCTTAATTCAACTGACAAATCTCGAAGACTTAGTTTTTATGCTGGTCTTCATTCTCAAAACTATTATTACATTGGAGCCAACAATGTTGGTTTGTCTAAGAAACACTTAACTGGTGTTAATGTTGCAGCAGAAGATGCTTCCAAAGGTCTTACTGGGGAAACATTCGATGAGCAAATTGAAGCTCTTAGAAACTTAGTTGGTCACCGCATTCAATTCTCTAAAATCCGTCAGGTAATTTTAGGAGACAAAGAAGAAATTCCAC
>Ga0255102_1000253_pt1 | contig 15666 bp, 12 predicted proteins | sample Law_Cont_RepA_0h_FD_188448 | JGI IMG/M metagenome (GOLD analysis project Ga0255102, IMG submission 188448) | Freshwater microbial communities from St. Lawrence River, New York, United States - Law_Cont_RepA_0h | ecosystem: Environmental > Aquatic > Freshwater > River | place: USA: New York... | reverse complement strand
TTCAATTTTTACAACCCGAGAGATATAATAAGATGCTTATAGATTTTAGGAACTTCATTGAATCTAATTCGTTAGACTATGATGTATTGCTTATAGCTACTAACATCCTCGACAAGGTTAATGGCATTATTCCCATTAATAATTATATATATCGCGTAAAAGCTTCTTATTCTGCTGCTGGCTACATAGTTAAAAAGCATTATTATGATAAGATAATAGCAAATTACAAAGAAGGCCTTAGATTATTGATAGAGAATCCTACTGTTTCTGGAAAATATGAGTTTGATGTCTATTGGATAAAATTACAAATGGTTGATAAATGGCTTGTTTTATATCCGCGAACTGTCAATCAAAGAGAATCTTATAGCGATATCCTAAAATGTATGACAGATTACACAAAGCATATGATAGATGTATAATATTATTATTTAAGCTAAACACATATTACCTTAAAAGGATATTCGGGCATATAATATTTTTTCTACTATATATATATATAGGTATGTTGCCCGAGCTTACTTGCTTTTCAGATAATAATGCTTTAAATGATTTAATAACTTTTTTCAAAAAACACAATTATGATAATTATGAAAACAATATTGATAATTTAAAAAAAGTAGCACGTTATTGTACAAAAACGATAGATAATATAGATGATGGTAATAATGAGGTTGCTAAAATAAAAAGGGTAAGTACAAATGTAAGTACACTTGTAAATACTCCAATAAACTCTTTATTAAGTTTTTTTAAAAAAACTTTAAATATAACTAGTGAATTATCGCGTGAATTACAAAATAAAAACGATTTTGTTTCGTTAAGTAATATATCCAATGATGATGAAATATTAGATATAATAGATAGGTATCCTAAAAACGCACCATTTATTTTAATTCTAAAAATATTTAAAAAAATGACTGATACATATTTAGCACACAATTATGCAATTGATAGGCATAATGGTTCAACGTATACGAATGATACAACATATTATTTATATTTTGAAAATGTTGATATTACTAAATTTAGATGTTATTTTATAAATGATATAAATGTAAACAAATATCGTTTTAGTACTAATAATTCAATAGTATATAATAGTTATAATAAGGGTTTTTTAAATAATTTTGGTAATATTCAAAGTATTCAATATAAGATTATACCGGTCAGCGACAAAACGCAAGGTGGAGGGAAATATAGTGTAAAAACACAATTTAAAGAAGTTTTAGGTAAAAAAATGAGAATATACAAAATAGCTAATTCAAGAAAAGAGCATGTTAAATACAAGGGAGATATTATTAGATTATCAGAATATAGGAAGCTTATGGAAAAAAAATCTAATAGTAAGAAAGTGCTCAAATCCAAAAAAGCAGTCGCGGCAAATAAAAAATAGATATAGATTCTCTTAACAGTTCTTGTGAAACTGGAAGTTCTTATTTTTAATTTTCAACATTTATAATATTCCGGTTGCTTTTTTTAGACACCATTTATTGTGTAACAATATTATTTAAGCTAAACATATTAACTTAAAAGGATATTCGGGCATATAATATTTTTTTTACTATATTATATATAGATATATATATAAAATGTCATACATACCCTTACCTTGTTTATCTGATAGAGATGCTTTACGCCATTTAATAAATTTTTTTATTAAAAAAAGTAATGGAACAGAGCTTGCTGATAATATAAGATGTTTAAAAAAAGTAACAAGAGTTTGCACAAAAACGATAGATAATATAGAGAAAGAAGAAAATCTGGATAAAACGAGTCAAAATAGTGGAAATAATATAGAGAGCGGACAACAAAATCCGGATAATACAAGTCAAAAAAGTGAAATTGATAGGGCTCCAACAACATATAGCCAGTTTGATATTTTTGCAAAAAGTTCTTTAATTATTACTGATACATTATTACAAGTATTAAATTATGCATTAAATGATGAATCAAATGATGGGTTTAAAACATTATTTGATACAAACATTAAAAATTCTATTGATCCTATACTATTTATAAATATTTATAGTGTGTGGCAAGTCCCTACTGAATTTTGTAATAATCATATAGTAAATATAATAGCTAAAAATGATGTTGACTTTATTTTAATTCTAAAAATAACGTTTTTATCAGATGCTCAAAAGACATTTGAGAAAATTCAAGTGAAAAAGACACATATTTTATATGTTAATAAAAAAGATGCTAGTAATTATAAAATTTACAAAATTATTAATAATAATAAACATAATGGTTTTGATCAGGTGGAAATAAAAAAAATTGGCAATGCCAATAATAAATGGTGGTTATTAGATGCTTTAGATCCTAAATATCAAAATTCACAATTTGTAGAACTAAAATATAAGCTTTTAGATATTGATGGAACAAAATTCACAAACACTCAACATAATAGTAATTATTTTATACCTATAACAACTTATAAATTATATATTGATTTAATATCATCAAATGGTTTAAAGAAATTAGAGCAAGGTAATTTAGAGCAAGGTAATTATAATGATAAATTATCAAAAATATTAGAACCTATTACCGGATCTTTTATTTTAAAAATTCAATTTCGCTTAAAAGGCGTCAATTCTACACATAATCATGGTGGAGGTTATGAAAGTTATAGAGATATTATTTTATATTTTGAAGAAGCTACTGATAAACATTTCTATATAATAGATATAAAAAATATAAAAGAGGGAGATTATAGGTTAGATAACTCTTCTAAATATCAATATTTAGAAGATAAATTATTAAAAATTGTTATAGCTGAAGTGGTTAATATTTATGATATTAATGAGATTTTAGAAGTTAAATATCAGATTATACAGGTCAACAAAGAAAATGCGCAAGGTGGAGGGAAATATAGTGTAAAAACACAATTTAAAGAAGTTTTAGGTAAAAAAATGAGAATATACAAAATAGCTAATTCAAGAAAAGAGCATGTTAAATACAAGGGCGATATTATTAGATTATCAGAATATAGAAAGCTTATGGAAAAAAAATCTAATAGTAAGAAAGTACTCAAATCCAAAAAAGCAGTCGCAGCAAATAAAAAATAGGTGTCATGTAAAATTTTTGAAGACAACTAATTATCTTTCTTAATATATAAAATGGTTTTGTCATAAACACATAAATATTAATAGATTCTCTTAGCAATTCTTGAGACACTGAAAATTCTTATTTTTTTCATTTTTAATTTTGAGTACATCTTTCTGTTTTTTCAAAAGTTTCAAAAGTTTTTTGGAAATTACAAAATAAATCAAGAGATGTACTCAATTTTTAATTTTCAAATTTTATAATATTCTGGTTGCTTTTTTAGACACCATTTATGTCACATAGTATCTTAGATATACAAAAATTGATTATGATAATTTTCTATGAATATTATAATATTATGAACGCAAATATTACTTCCCAAAGGAAGCCTTTTCGTCTCGAACCTCTCAAAAAAAAGCATTATAAGAAAGCAGATACTATCGATAAAAATGAATTCCCTAAAAAACCCCTTTCGTTTAGCGCCACTAAGGTGTAAATATGTACTAATATTAAAGAGGAATAGCAAAAATTGATATTTTTCATTTTGTAATCTAAATACATCTTCCAACAGATAGAAAGGTTATTCTAAGAAAAACTTCAAGTTATCTTTGCTCACCAGCAAACAAGCGACCTCAATAGCCCCGCAGGCGAATATTAGAGAATTATGGCGATGGTATATTGTATCTGCGAGGGGAATGACAAGAATGTTTTCGGGAAAAAAATGAAAAAGAATAACTTCTACAAAAATATCACATTATGCGAAGATGATGTATATCGCTGTGGTATTGAAGAGGCTAATATCAATATCGACATTGATTACACAGACTATGACTATTTAAGCGATTTGTTTTGAGGTTTCTGTATTATTTATATCTATTTATAAAAAGATTTCCATTATAATTATTATGTATTTTTTAATTTATTCTCATTATTTTATCTTTTTTTATCCTTTGGTTAAGCTTTTGTTTTATTCCATTCAATAGCTATCTTCTTCATTATTTCAGAAGCCTTTTCATTCGGAAACTTCTTCTTCATGGAAGGGAATTGTTTTGCGACATACTTATTATAAGGGTTCAATGCTTTTTTTACAACAACTTTTGACGCACCGCCATCATGGGAGGTTTGCTGTTGTCTAATAACTATAATTTTTTTATGGTACATAACTTCCTTATGTAGGTATTCTATTATTTTATTAATAATTGCTATAAAAATATCTAATCTCTTATCTTTATTATAATTGTTATTTACAAGAAACGATTTAATATAATCATACTTTTATCTGGGTTATAAACTAAAAACGATTTCACATCGGAATTTATTTTTTCATAATAGATTTCTGCGCGTGGAACAAATTTTCCTCCAAGTGGCATACCTTCGTCATCGTATATATAGCGATAAATTGACATAATCTCATCACTATACTTATCAAAAATAGTTTTTTGAAACTTATAATATTCATCATCATTCGCAAAAATAATTTTCCCATTATTCTCTAATGCATTATCTAAGATATTTATTAGCTCAATTAAAAAATGATAATAATATCGCGTCTCTGTATATCGCGTATCTTTAATGTCATAACTATTGTCTTGCATTTTGATATAGCCCCTTGCGTATTCTATTTCATTTCTAGGAACTTCTATAATTTTTATTAGTTCTCTAATTTTTCCCTTTTGAATATCTGTTAGCGGTAGCGGTTTCATACGACTTCCCTGTTCTGTATGTTCTTTATCGCCCTCACCGTTCGCACCTCCTTTTCGGAGTTTAGGCTTGGAAATCTTTTTAATTATCTTTTTACCTCTTATATTAGATTTTCCAATATTTGTTCTCATAATAGCCTTTCTAATAATATATATAGAAAATCATTTTTATTATAGGTTATTTATTATATTGAAAAAAACAATAAATATAAAAATGAGTAAATATATCTTTATTTTTGAGCTTTCTTCTCGATATACTCCTTATATCCCCCAATAAATACGCCATTCTTGAATATCATAGGGAAGTATATGTAGGGTTTTATAGTATATTTGTGGATATATTTATAAAAATTATCGCGCTCTCTAAGAGTCAATAGATATTTATCACAATTTATTACATATTTTTTTGCTTTTATATCGCTACATAATAGATTACAATATTTACAGTTTGATATTGTGTATATAGTGTAATCTGTTTTATATGGTTTAACATATTTTTTATCCATTTTGTTCTATTATAACAGACGATTATTTACTTTTTCGTTTTATTCCATTCAATAGCTACCTTCTGCATTATTTGAGGCGCCTTATCATCAGGAAACTGTTTCTTTAATATAGCAAATTGCTCCTTGACAAACTTATTGTAAGGACTTAAGGCTCTTTTAACAGCAACCTTAGAACCCTTCTTCTTTCTCGCACCTCCCGTTAGGTGTTTGTCTGGTTCGTCAGCAGAATATAAATCATCTATATTATCCTGTTGTACAGTATCGGATTTTGCGTCAGAATTGTCCACGTCGTCGCTGGCACCCCCTTTTTTGGCATTATATTTTCTTATAGGTTTTTTAGCAACTCTCTTTTTGGCACCTTTTGCGCCTCTGCTACCACCAGTATTACAGCATCCAGACCCGCCAGTATTTCCAGAACCTACTGGCATTACTACTTCTTATTATTCTAATGTATATATAGATATTTATTTTTGGAGAGACATAATTACCTTTATATTTTTGCGTTTTTGATTTACTATTTTCAGAACCATTCTTCGTTTTCTTTAATAATTATTTTTCTTCGTTTTCATCTATATTATAATGAATAATATTTTTTTTATGTTTTTTGCTATTTAAATGTCTCAGCATATGAAAATCTCTAAAACATACATATTCAATACCACATTCGCACTTTATAGTATTCAGGAGCTTTCGTGTATTATATTCTTGAATTGCCCTTTCTTTATATTTTTCCTCTTCGCAATAATATTTAATTTTACACATGTCACAATACATATAATATATCTTCTCCTTGTCGTTTTTATATGAGAACTCGTCGAATGGTTTAACCTTATGACACTTGGTGCATTCCATAATAATTATAATGCCTTAAAATCATTATTAATAATCAATTTTTTTACATATAAGATTATGATAATAAAATATAATAATTATGAAACTATTGATTTTTGGCAGCAAAGGGTGGATTGGAAGACAATTCTGCGAATATTTAGATAATAATAATATTCTATATATTGAAAGTGATTCGCGAGCTGATAATGAGAAAGATGTAGAAAAAGAAATAAACGAATATAAACCTACTAACATCGTTTCTTTTATTGGGAGGACTTATGGAGGAACCTTCAATACAATTGATTATCTAGAACAGTCAGGAAAATTAGTTGAAAATATCCGAGACAATTTATACGCACCTATTATATTATCAATATTGTGTGAAAGATATAACATTCACTACACATATATGGGAACAGGCTGTATATTTGAATATGGCGGATGCAAAGCGGGTGACGACGAGAAAAAGCACGAAGATGATCTCCCTAACTTTTTCGGTTCTTCGTATTCTATAGTCAAGGGATATACCGATAGATTGCAGCATATGTATTCTAATAATACTCTAAATCTGCGCATTAGAATGCCTATTGTAAATTACGACCACGATAGGAACTTTATTACTAAAATTACTAAATACGAGTACGTCTGTTCAGTAGCTAATTCAATGACAGTATTACCTGATATGTTCCCGGTTATTGTAGATATGATTAAAAAAAATGTGACAGGAACATTTAATTTGTGTAATAAAGGCGCAATAACGCACAACGAGATTTTGGAACTATATAAAACGCATGTAGATAATAATTTTACTTGGAAAAACTTCTCAATAGAAGAGCAGAACAAGGTTCTTCTTTCTAAACGCTCAAATATTGAACTATCAACTGAAAAATTGTATGAATTATATCCTAATATTCCGGATATTAGGACATCTATTGAGAACTGTATGATAACATATTCGCGTCTTCTATAAGTGCAATACCCTCGCGGGTATCATAATATATATCAAATAAATCCGTTAAATCGCCGATAGCCCCGTCATTTACTATTTCAACATCATAAGGAATATCTATATATTCTTTTTCAGATATATGAGTATCTCTTTCCACAATATTAATAGACGGTCTGCTTATTTTTACTATAATTAAAGAACGTATCTTTGCCGAACTCTTCAATTTATTATATTCGTGTAAAAATCGCAAATCACTAATTACATAGTTATTGCAGGTATCGCTTGCCGCATCAGATATGCGAGATAGCAAAATATCTGCCAAGAAGCCTCTGTTAGTATTTGGGATTAGTTCATCAATAGTGTGTTGCATTATTTCAGTTCCAAAAAATTGCAATGCTTTGCGCGGAGATATTCCCCATCGCTCATCGATAATCTCTTTTTCGTTGCCTACTGCATTTTCTTCATCAATGCCTACCTGAATATCATTAAAATTAAATAGCTCCCTAACAGCTTTTTTCAAGGGCTCGGCAAAAGATAATTTCTTAAATCCCCGAGTAGCCACTATATATTTTGCTAACACATCTTTGCCACTCCTTTTAGAACCACATATAGCTATAATATTTGACATATTGTATATAATATATTAGTATATTATTTCATATAACAAAAATCAATTTTTCATTATACAAATAAAAATAAAAATTGACATTTAAGAATTAATTAATTATAATTAACTAACGTAACTAACGCACATTTGTCATATAATGTTTTCATCAAATAACTGTTGGGATATTATGGATACCTATTTTTTAAAGGGGGGTTCACAAGAATCATCAAACCCTCTTGTAAAACACCAAATAGACAGTTATAATAAGTTTGTAGATAATACACTTGGGCAAATTATTGCCGGCTTTAATCCCATCAAAGTCAAGGTAACGAATCCTAAAAGTGATTTATCAATCAACGACAATAACTATAAAATATCCATTAATATTCTTCAGCCGAGTATCACGAAGCCCAGTTATCAAATGGGTGATGGAACGCATAATATTATGACACCTTATATTGCAAGAATGAATAATATGTCATATTCAAGCGGTATCTATGTGAATGTTCATATTGTTACAGAATACACTAATAAAAATGGGATGATTGAGAAGTTTGACAAAACCGTTAATAATATTTACATCGGCAAAATCCCTATTATGGTTCGCTCAAAGCTATGTGTTCTCAGTCAAATGCAAGGAATCTGTGAAGAGAATAATAGCGAATGTATCTATGATTTTGGCGGCTACTTTATTATTAACGGAAATGAAAAGGTCCTTATTTCGCAAGACAGGATTAACGAAAACAAGACGCTTGTATTTCATCCCAACAATAATAGCGAAGGGTTGTATGCCGAGATTCGTTCTGTATGCAATTCGTCATATCTTCCTCCCAAGACCACCTGTCTGAATATGAGCGGTAAATTAAATCATATGGGGCGTATCATTCGTATCAATACATCGTTTCTTAGGTCAGAGGTTCCCGTATTTGTAATGTTTCGGGCTCTTGGTATTCTCAGCGACAAAGAGATTATTCACCACATTGTATATGATACGACGAAGGAAGAGAATAAAAGAGTTATTGCCGAATTGATGGCTTGTTGTGAGGATGCATGTGATATTAAGACACAAGAGCAGGCAGAATGTGTTCTTATTAAGATTATGAACGGCTCCAACAAGAACAATGAGCATTCAGTAAATAAGACTCTTTTACACAATAATTTGCTGAATGATTTTCTTCCACATGTAGGCAAGAGTTATAGGCGAAAGGCTTTGTATATCGGCTATATTATTCGCAAGATGATTCGCATTTATCTCGGCTATGATACATATGATAATCGCGATTCGTATATTAATAAGCGCGTAGATACTCCTGGTGTTTTGATGAGTAATTTGTTTCGCCAGTGCTATGGAAAATTAACTAAGGAGTTGAAGGTAGCCATTGAGAAGGAGCTTAGTATGTGGCGCGGCAATTCAAATACGCCGCTTTCAAATATTATCTCTGATATTAGCATTCACCGATTTTTCAAGCAATCTCTGTTGGAATCGTGGATTAAATATTCGTTTTCAACGGGCAACTGGGGTATCAAAAGTATCGGGAGTTTTCAGAATATCAAACAGGGTGTATCGCAAGTTCTCAATCGTATGTCTTATGCTAGCACCTTGTCGCATATGAGGCGTATTAATACTGCTATGGAAAAGAATGGAAAACTTGTGCAGCCGAGAAAATTGGATAATTCGCAGATAGGTATGATTTGTCCGGCAGAAACACCAGAAGGCAGTTCGGTAGGATTAGTGAAAAATATGGCACTTAGCACAAATGTATCAATTGCTATGAATAGCTATCATATCAGAAAAGTTCTTGAAGAATTGGGTGTAGTTATGTATGACGACACCTATAAATCAGAAGATAAATCAGAAGATAATTTGGAAAAATCAGCAATTAATTTCCTTAAAAATATGGGAAATAGTTCAAATGTATATATCATGGTGAATGGCGATATTATTGGTTATTATGATAAACCTATTGAACTCTATAAAACTCTTAAACATTACAAGAGGTCTAGCATTATTCACCCCATGACATCAGTTGTTTGGAACATTCAAAAATCAAATATTATTATCAGCACAGAAGCGGGACGTATGTACAGACCGTTGTTTATTGTAGATTATGACCCTAAATTGAAGAAGAGCATATTGCGAATTCAAAAGATTTTGAAAAGAAAAAATATTAAATGGGAGGATTATATCAAGGATAAAAACTTTGACTATTTCATATCTCCTAATGAACCCTATGTTCCACGCGAAGATAGAGAAGATGCAGGCAACGAGGAGGATGAAAGTGACGAGAGCTATTTAGATGAAGAGGGATTTCTTGAATATATGGATTGTGATGAAATTAATACGGCGATGATTGCTACATTTCCCGCCGATTTGGATGAAGGAATCAAGGGAACGGCTCTTCCTCCTTGTTATACGCATTGCGAGATTCATCCAAGCTTGATGAATGGTATTCTGGGAGCTAATATTCCATTCAGCGACCATAATCAATCGCCAAGAAATTGCTATCAATGTGCTATGGGCAAGCAGGCACTCGGTATTTATGCGAGTAATTTCAACAAACGCATTGATACTATGGGGAATATTTTGAATTACCCACAAAAATCCTTGGTATATACTAAATTGTCAAAATATACTATGGCGCATAAATTGCCATCTGGTGTTAATGCAATTGTTGCGATTATGACGCATACGGGATTTAATCAAGAAGATAGTATTATGATTAATCAGTCGGCGTTGGACCGTGGATTATTTACGAGCACTTATTACAAGGCGCTTAGGGATGTTTGTAATAAAAATCATAGCACAGGAGAGGAAGAAATATTTACGAATCCCAATGATAAAACCGAAAAGAAGCCATATTGTTATGATAAGTTGGACGAGAATGGCTTTGTACCAAAGAATACTTATGTAACAGGAAATGATATTATTGTAGGTAAGGTTATGCCTAAAAAGAGTAATGGCGAGATTTCATATCAAGACAGCAGTCTTACGATGAAAACGAATGATGACGGATATATTGATATGAATTACAACGGTATCAATAGCGAAGGCTATAAGTTTTGCAAAGTGCGTATTCGCAAGAACCGAAAGCCGGAGATTGGTGATAAATGCGCCAGTTGTAGTGCTCAAAAGGGAACTATTGGTATGACATATAAACATCAGGATATGCCATATACCAAGGATGGAATTGTGCCGGATATTATTATGAATCCACATGCCATTCCATCACGTATGACTATTGCACAGCTCATGGAATGTATTATGGGAAAAGCTGGGTGTCATATTGGGGCTTTTGGAGATTCTACGCCATATAACGATTGTACCGTTGAAGATATCGCGAAGGTACTTGAGATGTCTGGAATGGAAAGATATGGAAATGAGATTATGTATAACGGAAGAACAGGGGAACAAATAAAGACAGAGATTTTTATCGGCCCTACATATTACCAAAGGCTAAAACATATGGTAACAGATAAAGTACATTGTCTGACAGAAGACCACGAAGTTCTCACAGATAATGGATGGAAACAAATTGCTGATATTAGTATTAATGATAATGTGGCAATATTGAAGAATGATGCACTTGTATATGAAAAACCTGTTGAAATATATAAATACCCTGATTACAAGGGATATATGTATAACATCTCAAATAATATGGTAGATTTAGATGTAACTATTGGACACAGAATGTATGCGGCGAATGCGGCGAATGCGGCATTTAATCTTGTAGAAGCCAGTAAAATACAAGGAAAAAAGATGAGATATAAAAAAGATTCAGTGTGGAATGAGGTAGATTATCAATTTGATATTTCAAATGGCAATAGCAAAAACGACTGTAACATCAAACCTATTAATATGGAAGCTTGGCTATCATTCTTTGGTAAATGGATTGCGCATAATGGTATTAATAAAGAAAGCACTATTCTAATTAACGAATATGGAAATAACGATAATAATTATATTGCAAATTATATTAATAGCTTGGATGATAAATACAATTTCCCATCTTGGGTATGGAAGTTGAGTACAGTTCAATGCAGGTATCTCGTGAAATCTATGGTATCTGTTAAAAATGATGATATCAAAAACAATTTTGAGAATATGTATTGTACATTGCATGAGAGTTTGGCAGATGATATGATGCGTCTGTTGATTCATGCAGGATGGAGCGGAATTAAATCGAGATTTAATAGATATTGGAAGATTACTATTATTAAAAATAAGAACAAACCTATTGTAAATGACCCTAATGATAAATCAAATAAGGAGAATATCTATTACTACCATGGAGCCGTATATTGCCTAAGTGTATCTACTGAGGTATTTATGGTAAGGCGAAATGGCAAATCAGTATGGACAGGTAATTCGCGTGGTTCAAATGGACCGATTGTTATGCTTACACGACAGCCAAGCGAGGGGCGAGCTCGTTCAGGCGGGCTTCGTTTAGGAGAGATGGAAAGAGATTGCTTTATTGCCCATGGAACATCAAACTTCCTTGCAGAAAGAATGCTTCATGTATCAGATAATTATCGCATCTTTATCTGTAAGAAATGCGGGATGCATGCAAATGTCAATACCGATAAAAATATTTATAGCTGTAAATACTGCAAAAATAACACAGATATTGCACAGGTAAGAATGCCTTATGCATTCAAATTACTAAACCAAGAACTATATACTATGAATATTATGATGAGATATGTATGTAATTAATCAGACATTCGTGTTCCTTTTACCTCCCTACTAAAATATAATTATTCTATGTATTCTATGTATTCTATATTTTTTTAATATATAAACATTTAATATATAATTTTATAAAAGATGGGAGATAATCATAAATTGTACAAAGTATTAGGACTTGACAAAGATGCAAGTGATGATGAAATAAAGAGTGCTTATAAAAAAAAGGCTATGCAGTATCATCCTGATAAAAACAAGGGAGACCCTGAATGTGCTACTAAGTTCAAGGAAATATCAAATGCTTATAATATTTTAGGAGACAAAGATAAGAGGGATAAATATAATGCGTGTGGTGATAATAATTATAATGAAAGTTCGCAAGATAATATGAGAAGCCATCAAGATATATTTGAAGCATTTTTTAAAGGACACGAACATGGCTTTGGAGATAGTTTTTTCAGTTTTGGTAGCGGCGGAGGAGGAGGAGGGAGAAGAGGAGGAAATAGGCAACAACAGAAGGCCGATTCAATTGAAAGCGTATTTAATTTAACACTCGATGATATATATGATGGGTTTAATAAAGATTTAAATATTAAATTGAAGAAATATTGTATGAGCTGTAATGAAGAATGTCCTGATTGCGATGGAAAGGGATTTATACATCGTATCCAAAATATGGGTATAATGCAGACTATATTTCAATCGCAGTGTAATAAATGCGGAGGTGAAGGTATAGTTATAAAAGGCAAGGCGAGTTGCAAATTGTGTAGTGGTAAAGGATTTTACAATAAGGACATAAAGGCTACTTTAATTATACCGAAAGGAGTGAATGAATCTTATAGAACGGCTTTTCCCGAATTGGGAGAACAACCTAAGACAGATAATATTAAACCGGGCGATTTAATAATTAGCATAAAAATAGAAGAACACAAGCATTTTAAGAGGAGCGGAAACGACCTTCATTATAAGACAGACATATCTTTTATAAACTCTATAATAGGAGAAGTAATAACTATACCGTATTTTAAGGATACTATTGAGATAAACACAAAAATACTAGGTGTTATTTCAAATGGCAAAAAATATCTATTGGAAGGAAAAGGTTTACCTATATTAAATACTAATAATAAAGGTAACATGTTTATAGAGTTTAATATAAATTATCCGAAAATTAAAAATCCTGAAAAGCTTGATGAATTAAAGAAGTTACTCGAAGAAGTATTTATGTAATTAGCGACCATAAGCTTGTTATATTACTACGCTATTTTTTTTATTATCTATGGAATATAAAATATTGTATATAGCCGATAGGTTTACCGAGGTTTTATCAAAACCAGCATTTTTTACAAACTTTAGAAGTTCATATGCTTGCTTATCATTTCCTACAACTTTGTTATCATATCTTGTAATAACAAAGATATACTCCTTAGGATCTGTTATTACATTTTTGTTAATATAGAAGGTTTTTCCTAATGTATCTCTTGATGAGCTGCTTTTATTTTTGCCATTATCTACATCTACGTCAGTATATTTTAGATATTCGTAATTATCTTTTGTCAAATTATAATATACAAATGCCTGCGAAGAATTATCGTCATTTTCAAGTTTATCTTGGCTAAATATAATATCGCTGAGCTTTCTATTTTCTCCAAAAATTACATTTGTAGTTTTAGCAACAAAATCATATTGGATACAAAAGCTAAAGTTTGATAATGATTTATCAACTATATTTTTTTTTATTAGGTATACATTATACCTGAAAGGGTATTCTAAGTTGTCATTGATTTCTATTGCCTGCTCTATTTCCTTACATCTCTTTATATTACTTGCTTCTCTATATATAACATCATAATACATAACTATCAAAATAAATATCACAAGAGCTATAAATATTAAAATAAGAGAATGCTGATACAAAGACATGTTAAAAGTATTATTTGTTACCTTTGACAAACTGTATAATATATAATAGGCGCGCGCCTCAAAGTTTGATAAATATACATTTATTATATTCAATATCTCGTTAAAACTGCTGTTTTCTTGATTTTCTTGAATATCCATTTAATCTACAATAATATAATAAAATTGTATTTGATAGTTTTGCATTATATTTTCTTAGATGAATAACTTTTCGCGATTATTTTTAGCATAGAATATATCATTTATTATATTAATATTGTATTTTTCGTTTTTAGAATATATCTTGGTGAATTTTATCAAATCTTGCGCGGTTTCATCATATGGCAACTTATTATTATTATCATCTACTAGTATATATTTAAATCTTTCTTCTGTCAAGATATTAGCGTCTATATTTTCTATTTTTTCACTCTTCATAGTTCTTAGATTAAAATAATAATATAGCTTTTCTTTATCATTACTTTCTTCTCTGCCAATAATGTCAGTTAATATATCTTTGTTTTCTTGATTTTTTTCACGGTTAAAATTGTAATCATCTTCAATAATTTTTAATCTATCATCTACTCTATTTTGTGCTATTAATATTGCATTTTTATTAGCTCTTGCATTTGCTATCTTTTCATTTATTTGTGCTACTCCACTTGCAAGTTCACAATATTTTCTTATTCTATATATTTCTAATTCGGCTTTGGCATAAGCATTTTCAGCACTATTTACATCTGCTTGCTTATCTTCTATACTTTTCAATATTTTAGCATCCTCAACCTTTTTAAAATTATCTAAATAGCTTTCTGCTTCTTTTTCGATTCTTTCTGCTTTATTATATTGAAATTGAAACCGATTTCTATTTTTTTCTTCTATATTTTTTTTTTCTTCATTATCATTTTCTAACTCTGATAATGAATTTGTTTCCTTATTATATAATGAAATATAACCCTGTTTTTTGAAGGATTCTGAACCATCATTGTAATTGCCGTCGTCTGTTCCATAATCAACTATGGTTTTTTTCTTCATAAAATCATATGTTATTTTTAATATATATTTTGATGTTGTCGTATCTATTAAATCATTATTGATAATTATAATGTTATATATGAACGGTTTTTTATTTTTATTATTATTCTCTATTGTATTAATTATTTTGCCACATTTTGATAATTTTTTAGCATCAGTATATATATTATCCCAGTATAACACTATGGATATAATAGATATGATGGCTATGAAAATAAAACTGAATAGAACTTCGTTGTAATTGGTTTTGGTCTCATTGTATATCTTTTCTAATTGATAATTAAAAGAATAATAGAACAATATTATAAACTCAAGCTTTTGTAAATTATAATATATTGATGCCGCAATAAATGAAGCAAAAATTAGAATTACTAACAATTTTAATAATGATATTATATCTAACTTATACA
>Ga0255102_1000227_pt1 | contig 16388 bp, 16 predicted proteins | sample Law_Cont_RepA_0h_FD_188448 | JGI IMG/M metagenome (GOLD analysis project Ga0255102, IMG submission 188448) | Freshwater microbial communities from St. Lawrence River, New York, United States - Law_Cont_RepA_0h | ecosystem: Environmental > Aquatic > Freshwater > River | place: USA: New York... | reverse complement strand
TTCCAACAATAGCCAATCTTCGTGTCATCGTCATTTCCCTTTCGCTACAAGTCTATTACCAGAGAACTAAACTACGCCGAGACCAAACAAACCATATTCAACAGACTCTACCAAAGCCTCCCAAGATGCTTCAATGATGTTTGTCGATACACCGACCGTATTATACGAGTGACCATGGTGATCCGTCGATTCGATGATTGCACGTACCTTAGCGGCGGTACCTTCACCGGATGTCACAACACGTACTTTGAAGTCCGTAAGAGTGATACTCGCCAGCTGCGGGTAAGCATCGCAAAGTGCCTTACGTAATGCCCCATCGAGGGCGTGTACAGGACCATCTCCATCAGCCACTGTCAGATACTCCTTGTCACCAACGCGAACCCGCAGAGTTGCTTCTGTTATCGGACTCTGATCTGAGCTGCGCTTCTCAACAAGGACTCTATATCCGATTAAATCAAAGAACTTTTGATACTGACCAGTTTCCTTACGTACGATTAGTTCAAAGGATGCTTCAGCACCTTCAAACGCATAACCGGCAGCCTCTTGCTCGGTGACTGTGTTTAGAACCGCGCGAACTTCCTTGGAGTTCTTGTCCAAAGTAAGACCCATGGTTGCAGCATGCTGCACAACCGTCGCCTTACCAGACTGTTCAGAAATCGGTAGGCGCCGTACATTTCCAACTGTCTCAGGGGTGATATGTTCATACGCCGATGCATGCTTTGAAATGCCATCCACGTGCAGGCCAGCTTTATGAGTAAATGCATTCTTCCCAACGTATGCCGCACGTGCATTGGGTGAAAGATTCGCCGTTTCGTCCACAAAAGCAGACATTGATGTCAAGTCCTGAAGCGTGTACTCCTTACCGACTTGATATCCAAGTTTGATAGACAAATTCGCAATCACTGGAATCAGGTTGGCATTCCCGGTTCGTTCGCCAAGTCCATTAATGGTTCCCTGCACGTGTCGACAACCAGCCATGACTGCCGCGAGTGCATTTGCCGTTCCGCAATCACCATCGTTGTGCGGGTGCATCCCAATCATTGTTGTCTTGAATGTCTCAACCAGGTCTGCAATTATCTGACTGACTTGATGCGGTAGCATCCCGCCATTTGTGTCACAAGGCACGATAACATCGACGCCAGCCCGGACTGCTTCACCGAAGACATTTTTTGTGTAGTCAGGATTGAGAAGATAGCCATCGAAAAAGTGTTCTGCATCAAGAATTACCTTTTTCCCTTGGTCTTTTAGATACTTCACGGACTCGAAAACCATTTTCAGGTTTTCATCGCGGGAGACCCGCAAAATTTCATCCACTTGCCATGCACTTGACTTTGCGACGATCGTAACGACGGGAGTATGTGCATCCAGAACAGCCTTCAACAGTGGATCAGTTTCTACATCACTATTCGCCTTGCGCGTAGCACCGAACGCTGCCAGAGCGACTCCATTGAGATCGACATCGCGCATCCTAGCAAAGAACTCAGTATCCTTTGGAACAGCGCCTGGCCAGCCACCTTCGATGTAGTCAACACCGAACGAAGCAAGGCGTTTGGCGATGCGAATCTTGTCCTCCACAGAAAACGAAACACCGTCCATCTGTGAACCATCCCGAAGAGTCGTATCGTATATTTCTACGCGTTCCATTACTTAGCTATAACCCCTCTGTCATCGGATGCAGAACCCAATTCGTTCCAAGATGCTGCAAGCACCCAATCGCTATAATCACCATTCCCACACTTGTAGACCGTATCCCCGACCTTGCGTAAGCCTTGCCGTGCATAAAAACGTGATGCTCTGGCATTTCCGGGATAGTGAGTCAGATATAGTCCAGCGGCACCAGAATCTTTGGCGCTGCCTACAATCGCATCCCAAAGCTGCTTCCCAACACCTTGTCCATGTAAGGATGCCTTCAGGTAGAGCTTGTCTACTTTGTAGAATCCGGGTACGGAGGCAGCTGCATCATCTTCCGCTGACAAGCCAATTGCATAACCAACGAGAGCATTGCCCTGTCGCGCCACGAAAATGTCCGCATTGCTGCAGTATCTGTAGCACTCAACAACCCGACTGGCGTGACCATCGGCAATATGTTGACGAATATGCTCTTCATCAACCAAGCCAGTCCATGTTTCGATAAATGTTGCTTCTACGAGAGCCTCGAGGACGAGAAAATCGTCAGGCCGCGCACGCTCGACGTGAACCAACTAAAAATTCTGCCCGAGCGAGACATAGGTCTGCAATCGACTGCCCAATGCAAAGTCAAGACGAATGGGTCCAAACGGCGTTGCAAAGCGTAGTCCGGCACCGACACCGGTTTTGAGGTCTCTCCCCTCGATTGACCTACCTCTCGATGCTCCACCATAATCAACGAAAAGCGCACCCGTTACGTTCTCTGAGACGGGGACTCGCAGCTCGGCAGTTTGTAGAAACATCGATGAGCCCCGAAGAGAATAGAGATCATAGCCACGCATCAGGTCAAAACCTCCGAGGTAGAACTGCTCCGTCAGAGGCACGATTCCAGAGGTAGCACCCACCATCGTCCTGGATGCCAGCGTCAGTGCAGGCTTTTGAGGAGTGGATTTTCGTGAAAGTCGTCGATATGTCCTAAAGTCTAATTCAGACTTAGAAAAGGAGGTCGTGCCTCCAAAGCCCGTCGAAGCGTGTTCTGTAGTAATTCGCCAATTCTTTCCAGACTGCGGGTTCGTTGCGTTATCTCGTGAATCCCCACCAACTTGAAATTTCAGGGCACTAACTGTTCCAACACTACTGGCGAGCTCCGCTGGTGATGCTCCCAAGTTAGATGGTGCTGCCAACATACTTACATCGTCGTAACGGTAACCTAGCCAAAAGTCATTTTGACCAATACGACGCCCGATGCGTGCATTTCCACCTTTACGCTGTTCATAGTTCCGGAGTGTCTCTACATTGTTTGAAAAGGTTGGAAGAAACAACGTGTTCTGATCATAAACTGAGACGTCAAATCCTGGAGACTTTTTATTGCCAACCGGATGTTGAAGACTGAGGGAGAACGCTTGGCGGGCAGGTTGTTGAACAAAGTTACCCAATGCATCCAGTGTCAAAAAAGACCAACGCTGCCAGTTAAGCTGCGCTTGGTCGAGGGAACCAAACAGATTGTTTTCCGTAAGGGATACAAAACCCGTAAAGCCCGTGAAGTCGCCGTATCCGACGGTAGCCGCAATGTTCCCCGTCTGAGTGTCTTTTAACGTGACCTTGATATCGACCGTACCAAGCTCTCCGGTTTCATCATCGCTTACGACCGGTGCTATCTGTACATCGGCGAACGCGCCTAACCTAGCAAGGCGTCCACGATCGGATTCGCTTGTTGGAAGATGGTACGGACTTCCGACTTTGAGGTCAAGAAACCGAGTGACGCGATTGAGATTTGTCTTCTTGCTACCAACAAAGACAAAGCTACGAATCTTTCCTTCGACAACGGTAATCGTCCACCGATCACCCTGTTGTTCAACATCGGTGACAACGGCTAGCGGATAACCCTGTGACTTGTATTCATCCTGAATCGCAGCCACTACTGTCTGTCTGGTTTTGATGCTGAGCCCCTTGAGCTTCGCAATGACTTGTGTCACAGAGATAACATTGACACCTTTGAGATCAAAGGAATCAGTCTGTTGTGAAACCACATTGCAGATTACTGCTACCGGCATCAAAAAAGGCATTGCATAACCTCGTAAACAAAACAAGCGTGACTCCCAATAGGGGGCCACGCTTGTAACTATCCAGCCCGCACGTTAGCGATTGACCGCGCCCACCAGAAATGCCGTCGCAATCCAAGCAATCGCAATAATGCGGGTGTAGTTGGACATGATGTCATCAAATCCGGCTTTGCCGCGGAATGATCCACCAGGGGTGTTCTGGACGCCCGAGCCAAATCCTTCACTCTTGGGATTTTGTACTACGACTACAAAAATCAAAGCAATCGACAAGAGAAAAAGGACAATCGTCAATAACGCAACGAGAATCGACATGACTAGCTGCCGTCTCCATCAGACTTCTTGTCTTCAGGCTTCTCTTCATCGATGACTGACTTCTTGAACTCGCGAATTCCTTCGCCAAGTCCCTTTGCCAGTTGGGGAATCTTTGTGCCGCCAAACAGAACCAAGAAGACAACCGCAGCGATTGCCCAACCTTCCCATCCTGTCCAATATGCTACTGTCATTACCGTAATCCTCCGCACTCACGTGCTGTACTTCTATGCTACCTCATCCGATGTCGAGTCCGCCCGACCTTCGGTTGTGATTGCGGGTGAATCTTCTACGTCCACCGACTCAACATTACTTGCAGAATCCCCACCCCCACTAAGGGGTGAGACCACGACAGGCTTAGTTTCAACGCTAGCAACCTCAACTGCAGTCTCTACTGCGACATCAGGCTGAACGTCTGAGTTATCACCCATATCCGAACCATCGGTAACCACATCCAATGCGACAACCTCTGACTCCGCAAGAGGCTCATCAGCAATAAGTGTGCCATCTTCAGCATACGATTTACCAGTGATTTCCAGCGTCTTCGACGGTGGAGCCGGCTCGAGCTGATGCTCAGAATCATGCGAATAAGCGTGCGAATCGCTCAATCCATATTGATCCATCGGCTCTTGATATGTCGATGAATCCGTATAGTTTGAATACGATCCGTAGTTATAGTTCGTGTCCATCGATACATGCTGCTCAAGGTCAAGTGCCTTTGTCATGTCTCCTGACATCTTCTTCAACTCACGCATAGCCTGACCTATTTGACGACCAATTTCAGGAAGCTTTTGCGGGCCGAACACCAGCAAAGCGATGACCATCACGATGATCAGGGTCTGTGTACCAATAAAGCCTAAAACCATAATTGTTAACTCGAATACGCATATTATCGTGGAATCGTTCCCACAAGCCATCTAACATTGTCGGCTTGACACCACGAAGTAAGTATAGTAACATCCACTCGCTATCTGCCCAGATGGTGAAATGGTAGACACGCTGGTTTCAGGTACCAGTGCCGAAAGGCGTGCGAGTTCGACTCTCGCTTTGGGCACTAACGGCGCCGGGAACGGCGCCGTTTTTTCGTTTTCACCACCTCTTCACCACGTGTCTCGCTTGCTATCTCCGTTGATGATTTGGCGTCATCAAAGGCCTTCTTGCTCTCTACATCGATTGGCTGCCCAAGCTCACCCTTTATAACGAGCGCATGTGGAACCTCGCGGCTGGGAAGGGATTCACTTGAATGTCCCGTTGCCAATATTTTTCCGTTGAAGACAATCGATGTACTGAAGCCACTATCCATAAGAAAGGCTTCCTGCAAACCAGCCGCAGCAGCTCCTCGGGCCATCGCTGATGTAGTAATCACGTTCTGTGTCGCACCGTAAACGAGGGTCCCATCGGATTTCCACCCAAAGAAAGCGCGTTTACGTGGATCGTTAAAGTCACCTGCAGCGGCAGTGGATATTTCACTCCTGGAACGTGCTTGGCCGTTGTGGACAATCCAAGCCCCAGCCAAAAAGCAATCTGTGAACTCAGGAAGTAGCTCACGAACCCCATCCTCGCTGTTCAACGCTTCGGAACTGAACGGAGCAACGCTTATCTGTGTTTCATTCCATGCAATAAGTGGGCGACCGATTAACTTTTCCAACCGCCGTGCATCACGATCAACAAAAAACACACCCTCATTCTGTGACTTAAAGGGACCAATCATGGCGTTATCGGTACCTCGGAGAGCCGCATTGACGAAAAACGTGCCATTCATCCCGGCCATACCGCTATGTTTTTCGACATAGGTTCCGACGGACTTCCGTCCACCATCCGGGTCTCGCACCGAAACAGGGACCCCACCCGACACAAACACCAACGATATGCCGTCAAATTCTCCAGAGGTTAGCGTTATTGGAGCATTGTTGATGTCAGTGGTAACCACAGCTGCAGGCACATTCTTAGCCCGATCTAGGGACTGCTCAAATGCATCCCTATACTTGGTTTGAATCGTCCGCTGTATCTCCAATACACCCGGGGATTCCTCGGCAGGACCATTCTTCATCGTGAAGGCCATGGTGTAGCCAAGAGATTTTGTCAGCTCGATTGTCTTACTATCGGCACTGCCAACGGGATAGGCAAGAAATGGCACTGGATGGCCCAATTGCTCTTCTAACAGCGACTTTGATTCCGTGAGTTCACGCTCTTGGACATCGATAGGAAGAGATTTCAGATCACCTGGATGTGAACATGTATGGCCACCGATTTCGACCAATCCGGATTTATCTAGCTCCTTGAGCTGATCCCATGACATCTTTGGATGACTTCCAGACTTGTTGCCGACAAAGTCCGTATGCACAAACATACCGCTTGGAATGCTCTTAGACTTCAAGATGGGCCAAGCGTTGTCATAAAAACCTTGGTAGTTATCATCAAAAGTTAGTACGACCGAGCGCTCAGGGACTTCCTTCCCAGTCACAAGGTGTTCATGAAGCTCTTTGAGAGAAAGGTAATGCGCTCCTTGTTCCTCGAAAAAATCCAGGATTTCTTTAAACTCGTCAACGGTGGAATCGAAGTAGACGCCACCCTTTCCACGCTCTGTGACCACATCATGAAACATCAGCACTGTCACCCTCGATGAAAGCGCACGCGGGTGAAGCGGCGCAAACGCTGTTGGATCATAGGCCGGCTCGGGAGGCACAGTAGGCAAAGACGCAGGTTTTACAACTGCATTCAAGTCCGGCTGCTTTGGAGCACTGAGTTTGCTCGTGCAGCCGGAAAACGCCATCGCGACAACAAATAGAATCGCTACATACTGGAGGAAGAATCTATGCACATCGCCAGTTTATGGCAATTAGTCGCAGCTCCAACCGGAAACAGAGAACTTTTTCGTAGCTTCCGGATCGCACAGGGTCTCATCGAACTGCCCCCCCGCGACAAGAAACTTCGCGTGGCCATCGGCGAAGATAATCGTCCCACCCTGAGCGTGCCACTGCTTGTAGTAGTACGGGAAATACTCGTACTTAGAGCCATCGCGGTCAAATGGCGGCGCAAACCAAGGAAGCATCTCGTCACGCATAATCCTTGTGTTTGCCGGCTCTACAAACTGTGCAAGCGTTACGACTGCATTTCGGGTCTCTACAATGTTGTTTTGCACACTAAAACCGGCGACTGTACTAAATGTGCAACGGGTAAATCGATAGCTTGAACCAAAGCAATCCCAGTAGGAACGTCCCTTGCCTGGAATGTCAGAACATCCACCATATTCGATATTCGATGGACTTTCGGCAGGGACAGGTCCCCCATTGTCGTCGGGGCACCGGAACACTCCTACCGCCTTGACATACGGAAAAAGGGCGACCTCGACACCAAGGTGTCCTGCGACATTAGCCGGCGGTTGAGTGTTGTAAGCGTGGAATATGGGCATTCCCTCATCATAATCTTGCGCATACATCATCACCGACATCCCAATTTGTCTCGCATTCGAAACACAGGAGGTTTGTCTAGCTTTTGCGCGAGCCTGCGCAAATACAGGGAATAGGATAGCAGCAAGAATTGCGATAATCGCGATGACAACAAGGAGCTCTATCAGCGTAAAGGCACGTTTCATGTTTCTTCCCGCCGACGGCAGGAGACACAACGCCACAAATGGCTAGCGCTTCCCTCCGCCGGTATTAACCGGATCAGGTATTTGGGGTCGGCACGTGGCCCTCTCAGCACCGTAACAGGTGCTCCCCCAGCGAACATGATTTTACCGCTCCTGCGACCAAAATCGAAACCGTTGATGGATTACGGATGGAAGTTCAGGAACAACATTGATTACTACAGCGAACAATGTCCTACGAGGTTAGTTCAACGCGCTCCGGTAGCTTCGCTTGAAGCACTTTCAGTTTGAGAAACATGAAACCTCCCGGCATGGAGTTTCGTCACTGCGATATTGGTTTCAAACCCATTATGCAAAACGTCCTCCAAACCGGCATCGGTGACAACAATGTCTAATCGCTTCTGTGTATTACCAATCGAATCACAAAATCGAAATGTACAGCGGACAACTTCAATGTCAGGTGAGTGACACGAAACGTTGTCATCGAGCGTATCGCGCAACAGATATTCGACGAAGTCAACATTGTTGCGCATCACTCTCCGCTGGCCGTAGTAATGACAAACCAATACAAGTTTAGAGAGTCTCAGGCGAAATTGACAACCTTAGAAAACTCAGATGCCGCTCCAAGGCTCACCGCCATTATGCTTGGGGATGCTACCCGTAAACCCCTCCAGCCCGGCGAAACGAAACTTGTTGAAATGGTTCGTTAGAGACGTCAAAGCCGCGGTGTAATCGGACGAGTTACGTACATTCTCGATGACATTCGTCGTTTCACGAGGATCATTGATAAGGTCATAAGCTTCATCTAGAAACCCCCTTCCAAACCGTTTGATGACCTTGAGCTTGGATGTCCGTATCATCTGGGCATTGCCGTATTCGCAAATGGCAATATCACGGGTGTCGTTCGCCTTACCCAGTAATGTTGGAAGCAATGAGATTCCTGGATTCAATTCCACATCGTGCTTGCGACTTACGGAAGCCAATTCCAATATCGTCTCAAATTGATCGCAGTGATTCACCCACGAACGACTTACCTGACCAGCAACTGATTTCCCTGGCATCCGCCACACACAGGGGACCCGAATCGATTCATCATAAAAATTCTGGGGTATTGTGGCGTTTCCCTTGTAATACAAGCCATGATGGCCATTCATGTGACCATGATCACCCGTGTAGAGAACTGCTGTATTGTTCGCCGTTCCAAGCGCTGTCAAGTGATCCAGAACCCGCCCAACACATTGATCAATCGTTTCCACCGATGCTGCATACTGTGCCATCCGACGCTGATGCTCGTTTGGTAGTGGCATCTTCCCAGGGACTTTGGTGGCATTACCCGTGTATTTCTCAACCTTTACCGACTTCACAGGATTTGCAGCATAGTGATCTACTAAATGTTGGGGATGGTCCGTAAATGGCGAATGTGTATCCGTCAAACCAACGAACAGAAACACAGGTCGCTTGTCTGATGTCTCGCTGAGAAAGTCGATGGCACGGGATGTCAAAAAGTCAGATCGCTGACCAACATACGTGACATCACGTCCATTGTCGTTGAATTTACACTGCCCTCGATGCGGATACTGGTCTTTGTTCTCGCCGACATAGAAGTCGAAGCCAGGTTGATGCACCCACGATTGACCACAGTGCCACTTACCAACAAATCCGGTTCGATAGCCCCCATCATGGAGTAATGAAGCCAGCGTGGGTAGACGTTCTGGAAGCCACTTCTTTGGAAATGTCTTTTCATCTATCCAGTCATGGATTCCATGTTGGCTTGGATACATTCCCGTCCAGAAAGACGCACGAGCAGGGCTACAGACAGGGCTTGGGGTGTACGCATTTGGGAAGTAAATGCCATTTGCTACCAATGAATCCAATGCCGGAGTGCGTAGCTCGGGAGTTCCAAAGCAGTTCGCCGCCCAAGGACCATGGTCATCGGTAAGGAAAACAACGATATTTGGCCGCATAACCCTCGTTTATGCCTTATCGAAATTCGGTATCGGTGACATCCCGATGGTCGCCAGAAGCCGAATTCCATATGCAAGCGCATCATCGCCAAAATCATATCCGGGCGTGTGCAGGTGGTATGGACAATCGGTTCCAAGGCGAAGCATCGCGCCTGGTACATGCTCCAAGTAATGAGCAAAGTCTTCCGCGCCCATCGTGGGTTCGTCCAACCAAGTGACAGTCCCGGCAACTGCTGGGGATGAAACATGACCAGCAATGTGATCGATGACAGCGTTGTTGTTCACAACCGGAGGCGTTCCGATTTTCCAATGTACACGCACATCAACACCATGGGCGCTTCCAATCGCTTGAACCACACCATCGATCCTGGTCATTAGATGCGAGCGCGTATCGTGCTTTAGTGTCCGCAGTGTCCCGGCAATCGCGGCTGTATCAGGAATGATGTTTCTAGCTGTCCCCGCGTGGAACATCGTTACAGAGACAACCGCACTGTCAACTGGGCTCACATTACGACTAACAAGCTGCTGTAGTTCGACTACCATTGATGCTGCGGCCAATATCGGGTCTTTGGCGAGGTGTGGGTACGCTGCGTGGGCTCCATGTCCCGTGATGGTGACTTCAAAGGTATCCGACGATGCCATCGCAGGTCCGTATTTGAGACCAATCGTACCAATCGACAAATCAGGCCAGCCGTGGGACATCACGATGGCATCGACGCCATCTAGTCCCCCACCAGCGATTACGGAAACAGCACCGGAAACGGTTTCTTCTGCAGGCTGAAACAGGCACCGTACACGCCCGATAAACTGGTCACGTAGCTGATTGAGCGTTAACGCAACGCCCAGCAACGTCGCTGAATGTCCATCGTGACCGCACGCATGCATCACACCAGGAACTTGACTCGCATATGCAGCATCGGAGACTTCCTGGATGGGCAATGCATCCATATCTGCCCGGATACCCCAGCAACTACCGCCAGGTAATCCTTCTATGGTGCACATCAGGCCATGCATACCCCCAAGACCCGACACAACAGGTATCCCGTGAGCCTCCAGGATCGCCTGAATCCGACGGGCTGTCTGCTCCTCTTTCCCTGAAAGCTCAGGATTGCGATGCATTTCGTGTCGCAACTCCGTCGCTATAGGCAGAGCGAACGCAACAGCCTCGTCGAATGTCATGTTATGCTCCCGGACGGCGAATCATCTGACGGAGCTCGGTGAGGTTACCCGCTGCATGCATTGCGTCATCTTCCGTGATGATGCCCGCTTTGTAGTAGCGCGCAAGACATTGGTTCATCGTTTGCATGCCCCAGAAGCCACCCTCTTGGATTGCAGTGTAAATATTTCCCGCGCGGCCTTCTTCAATAAGCTTTGAAACGGTCGGTGTCACGACCATGATTTCGACAGCAGCAACGCGTCCTGCCGCATCCTGCCTTGGTAGAAGTTTTTGGGAAAGAATACCCTTTAGAGTGGTTGCGAGACGCAAACACAGAAGGCCCTTCTCGTGAGGTGGGAACAAGTGCATAAGACGGTCGAGTGTTTCAGATGCACTCGATGTGTGGAGTGTTCCAAAAACAAGGTGGCCGGTTTCAGCAGCCTGTAGCGCCACAGACACGGTTTCAACATCACGGATTTCACCAATCAAAATGATGTCAGGATTCTGGCGGACAACGTACTTAAGGGCATCCGAGAACGATTCAGTATCAATACCGACTTCGCGTTGGGAGATGATTGATTTGATGTCAGGGTGTACGAACTCAATCGGGTCTTCAACGGTGATGATGTTCTTGGCCTGCTCATTGTTGACCTTGTTAATCATCGCAGCAAGCGTCGTTGACTTGCCTGATCCAGTTGGTCCGGTTACGAGAACGAGTCCGGAGCGGTTCTTGGTCATTTCGCCAACAGCTGGAGCCATCCCGAGCATATCCAAGGTGTAGATTTTCAGAGGCACAAGTCGCAAAACCATGCCAACGGAATTCCGCTGCTTGTGAATGTTCACGCGAACACGGGTTACATCTGGAATTTCAATCGCAAGGTCGAGCTCAGGATAATGCTCAAACTGCATAATCTGCTCGTGAGACATGACAGAGTAAGCCATCCGGCGGGTATCTTCAGGAGACAACATAGGGTTGTCATCCACGGCAGCAATGCGTCCATGAAGACGCCAGTTTGGTGGTGCACCGGCTTTGATAAAAATATCTGATGCTTTTCGCTCTGCAGCTAATCGAATCAAATCATGAACAGTCAACATGACGCTTGGTTTCAACCTTCCGAATTTATCTACCAACATTTTGTTTGACGATAACCGTAACCGCCAAACCACCCGCAACGGCGACTCCAACAATCAACAAAAGAATCCCGTAAGACGGTTTTCTGGTTGTATTTGTTCGAACAACAACAGTATCCCGGTCAGGAATTGAAAAGTCAGTAACAGGCCGCTTGCGAATATTCGCCACAAAGGTGAAGGCTCCCTGCTGGCCATAGACATCTAGTGCAAGATTCTCGTTCTCAAAATGCCTTGCTTTGGAATACACAAACGCCTGTTCGACGAGAAACGTAACTTGAACGCGGTCAAATTGTTGAAGGGCAACAATTAATTTTTCCGGATAGAAAGCGCCGGCCGGTCTACCGACAAGCTCACACTTCGATTCAAACGTCGCCGATGTCATCAGCGGTTCTTGTTGCACTTTTGCGCCAGGCTCGTGTTCAAGGCGGCTGGTTTCGATTGTAAGACCCGATACGGGCGATGCGGACAGTTTGGAAAATGTGTCCACTAAGCCACGGACCTGCTTAACATCAACCTTTTTGGGAAACACAAAAGCGACCGTGTATCCCCTAGCGCCTGGCCCGACCATGACCTGAACATCCGGAATGCCCTTTGGGAGTGATTCACCAGGTGTTGCAACAGATGGTTTATCAGAATCAGGCTGTACGGTCTGTGCAAGCGCTGTTTGCCCAAAAGCTACAGACGCAATGAGAAATATTGTGGCTATCAGAGACTGGACTTTAGGAAGGTTCACGCGTCGATGCCACCTTTTTGAACATATCCAGGGCCAAGAGCCGCTGAACACCATGGTCAACAATAGGATTTGGGTAGTCGCGACCAAGCTCAAAACCTAGCCACGTCCGTTCACTATACGACATCAGCCATGGAGCATGAATGAATTTGTCAGGAACATTTTGCAGCTCAGGAAGCCATTCGCGTACAAACGTTCCTACTGGATCAAATTTCAATCCCTGCGCGACAGGGTTAAACACACGAAACCACGGCTGAGCATCCGTACCAGTGCTTGCAGCCCACTGCCATCCCCCAACATTGCTTGCAATATCTCCATCCAATAACTGACTTCGGAAGTAGTTTTCCCCGATACGCCAATCGACAAGAAGATCCTTTGTAAGAAACGATGCGACAATCATTCGCAAGCGATTATGCATCCATCCAGTTGCATTTAGCTGCCGCATCGCCGCGTCGACAATCGGATACCCCGTCTTCCCTTCCATCCAAGCAGTAACGAAGCGAGGATTGTCCTGCCAAGGAATTGCATCCCAATGACGTTGAAAACACCCATGCACCGAATCAGGGCGATGATACAAAACTTGGGCGTAGAAGTCACGCCAAATGAGCTCTGATGCGTACGTTGATGCCCCATCCCCGGTAACCGTAAGTGCTTTATGAAGCAACCTCCGTGGCGACACTACACCAAAGTGCAAGTGTGGAGAGAGCTGCGATGTGCCATTTACAGCCGGGAAGTTGCGCTGTTCGTCGTACTGTTGAATATTGTTTTCACAAAATTCCGTGTAATGGTCGTATGCCGCGGATGACTGCATTGCGGCAAACATGCCGCTCGAAACAGGCACCTTAGGGTCAACACAAGGTTCTGCGACATCCAGCCAGCGTACTTCTTTTGGAGCAGCACTCGGCTGATGAGGCAGCGATGCCAGGCACCGCTTCTTGAATGGTGTAAAAACAGAGTATGGCTTACCCGTTCCCGTGACAAACGCATCAGGAGCATAAAGATATTGGTCTGTACATGCATGGACAGACACACCTAACAGCTCTACCTCGTTACGCACTGTGGAATCACGTTTTCTTCCCTCTGGCTCTATTTCATCGGAGAACCAAAGATCCGTAATCGCATTGCGGGAAAGAAAGCGTGGAATCTCCAGTTCCGGTTTGCCATCAAGGACGAACAGCTTTCCACCCAGAAGTTTAAGATCCTGTGCAAGGGATGCAAGGGCATTGTCGAACATTTCGGTACGGGCGGCAAACGCACCCGCCCCGCTCCTGTAGCGGCTGTCTCGCACAACAACGCAAGCGACTTGATCGCCTCGTTCTACAGGGTTACGAAACGCCTGAAGGTCATCTAGCCGGAGTGATCGTCGAAACCAGATTAGGGATCGGGACATATTGTTGTTTGCCTCTTAAACAAAGAACCGGGTAATGAAAATTACCCGGTTCGAGTGGAGGATAGCGGGATCGAACCGCTGACCTCTTCAATGCCATTGAAGCGCTCTCCCAGCTGAGCTAATCCCCCGAACGCTGAGGATTATACCACGCTAGTATGCACGTTCAAGTGCATCAGCGTCCTCCGAGTCCTGATAGCGACACACCTTCAATAAAGTAGCGTTGCGAGAAGAAGAACAAGACTACGATTGGGAGAACGACCATCGTGGATGCAGCCATCATCAAGCCAGGTTCTCCAGCATGATCTTGCTGATACAGCTGAAGCCCATACGCCATTGGCATCTGCTCAGGGCTGCTCAGGTAGATGAGTGGTCCTTGGAAGTTGTTCCACGCCGCGAGGACTGCCATGATGGCGATTGCGGCAAGAGCGGGCTTGACTTGCGGAAGCATCACCTTCCAGTAGGTCGCAAATGGTCCACATCCGTCTATCTTGGCAGCGTCTTCAAGCTCATTTGGGATGCCAAGGAAGAACTGCCTCAGGAGAAAAATGTTGAACGCAGAGCCAAAGAATGCAGGCACCCAGAGTGGTCTCAACGTGTCAATCCAACCTAGCGACCGGAAGATGAGGAACTGCGGCATGAGGGTTACCGCACCTGGAATCATCATGGTTGCAAGCATCACCTTGAACCATCCCTCACGTCCAGGCCACTTCAGCCGTGCAAAGGAATAAGCGACCATCGATGATGAAAGAACCGTACCAAGCACACTGAGGATGGTTAGAATCAAGCTGTTCTTTAGAAATGTCCAGCCATAGTACGTTTCTGGTGGCAGATACATCAGCGCTTCAACGTAGTTCATCCAGCGTGGCTCAACGCGTCGGACTTTAGTAAGTTCACTTCGCGTAGCGGTACTGACCTTTGACTTGTCAACATTGCCATCCGGCAATAAAGGGGCTACTTTAATGTCCCCAGATGGAAGTTCTTCGAACTCGACAACCTTGGTGCCATCCTTCAGAGTGGACAGACGTCCAGATGTTCCATCCGGGCGTTTCACCGTATGAACCAGTACTTGCTGCGTAGGAATCCAGACGGGTGGAAAAACCGCCTGTTCATCATCGCTCTTCAAGCTGGTTGAAACCAACCACGCAAATGGAATGACAAAGAGGAATGTCCCGGCCAGAAGGACCATATGGGTAGCAGAGAGTCGGACAATCTCTGACGCATGATCCTTATTGCGTGTTGTCACTTTCAATATTCGAATAGCGACAATGCAGGCAACAATGTCTCCTGCAATCAGCACGATGTTATGCCGCACACCGAATGCAAGAATCAGAAGCGATGCTAGCAATGCCACAGCGAAAGCGCTCGTTGCTAGAGATTTTTTACGAACCGTCGCTATGAGTGCTCCGATAGCGAAAGCGAAAGCAATCAATGCACCAGCGATGGCAACCAACCAAATTAATTGCTGCATTACTTTGCATCTCCCTCATAGTGAACCCACTTCTTTTGGCCAGCCCACTGGAGAAGTGTAAGCACCAGGATGACGATAAAGATGATCCAGGCGAGTGCCGAGGCGTACCCCATTTTGAAGTAGCGGAATGCGTTGTTGAACAGCAACAGCACTGGCATCAGCAAGCTGTCACCAGGACCTGAGCCACCATCCCCTCCCGCCATCACGTAAACACGGTCAAACTCTTGGATTGCACCGATTGTTCCCATGATGAGGTTGAAGAAGATGTAAGGGCTAAGGAGAGGTAGCGTGATGTTTTTGAACTTCGAAACAGTACCTGCCCCATCGATGCTTGCTGCTTCCTGAAGAGATACAGGGATACCCTGCAGCCCTGCAAGCCAGAGAATCATCCCGCCGCCAGCGCCCCACAGCCCCTGCACGATAAGGCCGGGCTTTGACCATTCGGGAACACCGAACCAACCAGGTGGCACGATGTCAAACCAAACGGTGAATGTCTGCTTCCATAGAGCGTTTATGAGGCCTTTGTTCGGATCACCCGCAAGAACCCACATCCAGAGGACTGCCGATGCGATGGCGGGAACGATGCTCGGAATGTAGAAAGCTGTCCGGTAAAAAGCCATTCCTTTGACTTTTTGATTGAGGAGCAGCGCGATGCACAAACCGGTGGACATACCGAGTGGAATCCCGATGAACGCAGTGTAGAGGACGTTGGTAAGTGCCGTAACTAGCAGCTCACGATCATCCACAAAGAGCTCCTCGAAGTTACCAAACCCAACGGATCGGGGTGCATGAAGCACATCGTAGTCGCAGAACGCCAGCAATGCGCTCGCAACAATCGGCCCAAGTGTCAGAAGAATGAAGCCAACAATCCAAGGACCGGCCATTAAGTAACCAGCCAGCGCATCGCGCTTTGCCATTCGCGAATTGCCGAGCTCTTTTCGCATCCGCACAATGCCAAACAC
>Ga0255102_1000200_pt1 | contig 17751 bp, 19 predicted proteins | sample Law_Cont_RepA_0h_FD_188448 | JGI IMG/M metagenome (GOLD analysis project Ga0255102, IMG submission 188448) | Freshwater microbial communities from St. Lawrence River, New York, United States - Law_Cont_RepA_0h | ecosystem: Environmental > Aquatic > Freshwater > River | place: USA: New York... | reverse complement strand
GGTCATTTCGCTACCGCAGCTGATCAGTTCCGAGTAAGCCCATCGGCGCGCAGCTACTACAAATTCCACGGCTGACTTAGACGGCGTATAGTTGCAAAGTGTACCAAAAGCCTGTTTTTAGCGTACAAATGCGCAAATACTGGTAATTATACGGATAAAGACCAAGCAATTGTAACGTTAGAGATATATCCCACCTGCTGCATACTTGAACCAGCCGGAAGCTACCGATGAGCAATCATCCAACAAATCAGTTTTTGGGAGACAGTTCGATGAAAAAATTAATTTTGGCAGCAATGGTTGCGGCAATGCTGACAACAACAGGATTTGCGCAAGGCACCTCGTACACAGGTACTGGTGGAAGCATCAACGATGGTGTAATGGACTCGGATGGCTTTACAACAGGCCCTGGTATGACATCGTTTACGATTAACGTGACAGACACCGCGACCATTTCAAACTTCAACTATGTAAGCCTTACGAATCTTACCCACACCTGGGCAGCTGACCTTAAGTTTCAGCTGACGCACGTTGGAAGCGGCAGAACGGTCGTTTTCTTGTCCGACCTTGGTGGCGCCGGTGACTTCGGTGGCAACTACAACATCGATGATATTTCAGTTGGCTCGTTGATTGGCAACTACCCAGACGCTTCTGTAATCCCTACTGGCACGTACCATGCCGAAACCTTTGATGGTCTCGCAAATTTCAACATTTTTGATGGAATGGCCGTTACCGGAGATTGGCGGCTGGATGTCTACGACTCGGTTGGCCAAGACACTGGAGCACTCGGTGGCTGGGGCTTCACTATCAATGATGGCGTCTACAACCCACAGCCAGATCCACAGGCAGTTCCAGAACCAGCTGAATGGGCTGGAATGGCTGTCCTCGGTCTTGGACTTGCAGGCATCGCTGTCCGCCGTCGTCGTCTTGCCTAATCGCTGATTCAGGCTCAGATCGATTGTCCACCATGGTGCCGGAACCTTGGTGGGCAATCAACATTTTCTTGGCGGTCATATCGCATCCTACGATAGCATCTTGGACGTTAGTCCGGGGCGTAGCGCAGCTTGGTAGCGTGTCTGAATGGGGTTCAGAAGGTCGCAGGTTCGAATCCTGTCGCCCCGATAACAAACTGAGGCTGGTCACCCGACCGGCCTTTTTTACATTTATAGGTCTCGTACAGAAATCGGCAGTCCGTAGGCTTGTTGAATGGTACAGCCGAAGAACTTCTCTTTATCCCGTACCTAAAAGCAGCTGGACGCCGTAATGCGTGGGTTTCATCACTCGATTTACACCTGGTGGCTTCTTTAGAAGCACACTTTGATGCCAATTCAAATCTCTAACCGCAATTTTTATCCAACCTGACGAATCTGCCTGCCGGCGATCGGGACAAAAAACCTTGCGGTGCCCGCTTAAGAGGTAACTTTCAAGGTTGTCGTAGCACAGTTAGCCGCCCCAATGACGGTTGCCCACGCTCCTTCAGTCATAGAGACCGTCCTCATATTGCTTGTTTAACCCGTCCTCTGCAGATTGATTTAGGAGCGCGCCACTTAGGGTTCATAATTTTCCGACAAATGCTTATCAACATGTCACGTTTCGGCCATGTGTTCCGTACCAATAATCAAGAATAGTTCGATGCAGGCTCTGGCCTGTAAGGATAATGAGATGAACGTTTTGACCGCTGGACAACGAAGTCTGTGTGCGATTTTAGCGCTAACGCTTACGGTGAGTGGATCGGTGATGGCATTGGCTCAAGCCACCCCGCGTGGCCGCGGAGGTGACAATCCTCCAGCCCGTCAATCAGAGCCTCAAACGCGCGGCGGTGATCGCTCCCCAGTTCGGACATCGGAGCCCCCTGCTGCCCCACAATCACGGGACCGCGGCTCAGAGCCATCACAGCCTCAGCGTTCATCCGGCGGCGATGCACGTCCATCGGATGTCCCTACACGTGGCGGCGACCGCTCTCCTGGTCGCACTTCCGAACCACTATCCGCGCCAGCCAGAGAGCGTGGTCAGGAACCAGCCAGCCCTTCCCGTTCATCCGGTGGCGACAGCCGTCCAGTTCGGGATACAGGACGCAGTGGTGATCCAACTCCCATCGTTCGCGGTGACCGTTCGCCCGACCGGACATCTGGACCAGCTATTCCAGCACAACGCGACAATGGATCTAATAGTGGTCGAACTGATCGAGTAGAGCGAGCTGACCGCCCTGTCACAAATGAACAACGGGATAGCCGCGCTCCACGGTCTGGACAATCATCCGCAGGATCACGGGATTCCGGCCGCCAGTCGGGATCGGACCGCAACCCGCCTCCACAGTCCTTCGGTTCACAAACCAGCCGCGACCTTGACCGGGGGCGGTCTCCGCTGCCAACCAGCCGGGTTGACAGGGATGAACGTGCGGGGACGCCACGCTTTACCATCGCTGAGCGCCCAGGAACATCACGCACCCCAGATCGCTGGGTTGATCCGCAGTTCCGCGAGCGCCGCTGGCAGGAATCATCGGATGCACGTCGCTTTACCTGGGGCCGGGATGGTCAACGTTGCGGGAATGGTCTAGTTTTGCGGCCAGCGATGATCATTGCTGACCCCTTCTTCTCCCCATGGTTCCAGGACCGCTTCGCGTTCTACCCGCATTACTATTCCGGACCCATTGTCAGCGTAAACATCGCCTACAACCCTTGGTATGTCTACGCAGGCTGTGTCCCGACGTACATCTATCGCCAACACGTTATTGTGCAGCGCCCCAGTGTGGTCTATGTGGACAGCCCAGTTTATGTGGATGGTCTTTACCGCCCAGTCACAGTCATCGACAATGGTGGGGACTATTACTTATCTCCGCGTGCAAACGGTCGCTGGTGGCGCGATGACTACAACCTCTCGAAGGCGATCTATAACATCCAGGATGCGTTTCTAACAGAAGACATCGCGTTGTTGGCAACGGCGACCTTGCCAGACATCGATGTGTCGATCTTCACCCGAGGACGCTATGAGTATTCGCTTCGGCCATCAGACTACCTGGATATGACGCGTGACTTTATGCGGACAACACGGACAACCGACTTTGAGATCCTTAATGTCCAAAACAAGAATGCAGGTGTCGTCAATGTTCGCATCAGACACATGTACCGAAATCCTCAAGGGGATATCAATACAACGTACCTGACACTTGTGATGGAGCGCCTGCGCGGTGACTGGACCATAACGCAGGTGGACACGGCACCTGAACGTGGCTGACCACTAGCGAACGAGATAGCCGGGCCGGGGAACACTTTCCCTGACCCGGCTTTTTTTTGGCGCAAGACTCTCCTAGCTCCGAATGCGTTGGAACATGAGGAAGACAATAGCAAGGGGCACGTGGGGAACAGAATCTAACTGTCATCGTTGCTTCAAACGCTTGAACGGATGCGCTACTTTCGTACCTGATTCAGCTCATTTCGCATCACCCGCCCAATAAAGCCGCCGGCGAGACTTGGCAATGTGACCAGAAACGACTCTAATATCGGGGATTCGTGGCCAGCAGGCAGCCCTAGGTTTTGAAGAGTGATGTGTGTAATGGGGACTCCGATAGCAACTAACAGTGATGAGACAACCCACCATTTTGGAAAGCTTAGACTGGAGACCATCGCACCAAACGCGACCAACATCAAAATCGTTGTGTGCTGAACATCCTTGTTGTTGTAATCCCAAACACCCGTCACGGTGGCAGTAAAGAGCGACAGTAACAGAGCTGGGCCAAGATTTGGAGGAAACCGTTCACGAGACACGACTTATACTACGCCACCATGTGACTGTTGGTTCACTTCCAAGACATCATCCGTACATTAATGGCTTTGTTGCCAGATATCCAACAATGGCGTCATCACTCGGTATTGATGTCTGTGCACCCATTGTGAGGGTCGACAAAGCAGCTGCGGCAGAGGCGTATTGCATCGCATCCGTGAGCGAATCTCCGGCCACAAAGCATGCCGCAAAGGCACCACAAAAAGTATCTCCAGCCGCGGTGGTGTCGACTGGATTGACGATGAATGCTGGCTGGAAGAATGATTCGCCGCCGCAAGACCAGACGATACCGGCTGCCCCAAGCGTGATGACCACAACGCCATATCCTTGTTCACACAGGACCATCGACGCAAGCTCAGCCGAACTCCTGTCATTCACAACCGACTGTGCCATAATCGATGCTTCATGTTCATTCACAATCAGCACATGAATGCCCGCACGGTAGCACTCAGGAATGTGTAGGACGGGAGCATTGTTGAAGATGACCGGGATGTTGTTTTCGGAAGCCATATCGATTGTTTTGAAGATGGCCTCGGGGCTGATCTCTCCTTGCAAGAGGTATGCGCCTACATTAGTCGTAGCGGATGGTGGCGAAACATGAACATTCGCCCCGGAGGCCACTGCAATAAGGTTCTCTCCCCTGCCGTCCACGACAATGACAGCCGTGCCCGTCGGACAGTTGGGGACACGGATGACACTTGAGCAATCGATCCCACTTCCGACATATTGGCTTAGCAGTTCATCGCCGTAGGCATCATCCCCTAGTGCGGCATGCAGCACGACGGTTCCGCCTGCACGCTTGGCAGCAACCGCCTGGTTCGCTCCCTTGCCGCCCGATATTTGCAGAAAGCTGCCCCCGAGAACTGTATGTCCAGGCGCAGGAAGTGTCGCAACCTGCATCACAAGATCCATATTGCAGCTGCCAACAACGTGAATCTCACGCATGTTTTAAGCGCCCAATGTCCAGGATCGGATGGACTTCTGATCCCGAATAACCATCTGGTTACCGGAGAAACATGGCATTGACCAGAGGCTACCCGGCTCGGAAATTGTGTAGGTGTAGACTGGTGTCCAGGCCTTTGTGGATGCATCGGCGACCGTGACTTCTCCCGAATCAGAAACAATGACAATATGCTTTCCAATCAATGTGACATTGATGATTTGCTTGGCGATACGTGGGCTTGTCCAGAGTGTCGCACCAGTGGCAATCGCGACACAGATGGCCCTCCGCGAACGCATATCGAACCCAACAAGGGCATCATCAAGAATGACTGGATTTGTCATGTATGTGCTCATCTCCGCATTCTTCCAAGCGGACTTGAGCTCATATTTTCCATTAATGAAATGGACATCAACCGCTTCCGTTGGCCGCGCTTCTCCAGAAATAATCAGCCGATTTCCAACGGGTATCGCATTACAAATGGTCTGCTCGTACATCGCCGTGTAAGGAGAATCCCAAAGTATCTGCTTCGATGCACGATCAATCCCAGCGAGGCGCTTGCCAGAAAAGGACATCAGGAGCTGCTTACCGTGCATCTCCGTAAAGACCGGGCTTGTGTAAGACCCCTTTTCCTTCAGTACAGACCACTGGAGGACACCATCGGATGCACGGAACGCCGCAATGGAACCTGCCTTTTGGCCGCCAACATTGAAAATGACATTGTCACCATCGGCGAGAGCACTGGATGAAACGCCACAGATTGGAAAGTTCGCATCGCCGCCACCAGGCATTTTCTCCGAGCCGCCATACTCTTTTGCACAATCGTGACGCCATTTAAGCTTGCCTGTTCGGGCATCCACAGCGGTCATCATCCCGCCAAGGCCAAGCGAAAAAATAGTTCCCTGATGATACAGCGGAGTCGCATTTGGGCCTTTGCCAGCAGTGGGATCGGGCGCGACGAAATTGGATGGATATTTGTACTCCCAAAGAAGCTTTCCAGTGACCTGATCCAAGGCAAAAATACGCTCTAAACCGGCAGGTTGTACAGCAGTTCTGTCCATGCAGTAGACACGTCCATCAGCGATGATCGGTGATGCATAGCCAATGCCTACGGGTGTCGTCCAGCTTGCCTTTGGAAGCTTGGTTGGCCATGGGAGTGTTTGTGGGATGGTTCCATTACGTGATGGCCCCCGCCATTGCGGCCAGTCCTGTCCATTGCCAAAAGTACGCATTTCATGTGCTCCAAAGAGGTTCTAATAATACAGTGTACACTCATGACCATTCGTTGCCGTAATCCTTCTCCATAATCGCCAAGACAGCAAATTCGGTAACATATTGGTATGCGAATTATCACGGCTAACCTAAACGGAATCCGCTCCGCCCAGAAGAAGGGCTTTTTTGACTGGATGGCGACGACAAACGCCGATGTCGTCTGTGTTCAGGAGCTCAAGGCCCAGGAATCGGACCTAACGGATGAGATGCGGGCACCAGCTGGCTATACGGGACACTTCTCGTATGCAGTAGAAAAGGGCTACAGCGGCGTTGGAATATATGCCAAACAAGCCCCAGTCAACCTTAGGTATACGCTAGACCATCCAATTTTCGATACCGAGGGCCGCTATGTTGAGGCAGAATTCGCGAACTACACAGTCGTGTCCCTTTATCTGCCATCGGCAAGCTCACGCAACCCTGAAGACCAGGCAATCAAGCAGCAGAAGAAGGACGAGGCCCTGCGTGTGTTCGCAGAGCATATGCAAAGTCTAAAGGCATCCGGGCGCTCGATAATCATTTGTGGAGATTGGAACATAGCCCACACAGAGAAAGACATCAAAAACGCAAAAGGCAACAAGAACTCCAGTGGCTTCCTCCCGCATGAACGGCAGTGGATGACAGATCGCTTCGACGGGGATGGTTGGGTGGACATCTTCCGCTCCCTTTATCCAGATGAAGAAGCATTGGGTTACTCGTGGTGGTCCAATATGCCAGGTGTCTTCGCAAAAAATGTTGGTTGGCGGTTGGACTATCACGTGACAACGGAAGACATCGGGAAGCGCTCACAAGCTGCATTTGTCTACAAGGATGTCCGCTTCTCGGACCATTCGCCGGTTGTCGTGGACTATTCGGACTAAAGCCATCAAAAGCGCAGCTACCGTTGATTGGCTGAACCAAGCTGGTTGAAAGCTAGTGCAGTCAGCAAAAACGAAAAAATCCTCCCAGTGTTTACTGGGAGGATTTACTATGTAAGCATCAGTCTCGACTAACGGCTCATGCCGTTGTTGTTCTTCATGCTTTCCTTGACACTTTCAGGTGTGATTTTTACGGTTTCACCCGTTGCTTCACTTCCACTGAACTTCTTCTCATCCTTACTGCAACCAGCAGTGATGAAAAGAACACATATCACGGCGAAAATAGCGAATATTCGTTGCATACAGTCCCCTATGGATTGGAGGTATACCAGCTACCATCCGCTCGCTGGTGAGGAATACCCCAGAATTCATGCTGTCCAGCGTATGGACCCTGTGAGATGCGGAACAGGCGAATGACTTGACCATCCAGCGCAGCACAGGTGTACGGAGTTCCATTAGCAGCCGTCGAGAGCTTTGCAGGAACAGCCTTGGCATGGCCATCGGCGTAGTTTACGTTCACCATCCCGTTATGCCGTGCGGCAACTGGGCTCCAGAAAGCACCGCAAGCAAAGTCAGGTGGAGGGTTGACGGCTTGAATCGTTGGTACGCCATCGGAGATAAAGGCTGTCTCAGCGATATATTCCAGACTTGCCATAGTCTTGACAGCCCGGCCATTTCCAAAGAAGTTTGATGGTGACCCTTGCTCAACAACTGCATAGTTGAAATTGTACGAAAGGTATTGGTATGGAGGTGAGCCAACACACAGTGGAGGCGCTCCCATCGCACCCTGGATGTTTTGCCAACCACGCAAGATGTCGACAGCCTTAGGTGCTGAAGGACAGAGCATAACTTGGCTGTTTTTTTGATACGGCGACAGTGCGTTATAGAACGAGAAGACGCACGGAGGGTTGTTCCCCATGTTGATGTACAGGCTGAGTGGATATGTTTCATCATAGTCCTGTACGTACATCATTCCGGCGATTCCGGACTGCTTCAGGTTGGACAGACAGGATGCCTGTCGTGCTTTTTCACGTGCCTGTGCGAAGACAGGGAACAATATTGCGGCAAGGATTGCGATAATCGCAATCACCACAAGTAACTCGATAAGGGTAAAACCGCTTTTGCTACGTTGCATGGCGACCTCCAACTATGATTTAGGTTTGCGCTGCAGGCATTAGTCTGCATTGGGACCAAAATACCATGCATTTGCGGTTATCGGTGCTGATTACTCATTCCTAGGATTCACTCAGACGCTTTTGTGCGATCCCTCCGTACATGGCATGTACCGTACTAAGCAGCTGAGGCAACCGATCAGCGAACGGGCTTGCTGCACAAGCCTCACGGATTGCTGCGGCATCGATGTCTGCAGCGCTGTTTCCTGGAAACCAGTGGTTGGCATGTCCAAACAGGTTGTAGCGAGATTTTGCCCATTCTGTGAGGTCAAGCGGGGCACCAAATGTAAACAAACGAAGGATTTCAAGGACGTGAACACCACCAGGAAGTGCCTCCCAATCCTTTGGGATACCGTCTTGCCACTTTGACGTCCAATCTGAGCCGTGAAACGCCGTGAGGCGAGCATTGAGATTGTCAAGGACAGGAGCAATTGCTTCTGCCGCATTGTCGTAGTGTGGAAGCGATGCGACATGTGCATCAAAGTCCGTTGGCCGGGATGCACCAATACTCAGCGTATGGATTTCCGGGTGGGATAAACAAAACAGGTTGTTGAAGGCCATCGGGGTCAGGGGAGCACAGAGGTCTACGAGGCGCTGCGGAGGATCGTAGAGGCGTCCACCTTTATCCGATGGGCTGATGATGAAGACACCCATATCTTGGCGTGTGGCTTCACGAACAGCTTCCCAGTTGAACTGATTGATCCAATACCAATGCAAATTAACGTAGTCAAACTCTCCGGTTGCACATGCTCGCGTAATGACATCGCAAGGCGCGTGGGTTGACAGTCCGACACTTCGGATACGCCCCTGCTTTTGATACTCACGAACGACTGATAAACACCCGCCTGGCTCGAGGACCTGATCTAGAAGCTCTCCAGTGTTGACTCCGTGGAATGCAAAGAGGTCAACATGGTCGACTTTTAGGTATGCCATCGACTTTTCGATGGTTTCCCTAAACTTGGCGGCATCCATGGGAGCGATCTTGGTCTGAAGAATGATTTTAGAGCGGTCAAGCTTTGGAAGGACCCAACCCAGCTGCATTTCACTGCTACCGTAGCCACGGGCTGTTTCGATATGGTTGATGCCCAGTTCCAGGCTACGGCGGATGGTTGCTTCGAGGTTTTCCTGGTTCTCGGCTGGCACTTCAGATGGCTCAACATCCTGCCATTTGTACTGATACCGCATGCCGCCACAAGAGAAAACAGGCATCTGGAGCTCTGTCCGACCAAAACGACGCCGTGGCATGTTATGAACCATTGTCTTCAATCCATCACTCTCATCAGAAACGTTTTGCAGTGTATCGTTGCATGACTCATAATCAATTACGTAGCCGTTACGACCCAACACTGTTGTCGGAATGTAAAATACGCTGCGATGGTCCCGAATACACAAAATGGCCACAATACGAGATGTAGCCCGTGAATCGGGCGTGTCAGTGACGACCGTGTCAACGGTGCTTAATAATGCCCCGCGACCCGTTCATGATGCGACGCGTGCCAAGGTTCTTGATGTTGCCCGACGGCTGCACTACGTCCCGACGGCCAGCGCTATACGACTTGTAAAGGGCAAGAGTAAGGTCATCGGGATGGCCTTTCCCAACGTCGAAGCAAGCCTTGTCACCAACTACAATGCTGCCAAAGTCCTTGCGGGAGCACTCTCCGTTGCAGCCGAGGAAGGCTACGTCGTACAGCTCAATCCACAGCCTTGGAGCGGTGGTGAGGATGGCGTTTCACAAGTACGCGCAACGGGCGTAGATGGCATATTACTGCTTTGGCCCAGTCAGACATCAGATCAGACAGACCAGCTAGCAAAGAGTGGTATTCCCGTCGTTGTCATCGCAGCATCTGCCAACAGCACATCAGCTCTGACATCCAGCGTGGATGTCGAAAATGTTCTTGGCGGCCGCATGGCAGCGCAACACCTGATTGACTTAGGTCACCAAAATGCAGTCTATGTCGCAGGTGCGCTTGATCAGGAGTCTGTCCATCAACGGTACCGTGGCTTTTGTGATGTCTTTGCAGAGCACAATCTTCCAGAACCAAGCATGATTGGCTTCTCGTTTAACCCAGTGGTGGCTGAGCAAGCAATTGATGCCCATCTAAGCGCTGAAAAAACGGCAACGGCATACTTTGCCACAAACGACAGTCTGGCCATCAGCGTTATCAGGGTTGCGTCGTTGCACGGTTTAAGTACGCCGCAAGACATTAGTGTTGTCGGCTTTGATGATGCTCCGATTGCGCAGCACATGTCCCCCTTGCTGACAACCTTTGTCTTTCCCATGGAAACCGTCGCGGAAACAGCCATGCGCCAACTGATCGCCTTGGTCGCCGGAGAAACAGTTGAAGAGGTGCGTATTCCCCCCCGCCTGATACGCAGAGAATCTACCGCCCCGTTAGTCAAGCTCCCGGGACGATAGATGTTTGTGATGTGCCAGTTAGGTCGGCGGCGCTCGTCGTGCTGTTTTGTAGCGCTAGAGTTTGATGCCAAATGAGAGAAGATTTATTGACGATGCGCCTTCATCGGTAACATGGCGTAGCTCAACATAGGCTTTTTTGCCGACCGGAAGACCAAATGCAACGGTCTCGATCCAGCTTTCTTTACGATTGGCGCCGATGATTCGTCCCGCTCCAAGCGAAACCCAACCCGGCATTCCATCTGTGAATCTGAGGCGGAGCTCGCCAATTGGGAATGCCACAGATGTACCATCCGTTTCAACCTCTGGGAGCGCCAATACGAATCCTGCCCCATCAACATCCGGAGCTAAGCGAACTGTAAAGCCTGCCTGAACAGCAATAGGAACCTGGCTTCGTGCCGTACCAGCAGATTGCCTATCAAAAGCAAAAGGCGTCAACTTGCTGGTAAATCCAGCGGCGACAAAGGGCTGAGGCCCTTTTTCAGCAAGTGCGGCATTTGTTGCAGACAAACAGGCCAGAATACAAACGAATGATCGAAGTTTCATCTTCAGTCCTCCACATTAGTTATTGGATGACAGACCATGAAATTACAGGGGCATGCCAAGCGTGAAGGTGTGACAAGACATATGTATCGCCGAATTGACTACAGGTTATGTTCGTTCTTTAGATCTTTCAGAAATGCTTCACAGGCAGTGTCAAGCAAGTCGAAAACATAGGTATAGCGGCCATCGTAATAGGGATCAGGAACGATATCTTCGATGGGATTCTCAACAAATGACATCATTGGGCGGAGAACAGGCCACTCGGTATCGTTTTCATCGATTAACAACGTCTCCACCCGCTCGAAGTTTGCGTGGTCCATGGTAATGATGTAATCGAATGCACGAAAGTCGGCAGTCTCAATCTGCCGCGCTTTCTGGCCATCGTAGCGTATTCCTGCATTATCAAGAACCTGCCGGGTTCCACGGTGTGGTGGCTCTCCGACATGCCAAGCGCCAAGGCCAGCTGAGTCGATGACTATCTTGTCAGCAAGCCCGGCATTTTCAACTTTGTGCCGCATCAAGGCTTCCGCCATCGGGGATCTACAAATGTTCCCCAGGCAGACAAACAGAACACGTACCATGCGCAAAGTCTATCACTACGCATCCGGTGCGCTTGATACATTGACCGCGACATCACCGGAAACAGTCACAATTGAAACATTGGAAAATGGTGCAGTACCCACCGTACCTTCATAGTTTCCCTGAGCTTGATGTGTAAAGGCTTCCGGCAGCGTTACATTTCCTGTCCGTGTTACAACCGTTGCCTGTATTCCAGTAGCGTCCAGAACTGTCAGGGTGCAATCTCCCGAAACGGAATGTACAGCCAACGATTCAGGTATTACAGAGCTATGGAGGGTTACATCTGACCACCCGGTAGCAGAGTCAATCTTGACTTGCCCGGACACGCCGGCTAAGTCACAGCGGATGTCTCCAGAGACGGATGCCATCGTTAAGGACTGGGCATTTAGCTTCAGGATGTACAGATCACCCGATGAGGAGCTCAGGTCAACAAGAGATGCATCAACTGAGCTGATGTAAACATCACCTGAACTTGTGATCAGGTTCACGCTGGAACCATTCGTCTTTTCCAGCTTGACATCACCGCTGGATGACTTCACGCTAAGCGCCCCCACGATTCCATGAAGACTGACGTCTCCGGATGTCGTCTCAAGGGTTACCGTGTCTGCAACCACACTGCTAAAGCGAATGTCTCCTGAGTTTGTCGCAGCCACTAAGGCTGATGCTCGCACTCCTTCGAGTTGAATCTTGCCCGTTGGCGACATCAGCGTCATTCGGATTCTGGTCTTAGGCATCAGGATAACGATATCAACGCCTACCTTACGCGAGCGCTCTGGCCCCGTACATCCAACGACAATCGCATCATCGACGACCTCGGCTGACACAGAGAGCGATTCCAGCAGATTAGCGGCAAGTGTGGCATCTGTTTCCCAAATGTTAATACTCGCAGCAATCCGTACTTGTTCGTTGTCGGTAGGTTGGATGACGATGTCACCAAACGGGTTACGAACCCGGAGGGCCATGCCGGGTGTGACAGGCAGCGTTGCTTCATAAGCATCTGTCAGCGTAGGGTCGGTCACTCCCAGCAGACGGTTGACATCGGAGCGGAGGACTTCGTCGATGCCATCTGTGACGGACCGGGCAACGCGCCGTGTTTGCCGTTTGACTTCCCGGGCATGTCGTTTAGCTTCGGATGCCATCCGGGATGGATCTAAACCGCTCAGAGCATCGAATACAGACCGCATTCCCGGGAGGGCCTTTACAGCATCCGCAAGGTCATCGAGCGGACTTCCCGACTTACCAGCATCTGCAACCTTTTCATCGGCAGCGGCCAGCTGATCCGCAACAACAGCAACCTTTTCACGTGCGGCAGCGATTTTGGCTTTTGCCCGCGCGATTACTTCAGCCTCGAGTTCATTGAATGGATCGGATCCAGCAGGTGGCACGGTAGCTGAGGTGCTTTGGTCTAGATCTTCGGGTGGTGCAATCGTTTCGTCCACAGGCTGTTCGAGTGGTGTGTCTGTAACGGTTTCCTGTTCTGCATTTGCAGCGGATGCCTCTAAGAGCCGTAGTGCATCCTCCGTTGAGATCGTGCCTTCTTGAAGCATTTTTAGAATGAGTAAGCGTTCTTGTGATGCCATATTTTCCTCCATTAGGGATGCGTCGAAAGTGCATCCAGTAAAGTCATTGCCCTATCAGCAGATATCTCGCCGCTTGCCAACCTATCCAAGACCGTAATCCGTGGATCAATGGGAACCACAGGTGCCTCCGTTTGGCCAAGAAGCCCCTCGACAGCATCCACCAGCTGATCCACACGATTTCGCACAGTTGGATAGCTGATGCCAAGGAGCGCTTCGATGTCGCGGATCACGCCGCGGCATCGGACGAATGTAAGCAAAAAGTCAAGTTGGTCCCGGTCCAAACCAGTCAACCAATGTGGACTGAACGAGCCCTTGATCTCGATTTGACAGCACGCACATGCCACAACAGTTACATCGAGCGACCCGCTACACACAGGACATTTCAGATATTCGAGCACAGCAAACATTATCATTAACTATTTCAATAAATCACAAGACATTTATGTATATTATTTACAATTTTCATAAAGGAACTTAGTTCGCAGGTATTCGGTAAAATTGAGCATGCTTATCATCCCTGTTGTTTACTCTCTTCAGGCAGCGATGCCATCCGCGACTCCTGCTCAGCTGATTTCAAAACGCGCTCCTGACTTTGCGTTGTTGGACCAAGCGGACCGTAAGGTTTCCCTCAAAGACTTCAAAGGAAAGTGGTTGGTGATTGCTTTCTATCCGGTTGATATGACCAGTGGGTGTACGTTGCAGAACCGTTCGTACACAAAGGCGATGGATGCAATCAAGACAATCGGTGCAAATGTTGTCACTATCAGTGCTCAGGACACAGCATCGAAGCGGCAGTTCTGCGCCAAGGAAAGCTTGACGCACACCTTGCTTTCGGACACCGATGGCGCGGTTATCAACGCATACCGTGTCCTAAGGGATGGCGGCGACCCAGCGAAGCCAATCGCAAAACGGATTACCTTTTACGTTAATCCTGACGGTAGAATTGTCGCTGTAGATACCAAGATCAAACCCGCAACCGCGGCTGAGGACTCCCTGGCGATCCTTGAGCTTCTGGGAGCAAAAAAGGACGAAAAATGAAGACATTGTTGACTGCTTCCCTTGTGGCGCTTTTGGCTGTAACCGCACACGCAGCCCCTCCAGCACTCGGCGTTGGGACACCAGCATCGGTTAAGGCTGAACTGGCTAAGCACAAGGGCAAGGTCGTCGTCCTGAACTTCTGGGCGACGTGGTGTGGTCCTTGTAAGGCTGAATTTCCGGACATGGTCGCTACCACAAAGAAAAAGGGAGCAGACTTGATCACGATCGCCATCGATGACCGTTCGGATGCTGCAAAGGCTGCGAAGTTTCTCGAATCAAATGGCGTTGCCAAATTTGCCTTCATCAACAAAGATGGCTCAGAGTTCGATCCTGGGTACTTGAAGTGGCTCGCGCCTACCAGTGATGGTGGTTCTGTTGCGATTCCATTGACATTTGTGTTTTCGAAAACCGGCAAGCTGGTCCAACAGGCGATTGGTGCGCAGAGTGAGGCTGATTTCAGCAAGATGATTGATAAGGCTGCAAAGGCTAAGTAACCAACGCAAGCCCATTGATAGATCACTTTGGTTTGCTCACAGAGTCTGTCTTGAAAACAAACACACCCCCTTTGGCATCGTCAGAGGGGGTGTATTACGTTTTGAAGTGAATCGATTTTGGCCGTGTAACGCTTCATCACGATGACAGCATTGTGGCCACCAAAGCCTGAGTTGTTGCTGACTGCAACATCTACCTGAAGGTTACGCGAGACATTCGAGATGTAATCCAAATCGCCATCCGGATATTCATAAAAATATCCCCGCGGACATCATCAGCGGGGATATTTACATCAGTTGGTGTGTCGGCTAGCCTGTGTAACGCTTCATCACGATGACAGCATTGTGGCCACCAAAGCCTGAGTTGTTGCTGACAGCAACATCTACCTGTAGATTACGGGCGACATTCGGGATGTAGTCCAAATCGCAATCCGGATCCGGGTTATCGTAGTTGATGGTCGGAGGCAGTACACCCGTGTGAATAGCCAGTGCAGCAGCCACGGCTTCAATGCCACCGGCTCCCCCAAGGAGGTGCCCCGTCATCGACTTCGTACTGGAAACGGCAAGCTTGTAGGCATGATCACCAAAGACTGACTTTAGCGCAGCGGTTTCATTTTTGTCATTCAGCGGGGTTGATGTTCCGTGTGCGTTGATATAACCAACCATTTCAGGTTGAACATCCGCATCCTTGAGCGCAGCGACCATCGCACGCGCAACACCCTCTCCACCTGCAGCCGGTTGTGTCATGTGATACGCATCACCAGACATACCGTAACCACCAAGCTCACAATAAATGTGAGCTCCACGCGCTTCCGCGTGTTCAAGACTTTCGAGAACAACGACACCAGCACCTTCGCCGATGACGAAACCATCGCGGCCTGCCTCAAACGGACGGGATGCCTTTGTTGGGTTGTCGTTATACTTGGATGTCATCGCCTTCATGTTGCCGAACCCGGCAACACCAATTTGCGTGACAGCGGCTTCTGTTCCACCGCAGATCATGACATCTGCAGCGCCGCGGCGAATGATCTCAAGGGAATCGCCTAAGGCATGCGCACCAGTCGCACACGCGGTGACAACGGTAGAGTTTGGCCCTTTGGCGCCGGTGATAATCGAAATATGACCGGATGCCATATCTGCAATCATCATCGGAATGAGGAATGGTGAAATCTTGGAAGGTCCGTTTTGGATTAGCACCTTGACTTGATCTTCAAGGGTTTGCAATCCGCCGATTCCGCTTCCAACGAGAACACCAACCCGTTCTGCGTTTGCCGATGTAATTTTGAGGCCAGCATCTTCAATCGCATCAAGAGCTGCCGCAACACCGAAATGGACAAAACGGTCCATCCTGCGACTCTCTTTGCGCTCGATCCAATTGGTTACATCAAACCCCTTGACTTCAGCCGCAATTTGGACATCGAAGCCCGTAGGGTCAAAATGTGTAATTCGCCCGATTCCGGAGACTCCGGAAACAAGTGAATTCCAATAGTTTGTCTTCCCAACACCAACGGGTGAGACGACGCCTATACCAGTTACGACAATACGCTTTTTTTGCATGTTTCATTTCTCCCCCGGCAACGCCTAATGTCCGCCACCAGGGGAGCCAGACGATAAGTTAGGACTTGGAGTCGATATACGAGACGGCGTCCTGAACCTTGACGATTTTCTCGGCATCCTCATCAGGGATATCAACGCCAAACTCGGTCTCAATGCCCATTACGAGCTCAACCATATCGAGCGAATCTGCGCCCAAATCATCGATGAAAGCAGCTTCAAGCGTAACTTCGTCCTCGCTGACTTCCAACTTCTCGACAACAACCTTCTTCACACGATCGAATGTAGACATAGCTAAATCCCTTCCCTCATCCGAATCAGACTGTTACCCCACCATCAACGGTGAGGACCTGACCCGTAATATACGATGCAGCATCTGACGCAAGGAACGCCACCGCCGCACCGACATCTTCTGATTGACCAAACCGCCCCAGAGGAATCATTTTGAGCAGCTGCTCACGTGCATCTCCCTCAAAGGCATCCGTCATCTGCGTATCGATAAACCCTGGAGCAACCACGTTGACAGTGATGCCACGTGATGCCAGTTCTTTTGCGAGTGAGCGAGAGAAACCGATCAAGCCCGCTTTACTTGCGGAATAGTTGGTTTGCCCTGCGCTACCGCGGAGACCGTTCACCGATGCAATATTTACTATACGTCCACTCTTCTGACGTAGCATTATCTTACTTGCTGCGCGTGAGCAGAGGAACGCCCCTTTAAGGTTGGCATCGATGACGCTGTCCCACTGATCGACAGACATTCGCAGTAACAATGTATCCCGCGTAATACCGGCATTGTTGACAAGAATGTCAACACGACCAAACGATTCCATGGCTGTCTTGAACAAGGCTTCAACACTTGCTTCATCAACGATGTCCGCTACAACGGCCATCGACTTGACGCCAAGTGCAAGGCATTCAGCAGCGACTGCCTCAGCATCGGCGATGTTAGTACGTGCAGTTATGACAACATCAGCACCTGCGGCCGCAAGTGCAACGGCAATTCCACGGCCAATCCCACGGCCACCACGGCCAGCACCAGTGACTACTGCTACTCGTCCCGTCAGCGAATTGTTACTCATCTTGTCCCCCAATGAGAGCATCCAGAGTGGTTTGGTCCCCCACACTCATCACGCTTGCACCAGACAATGTCCTCTTGACAAGGCCAGCAAGGACACTACCAGAACCAAACTCCGTATAGGCTTCAACACCGGCCTGATCGAGTCGCTGCAGCGTCTCAGTCCAACGTACCGGCCCTGCGACCTGCTCGACCAATGCAGCCTTGATGGCATCCGGATCAGAAATCCAATCAGCCGTTACATTTGCGATTACCTGAATAACCGGGGCAGAAAACGTTGTTCCCTGAAGCAAGGTATCCATTTCGGCTGCGGCGCTTTGCATCAAAGGAGAGTGAAACCCTCCACTCACCGCTAGACGGATAACCTTTTTTGCGCCTAAATCTTTAAGCGGCTGCGTAATTGCATCAATGGCATCATTAACGCCAGAAATAACCACCTGCCCTGGGCAGTTGTCATTTGCAG
>Ga0255102_1000196_pt1 | contig 17906 bp, 10 predicted proteins | sample Law_Cont_RepA_0h_FD_188448 | JGI IMG/M metagenome (GOLD analysis project Ga0255102, IMG submission 188448) | Freshwater microbial communities from St. Lawrence River, New York, United States - Law_Cont_RepA_0h | ecosystem: Environmental > Aquatic > Freshwater > River | place: USA: New York... | reverse complement strand
CTTGTGAGCGACATCGGAATAATCACGAAGCGCTCAAGCCACATTCCGATTCCAACGATAATGGACAGGACGAACAAGAATGGTACGTTGCGTCGTAGCTGCGGCACCCAGCAGAGCTGCGGGAAGATGCCGTTACAGAAAATCAACGCGTAGTAGAACCACTTGTACGGGCCAAACAGCCGGTTGTAAACAAGCGCAAGCTCATATGTGTTTCCGCTGTACCAGCCGTAGAACATCTCAAGAATATAACCGTAGAACACAATCAAACCGGTCGCAAGCAGAATCTTTGCCATCCAGTCCAAGTGCTTCTCTGTGATGAAGTCTTTAATCTGCGGATAGACACTTCTCAGCGGCAAGCCGAAAGTAAGAACCATCGCGAAACCGGCAAAAACTGCACCTGCTACGAAGTATGGAGGGAAAATGGTGGTGTGCCATCCAGGAACGATACCAACAGCAAAGTCAAAGGAGACGATTGTGTGTACCGAGAGAACCAGTGGCGCCGAAATACCAGCAAGGATGTTGTATGCCTGCTCGTAGCGGAACCAGTGCTTGGCACTGCCAATCCATCCCATACTAGCTAAGCCGTAGATACTCTTCACAAGTGGGTGTTGTGCCCTATCGCGAAGTGTTGCGATGTCTGGAATCAAACCAAGGAACCAGAACAACAGCGAGATAGTGAAGTAGGTAGAGACAGCGAAGACGTCCCACTCGAGTGGCGAACGTGTCTGAGGCCACATCCCCAATGTGTTTGCATATGGGAACAACCAGTAGTCAAGCCATGGTCGTCCGGTATGGAGCAGTGGGTACAGACCGGCACACATAACAGCGAAAATGGTCATCGCCTCTGCAAAGCGGTTGATGGAGTTTCTCCAAGATTGCCGCATTAGCAGAAGGATAGCCGAGATCAATGTTCCCGCGTGGCCAATACCAATCCACCAAACAAAGTTGACGATGTCCCACGCCCAAGCCGTTGGTTGGTTGTTACCCCAAACACCCGTACCGGTCAATACAAGGTACGTGACAGCGAGAAGCATCACATTGAGAACACAAAATCCAAGCCCAGTAGCAACAAACCATACCGTTGGTGGCTTTGGGTTTAAGACAACTCCAGCCAGAATCTCAGAGATCGTGGTGTAAGAGTGTTCTCCGTCGATGAAGTTCTGCGGTACGAGCCGTGTGCGCTTCGACGAGTCGATCGAATTTATCGCCATCAGGCTTTCTCCAACTTAGAATTCGTATTGCGGATACGTGCAAGATATGTCGTACGTGGTCGTGTGTTCAAGTCTGTCAACAGCCCATAATCATGAGGTTGTGACTTGTTCACACTGACCTTGCTGGTTGGGTCCATCATGTCACCAAACTCGATGGCCTGGGTCGGACATGCCTGCTGGCATGCTGTTCTGACCTGCTGGTCTTCGATCTCCCGACCATCTTTCTTTGCCTCGATCCGCACTTCATTGATCCTTTGGACACAATAAGTACATTTCTCCATGACACCGCGTCCACGTACGGAAACCTGTGGGTTAGCGAGCATCTTGAGTTGTGGCTTGTTGTAGTAATCCAGAGTTCCTGGACCACCAACACCCTGTGTCCACTTGAAGAAGTTGAAGCGGCGGACCTTGTAAGGACAGTTGTTCGAACAATAACGGGTTCCAACACAGCGGTTGTAAACCATTTGGTTCAGTCCCTCATGGCTGTGAATCGTTGCTGCAACCGGGCAAACTGGCTCACACGGCGCCTTTTCACACTGCATACATGGAACTGGCATGAAGTGCGAAATCGGATCGTTTACATCCGTGCCTTCATAATAGTGGTCCAGACGAATCCAGTGCATTTCGCGTCCACGTGCGACTTCCTTCTTACCAACGACTGGAATATTATTCTCAGCTTGGCAGGCAATCGTACACGCGTTGCATCCGATACACGTCGTCAGGTCTATCGTCATCGCCCATTGGTTGTAACCAACGTTCGAAAATTCAGGATAGAGCGATGTCCAGTTTTCCTTGTTTGCCAAGCTACGCTCGGCATAACGGAAGTTACCGCCTGGATCTGCCGGATAAGACTTGCCTTCGCCTTCATGGTTCTCATGAGCGTCATGGGGTTTATCAAGCGCACGAGCCACACCATGGTGAAGCTCTTCGAAGATCTCACCCTTCTTGGTGACATATTCATCAAAGGAGGAAACACGCACAATATCGCGGTTCTTGGTTTCCACAAACTCAGCCTTCAGAAGGTGGTGTGGCTGGGTGAACACGAGCTCATATTCCTCAGCGATTGTCTTCGCCTCGGCAGTAGCCGTGTAAAGATTCGATGTGGTTCGTACCTTGTAGCTGTTGAAGCCTCGCCCCTTGGCAACGGCGCCACCGTGTGTGCGTCCATAGCCCAGAGCCAACGTGATCGTTTCATCTGGCTGGCCTGGAAGAATCCATACAGCAACCTTTAGAACGTGACCATCTACAGCCAATTCGACCATCTTGCGGCCCTTGTACTGCGCGATGTTCACCGCATCGGACTCCCCTACCTGAGGAATAATGCCGAGTCTCTTGGCTGTTGCCGTGGAAATCATCGCCGCATTGTCCCAAACAAGCGTTGTCACAGGCTTGGGAAGTTCTTGCAGCCATGCATTGTTGGCATAGCGTCCATCGTGAATGGTTGGGTCTAACCGGAACTGGAGGTCATACCCGTTTGTATTTGCAGGCTTTGGTGCTGGCGCAGCAGTTACAGGTGGGAATGCGATTGGCGCAGGTGCTTGTCGGATGATGCCACGTGCGAGTGCTTGGCCCCAAGCAGCATCGGTGATTGCCCCGTACGTTTCCCGCACAAGGTCTTCACCGGTGACAGGCTTGCCAAGGAACTCTGAGAGGTATTCAATCTCAGATTTCGTTGAGTACAGAGGCTTGATGAGCGGTTGGCTTAGGGAAACAGTGCCATCGTATGCGACAGCATCACCCCAAGATTCCAGCTCATGGGACAACGGCAGGTGCCAGTTACAAAGAATGGATGTTTCATCCTCGTAGAGAGACAAACGAATCGCATCATTTGTTTTGTCAGCAGTGAACTTCGACAAGACATCACTGAAGTTGACATCAACCGGCGCATTGTAGACAGGGTTTCCACCAACAATGACAAGCGTCTTCACTGCGCCACTGTCAAGCGCCTTGGCTACATCGGCCAAAGAACCTGACTTATCGGCAGTCACTGGAGAGGTTGCAAGTACGTGTTTGCCCAAGGCTCCGATTGCGTTGTTGATGACTGCGGCATAGTGATGAACGGCATCACTTGTGTGGTCACCAGGAATAACGACTGCACTGCCGCCCTTGAGGTCAGCAACGAGCGCTTCCACAAACAGCGCCTCTTCTGCGGACAAGCCAGAAGGAGCGGCACCAGCCACGACAGCTGCAACGGCAGCGGCGACTGTTTCCAGTGCGGATGGACGTACTGCAATTCGGTGATCCGCTGCAGCACCTGTGACCGAATAGGCTGACTCGATTGCATACAGACGTGACATCGACGAGGAGTCCTTGCGGACACGACGTGACTCTGCAAAGTCGAGGGAATAGCGCACAGAGCCAGGCATCGATGTAAGGAAGTCTGAGTCCAACGAAAGAATCGTCTTGACGCCCTTTAGGTTGTAATAGACTTCGATTTCGTTGCCAAACGCGCTCGCCGTTCCGGTGAGGGCGTTCGCACGTCCAAATGGTTCGTATGTGGTCCATCCAGCCTTTGGGTAGGCGGCGAGAACCGCAGTCCGAAGTCGCGCGAACGTCGGAGACGATTTGGCTTCAGTTACAAAGTGCAGACCGGCGCCACCGGTTTTGCGGAAGGCTTTGATTTTGCCATCAAGGTATGTGAAGAAGCTCTCGAAGGAAACGACTTCACCCCTGTGGATAACGGACTGCGACCGATCTGGATCGTAGAAGTCAAGGATATCGGCCTGTGCAAAGATGTCAGTAGATCCCAATGACGCCGGATGTCCAGGGTTGCCTTCAACCTTGATAGGACGCCCGTCAACGGAACGTACAACCACTCCAAGTCCATAACCTGCAAGCGTAACCGTCGTCGCAAACTCGGTCGCCTTCCCAGGAATACGACCATCTGGCGAGCGCACAAATGGCACAGCCTTAGGGTCTGGCATGATGAGTTGTCGGCATCCCGCAGTTCCAGCAAGTGCGAGACTCGCACCCGCTATCTTGAGGAAGTCGCGACGATCTACGTCGAGGAGAGATTCCCGGTGTGGGAATTCATCATCCTCCCAGGCTTTCGCTTCTGGGGTTCGTGTAAGCTGCCCAAACGATTTGAAAATCGGTCGCGCGTTACTCTGATTTTTATTATCGCGTTGCATGTTGAGACAAAACTCCGGCTAATCGGTACTAACGATCACCAACTAGTGGTGGCAAACGGCGCAGTCTGTGAGCTGCTCTTTCTTGATGTTGTACTTCTTCACGAGCTCACGCCCCTTGGCAAGTTCTTCCGCATTGCGGTTGTACTGCTCGCCCTGAGCCAATATCTGCTGTTCTTTGGTCAGTGCCTTGGGATCCTTACGAATCGCCTCGTACAAATCAAATGCTGAGCCTGGTTCACCAACATACTTTTCAGGATTCCGGTGACATTCAAGACACCAGCGCATTTGGAATGGCTTGCCCTTGTATGCCATCTGCATCGCCTGAACTGGACCGTGGCAGTTATTACAGTTGACGCCACGCTTGATGTGAATCGAGTGGTTGAAGTACACAAAGTCCGGAACCTTGTTAACCTTTGTCCACTTGATTGGAACATTCTTGTCGTAGCTTTCGCGAATAGGTTCAAGCAGCGGGCTATTATTCCAAACCTGTGAGTGACAGGACATACACGTATGTGTAGCTGGATAACCTGCCTTGGCAGACTTTTCGACACTTGTATGACAGTAGCGACAATCTATACCAAGTTCTGTCACGTGGTGTTCGTGAGAGAATGGCACTGGTTGCTCTACTGCCGTCGTGACGCCAGTTACCTGAGGTGCACGCGTAATCTGCGAGAGTGTCACAATGACCGCGAGGGGTGTAGCCGCCAGAGCTACGACTGCGACTTGGGCGAAAGCATTAGAGCTTGGTCGGAAAAGTTGTGGCATGCCTTTCATCCTGACCTGTCATCGTGCTTCAACTTGGGCTGATGCACGGCAATATGACGGGTCTCTATCATCTGACTTTGTACCTTATTTCACGATGTCTGGCAATGTGCCAAGTGGCATATGGAGACATTTCGTTATGAAAGTACCGAACGATCTATGGCCATCGCCACGAACAGTAGAGCAAGGTAAAGCATCGAAAATAGATACGCACTCTTAGCTGATGGGCGACTGGTGTTTTGTATAAGAATCCCACTCCTTCCAACCAAAAGAAGTCCAAGAATAATGGCTGCAATCGCGTAGATAAGCCCGACCAGCCCCTGAAACCAAGGAATCAATGACACTACAACCGTTAGAACTGCATAGACCACAATCTGAATAGCAGTGGCCTTATCCCCTGCCACGCTTGGTAGCATCGGGACACCCACACGCGCATATTCATCTTTGATCATCAAGGCCAGCGCCCAGAAGTGCGCAGGCGTCCAAACGAAGATAATTGCAAAGAGATACCAAGCCAGTGCTCCACCGAGATCCCCTGTGACTGCAGCCCAACCAACAAGGGGTGGGAAACATCCAGCAGCCCCACCAATAACGATGTTTTGCGTCGTACGGCGCTTGAGAAACAGCGTGTAGACAACAACGTAAAATGCCAAGCCACCTAAGCTGGCTGTTGCCGCAACAAGATTTGCCCCAAGCCATAACACAAGGAATGACATCACAGCTAGGCTCATCGCAAACGCAAACGCATTGCGCCCTGGAATCACACTCGTGACGGTTGGACGCTTCTTGGTACGTTCCATACGGGCATCAATGTCCCGGTCAACTACCATGTTCAGTGCATTGGCAGCACCCGCCGAAAGAAATCCACCAACAAAGACGGCGATGAAGACCCCTAAGCCTGGCCAGCCCTTTGCAGCAACAAACATTGCCGTCATCGTAGTGAGGAGCAATAACGAGATGACACGCGGCTTAGTCAGCGCAAGGTAATCCTTCCACGTGGCCGGCAACGCAGCCGCTGATCCAGAAGATACAGCCGGAGCAAAGTCCTTGTCTTCGAGATGCACAACATCGGCGGATAACGCCCCCGCAGACAAGAACACCATCGAAATCCAGACAGCATCTGCCATGAGAAGATGCAACACCTGCATTACCAGTGGCGCCTTGAGCCATACATTCAGGCCACCAACAGCGGTTTGGAGCACAAACAACCAAACGACAAAGTTGCTCCATTTTGCGGTGTCACGACTCGGTCGCAGGTGCCGGATCATCGCCGCAACAATCACTACAAAGCATCCAGCACTGAGGGCAATATAAGGGTGCAAAATCCGAAGTCGAAGAATCGCCGGTGCATCGTCCGCCTGTGCGAGGCGCATCACTTCTTGATGCGATTGCGCAGGATACAGCGTGTCTCCCAATGCCGTGATGGCTCCTGAAATCCCGAGCACAATCATCGTCAAGAAAGTAAGCAGGATTGTGGCAAGTACTGGACCCTGACCTCGGAGCCGAAGCGCAGGCCTGTTACTCGCACACCACGCTGTGATCGCAGACGATGTCAGGAGCAAAAATGTATTTGTGAGGTGTAGAGACATCCAAACTGCACGGAACATGCTTTTGTTATCAGCGACTAGGCCAGCGTTGACAATGTACTTGCCTATCCAAGCTTCAAACCCAGTCAGTACCAGCATAACCAGCGCTGCATGCGTTGCCGTGTGCTTGAACCGAAAGCGGAACCCGACAAGTCCTACGGTGAGGAGGACCATAAGGCCATCAAATGCCGAAATACGACGATGCGTGATTTCAATAATTGTTTGAATGGTGGGAGCTAGAGGCACGACCTCGCCGTTACAAAGTGGCCAGTGGCTACCGCAGCCATCCCCTGAACCGGTCGCTCGTACAATGGTGCCCGCTAGAATAGTCACGATGTGCCACAATAATGTCGCCCACGCGATTCTGGATATCCATTTGAGCGGTAGTCCAGGCCCGTTTGTAGTCGAAGTGTTTAGATTAATAGCCTTACCGATTCCCATACCACCCGTTAATATACCGAGGACAGCCGGACATTCCATGGGCTTAAATGCATAATTCGTGAAAATAGTCACAAAGTTGTCTAAAGCAACATTGGCAGCATCGCAACGGCACCGGTAAAACACGATGCAGCATTCCATTACAGCGGAGACTAACGTGGCAGGAACAAATCCGTATATCGACATCCCTCAGGCTCCAAAGCCTACATCCCCATACACATTGATTCTTAGAATGGATGGCACCGAACATACACTGAATGTGGACCCCAGTCAGATTCCCTACGGACGTTCTGGACAACCGGGCTCAATCCTGGACATTTGCGAAGGGTTTGACCTCGCACTTGAGCACACCTGCGGTGGTGTGTGCGCATGCGCAACCTGCCATGTCATCGTTCGCGATGGACTATCGACATGCAATGAAGCCACAGATGATGAGCTGGATCAGCTCGAGGAAGCTCCAGGCCTAGCGCTGAGTTCGCGCCTCGGGTGCCAATGTGTCCCGAATGGCTCCAGTAAGGTCGTAATTGTCGAAGTTCCGGGCTGGAATCGTAATGCTGTTAAAGAAACGCCTCACTGATTGCAGTAATGCAAATCCGCCGGTACTATAAGCGTCGTTACATGGGCGGTTGGCGCAGTGGTAGCGCGCTTCCTTGACACGGAAGAGGTCACAGGTTCAAATCCTGTACCGCCTATACAAAAACACTCCACAGACTCTGTGGAGTGTTTTTTTGATTTCTCTACGGACTTTAGTTTGGTTGCTGCAAAGTCAACCATCCAGCACGTGACTGGATGATCTTTGCAGCAATTCCGATACTGTGGTGAAACAGTTACGACAAGAGGTCAGTGACAACGTGACCATGCACATCTGTGAGGCGATAGTCACGCCCCTGGTTTCGATAGGTCAGCTGGTGGTGATCGATACCGAGCTGATCCAGAATCGTCGCCTGCAGGTCGTGCACATGGACAACTCCAGGGACAAATTTGTCCTTTGATGGCGTAATCACATTCCCACTTTTGTCCAGTAGGTTGTAGCCAAAGTCATCGGTGCGACCGTAACTGAACCCACGCTTCATTCCCGCGCCCGCCATCCACAGACTAAAGCACCTCGGATGGTGATCACGTCCATAGTTATCCTTAGTTATTGCTCCCTGCGAATAGGCTGTACGTCCAAACTCACCGCCCCAAATAACCAGTGTGTCATCGAGGAGACCACGACGCTTCAAGTCAATAATCAGGGCAGCACTTGCCTTATCCGTAAGTTTAGCCTGGTACCGGGCATTTCCAGGAAGGTCTCCATGATGGTCCCAGCCCTGATGGTAGAGCTGAATAAACCGAACACCTTTCTCTGCGAGACGACGGGCTAGAACACAGTTCGCCGCAAATGTGCCTGGCGTTCGGGCATCCTCACCATACAGTTCAAATGTTTCAGCAGGCTCGGATGACAGATCGGTCACTTCAGGAACGCTGGTCTGCATCCTGAATGCCAGCTCGTATTGCGCGAGACGGGCATCAACCTCAGGATCACTCGAAAGCTTACTCTGCTGCCGTTGAAGGACCCCCAGAGTGTCGAGGACATTCCGGCGGGATGTTGGAGAGACACCCTCTGGATTCTTCAGATACAAAACGGGGTCTTTACCAGCGCGAAATGGAACTCCCTGGTATCTGGAATCAAGGAATCCACTCCCCCACAATCGTGCATACAGCGGCTGGTCACCCTGACCTTTTGTCACAAGAACTACAAACCCAGGCAGGTCTTTGTTCATCGAACCCAGGCCATACCCAACCCAAGCTCCCATCGATGGACGTCCTGCAATCTGTGACCCTGTCTGAAAAAATGTCATCGCAGGATCGTGATTGATGGCCTCAGTCCACATGCTACGCACCAGACAAATGTCATCTGCAATACCGCCAATATTCGGCAGTAAGCTGCTCATACGCATTTTGGACTTGCCGTAGTCGGCAAAGTCAAAGGCACTCCCTGCCATCGGCAGACTGGCTTGATTTCCGCTCATCGCCGTTAGACGCTGCCGTCCGATCACCGATGATGGCAGCTGGTTTCCATGCTCTTTACGGAGTAATGGCTTCTCATCGTACAAGTCGATATGTGCCGGACCACCACTCTGAAAGAGATAGATCACACGTTTGGCCTTGGCAGCCTTTCGAGGAATCCCAGCCGCCTGTACTCCTGATTCAGCCAGACCAAGTGCTCCCAAACCAAGGGATGCGCTTCCTAAAAAGTGACGTCTCGTCATCTGCAATGGATCAAATTCAGTCATATCCCTACCTCTTCCAAACGCAAGCATCCGAGTTAAGGACTGCCTGAGCCACCATCGTCCATGCAGCCACGATGTCTCTCCCGATATTCGCCTTTATTGGATGCTTGCCGACTGCCGCCACAAGCTTGGCATCATCGGGCTTACTCGCAAAGTACTTCAGCTGGTCATCAAGTAAATTGTTCAGTGCTTTGAGTTCGATTGCATCTGCTTGCCGGCCCGTAGCCGTTTTAAACATCTGATTAAGACGGTTACGGTTGTCCCCATCAACTCCTGACAGCGAAAGGACATTTTCAGCAAACACGCGCGCGGCCTCAGCAAACTGCACATCGTTCATGAGCACGAATGCCTGCAAAGGAGTGCTCGTGCTTGGTCGTCTGGCAGTACACACTTCGCGCGTAGCAGCATCGAAGGCAATCATGTTGACCATCGGGGATGTGCGCTTCCACACCGAATAAATTGACCGACGGTATAAGTCGGTTCCAACACTCTCGCGATAGGCCGGGCTCATCGAGTTTGTTTCGCGCCATAGATCACCAGGTTGGTATGGACTGACAGGCGGACCGCCCATTTTGCGATCCAACAGCCCAGCGACTGAAAGTGCCACATCTCGTATTTGCTCAGCGGATAGACGTCCACTTGGCCCACGGGCAAAGAACTTGTTTTCAGGATCGAGCTGACGCTGGAGTTTCGACACATTCGATGTACGTCCGTATGCATCTGAGAGCGCAATCATTTTTAGCAAACGCTTGACATCCCAGTTGTGATCCCGAAAGTCGCTGGCGAGCCAGTCCAACAGCTCTGGATGCGTCGGGCGGCTTCCCTGCACGCCAAAGTCTTCTGCCGTTTCAACAATCCCTCTGCCAAACAGCTGCATCCAGAAACGGTTAACCGCAACCCTTGCGGCGAGAGGATTGTCTTTGCTGACCATCCATTTGGCTAAGTCAAAGCGGTTTGGCTTCGATGCACGCATTGGAGACAAGAACGCCGGTACCGTGCGACCAACGAGCTGGTCCGCTGTCTTTGGTGCATCGTATGCACCTCTGGCGAGTACATACGTGGGCCGAACGCCAGGCATCTCTTCCATCGCCAAGACTTCACGGACGCTATCCTCTGCAGCGGCCACCGCAAATCGTGCATCCTGAAGCTCTTTCCGCATGGCATCCAGTGACACATCTTGTGCTGCTAGATATGCGACAACATCCTTCGGAGCGATTTCATTCAGCGTACGTGGAGTCTCCGCTGCTATCCCCCGTGACATCCAAGAAACTTCTGATGCCGTCAGTGCTCGGTTGTAGATCTCAATCTCATCCACTTTTCCGCCGCGGAAGCCACGTTCACGGAAGCGCTCTCCAACATTGATGGGATGCGTGCCAGTCCCCTTCCAGATGTGGTCGCGAACGATGTTGGTCTCCTGAGGGATGCCGTTAATGTAAATCCTATAGCCGGCAGCCTTGCTGGAGCCATCATAGGTGACTGTCAGATGGGTCCACTCTTTCGCCCGAATACGGTGCTTCGTCTCGACTGCGATTGCGTTCCCCGGCCAGTGCCGATACATCCGAGCCGTAACACGGCCAGCCTTGATTGTTACATCGCCGCCATGAAATCCCACATCGGTGCCCGCACTTCCATGGAAGACGACCATCTGTTCATCATCCACACGTTCATCGAATATCCACATCCCGACGGTATGCGGTACGTGACGGGCAATCCGTGCGGAGCCACCGAGCGACAAGGCGTTGTCACCGTTCAGCTGAAGTGCATCGCCTTTGAAACCCTTTGTACTCGTTAAGCCCAGCGGTGCGGTTGCCGCCTCGGTAAAGCCCGGAGCTGAGTTGGGGAGCGATGTGCCATTTCGTTCATCTAGGCGATAGCGCGCCGTGAGTCCGGGACGTCCTGGAATGAGAGTGCGGTTTCCTGCTTGCTGGGCCATTTGCCGTTCGCTAAGCAATCCCTCTAGAGCAGAAACGCGTTTCTGTGCGCGATCGATTGCACGCTCCTGTTCCAAAGTTGGAATCAGAAGAGATGGGGTTGGAACGATATCGCTCTGGTTATAGAGGCCGTATTCATCTACATTGTTGACAAAGGATGCCATTGCGTAGAAGTCCCGCTGCTTGATCGGATCAAATTTATGGTCGTGGCAGCGCGCACACTCGAACGTCAAGCCAAGAAACGCGGTAGTCGTGGTTCTGACTCGGTCAGCCACACCTTCCATCCGCCATTCCTCTGCGACCGAACCACCTTCGTTCGTCATTCTATGGAGGCGTTGAAATGTCGTCCCAAGTTTTGTTTCAACGGTGGCATCCGGGCGCAAGTCGCCTGCAATTTGGTTGATGATGAACTGGTCGTAGGGCATATTTGCGTTGAAGGCACGTACAACCCAATCCCGGAATGGCCAGGTAGGTGAAAGCTGATCGGATTGATACCCGTAAGAGTCACCGTAGCGGGCAATATCAAGCCAAGCAACAGCGGTATGTTCGCCAAAGGCCGGACTAGCTAGGAGGCGGTCGACGACGCTTGCTTTCGCTTTCGGGGATGAATCAGCAATGAATGCATTCACTTCGGCATCGGATGGTGGCAAGCCTGTCAGGTCAAGAGTGACCCTCCGCAACCATTCACCTTTAGATGCTGCGACCGATTTGACCAATTTCCGCTTGGCGATCTCACTATTGATGTAGACATCAATCGGATTTCCCGCAACCTTGAGTGGTTTAGGATTCTGAATTGGTTGATAGGCCCAATGCGGCTCGTAGTTTGCCCCAGCGCGTATCCAATCCGCGAGCTTGGCCTTTTGTTCGCGGGAGATCACACGCTGACTGCTGGCAGGAGGCATCTGAAGCACACCATGCTCATTGATGCGCTGCATCAGCTTGCTTGCACCCGGATTCCCAGGAACAAGGATACGCTTCGCGACAAGCCCATCGAGACGATCAAGCCTAAGATTTGCCTGACGAGCGGCACTGTCGGGACCATGACAGGTGATGCAGTTATCAGCGAGGATTGGTCGGATGTCTTTGTTAAACCCAATGACAGTAGACGTCTTTGGGACTTTTACATCTGCGGCTGTGGAAGCCAAGGTAAGACCAGCGGCCAAGAGGCATGGCAACACCACCGTTGCAAGTTTCAAATGCGGCATAAGGTGATGTTCCCTCAGGGCCGCATTTGTTCCTGCTGATATTTGTTGTTACCAGCGCAAAAGCATCGCCAGTTTTAGGAGAAAGCTACTTCTTGTAGAGCTCATCAGCAGAAATAATGACGGGCTGCGTTTCAGTCCACTCTGCACCGATGGCTTGCCGGTAATAACACGATGTGTGTCCAGTGTGGCATGTTGGCCCTGCCGGGATGGCGGTAACGAGTAATGAGTTCATTTCGCAGTTGACCGCGACAGACTTCACCGTCAGCGTCATCCCGCTTGTTTCTCCCTTTATCCAAAATTTCTGGCGGGAGCGACTCCAGAAACAGACACGATTCTCATCGAATGTTCGGCGAACGGCATCGCTGTTCATGAAACCCAACATCAGCACCTGATGTGTTTCGGCATCTTGCACAATCGCTGGGACCAAGCCATTTTCATCAAAGCGCAGAGTGGCTATCAACGCACTTGCATCAACCATTCTTTACCAACCTTCGTACCGGAATGCCGCAGCGTTCCATGGTGTCCTTCAAGCTGTCAACCGTGTATTCGCCGTAGTGCAGCAAGGATGCGAGGAGGACAGCATCGGCATTTCCGTAGCGGATGCCATCGACCAGGTGCTCGGGGGTCCCGGCACCTCCACTTGCAATCACAGGAATTGGGACAACACTTGTCACCGCCTTCAGCAGAGGAATGTCATAGCCATCCCGAGTGCCATCACGGTCCATCGATGTCAGTAAAATCTCGCCCGCACCAAGGTCCGCTACGGTCTCTGCCCAGACAAGGGCATCGATTCCAGTTGGCGTCCGACCACCATGCGTGTGCACTTCCCAGCCGCTTGGAGTGTTACCGGTTTTCATCGGGTCAATGGCAACGACGATGCATTGGCTGCCAAAACGCTCAGCACCTTGTCGAATAAGTTCGGGGTTACGAACGGCGGCGGAATTAATGCTGACTTTGTCGGCGCCGACGGAGAGGATACGCCGGATGTCTTCAAGTGTGGAGATTCCGCCACCAACAGTAAAGGGAATAAACACTTGTTCAGCGACGCGGGCAGCGATATCGAAGATAAGGCCACGGTTCTCAGCGCTGGCAGTAATGTCTAGAAATGTAAGCTCATCGGCGCCTTGGCGGTCATAGGTTGCCGCCAGCTCCACCGGATCTCCGGCATCTTTTAGCCCCAGAAATTGGACGCCTTTAACGACTCGACCGTCCTTGACATCGAGACAGGGAATAACCCGTTTTGCAAGCATGGCAAATTGTATCGTTATGTCGTGTCACATTTGGCTGATGCGTTTCGTATACATCAATTGTGACAATGTACAACGACCCGCTTGGTTTTCCGATCCACGCATTGACGGATGGCATCCCAAATGCTGATCGGTTTGTACATGCTGGTGTCCATGAACGCGTTCGCACACACTTGATTGGCCAGCGCACGGAAGATGGCATTTGGCCTGCGCATAGTGCAGTCCCAGCAGCGGTGGATGCCTACCGTCGCGCGCACGCTTCCCTGTACGATTCTGTCGATGCGACTGCGGCGGCGAGAAACTATGAAGTCGCGACATCGTTGGATCCCGGATACCTCCAGGCATGGGTTGGACTTGCCCTCGCGTGGACATCGATGGGAACCCCTGACTCGATCCAAAGTGCTGTGCAGCTGTGGCAGGCCTTGGTTGAGCTGCCAGTTGGTGAAGATGGTGTCACGCACCGTTGTATGGGAATTCTGCTCCAAAACCTTGCCTACACGCTGTACCAGGAATACCTATACACGCAGGATATCGACGTTCTCCTTGCATCAGCCGAGTGGTATCGAAAATCCCACGAATCCGATGGAGACATGCGTCCGGAGCTTTACTATCCTTGGTGTAATGTTTTGCTGATGCTTGGTAAAGAAGAAGATGCTTTTGCTCTTTGGAATACGGCTGGTCTTGGAACGCAAGGCGATGTAAAGGACGTATACTTGGCTAAGTACACCGGTTTGAATGCCTTTGATTTACGATGGAGTAAATGATGAACAGAATTCGATCAGGTTCGCGCATTGTCGCCGTTTCTATATTGATATGCCTTATGGCACTGATGTCCCGCGTCGCTTTTGCGGATTTGAGTGGTCCAGGAGCGCCACCACCGCCGCCTCCAGGGTCTAAGGGTTAATCGCGATGATAATGAATAACAACGGGGTTATTTCGGCATCGATGCAAACGCGGCTCGCAGGAATTACATCCGCTGCGAGCGTTGCACCACAGAAGCGCTATACAAACGCAGAGCTGTTGTCACGTGCGAGAAGCGGTGCATCTGCAGCCGTGCGTTCTAACGCTGCCCTTGCCTTGCGCCAAAGGATTGTTGGTATCGTCTGGAGTATTGCAGCGGTTCATGTAGGGCTTACGAACGAAGACCGCGAGGATGTGACCCAGGATACATTGATTAAGCTCATCGCTTCGCCAACCATTTTGGATCCACATCCTGCATACATAAAGCGAATCGTGGCTAACATCCTGATTGATCGGCATCGCCATGCTGCCAGTCGGGGTCTGGTTTGCAAAGTAGCCAACTCCGATGAGGTTTTGACCGTGTATGCCGAGTCTGTTGCGTCTGAATCTGCCTCTGCAGATGAAAACTTCTGCGTGGACAATCTCCTCTCGCTCCTGAATGACCGTGAGCGCACGGTTGTCGCTTCGCGCATCGCGGGCAAGAGTCATGCAGAGATTGCAGATGTCCTTGGTGTCTCGTCGCCATCCGTGCGTAAGCTTCATGAGCGTGCGATCAGCAAGCTACGTAAATGCTTTCCATGCGAGCTACCACTCGAGTACGCATAACCCGCCACCTTTCTATCGGCGTCACACAATCGGTGGTTGTTTGCTATCAGTTATCGTTTGGTCAATTTCACATAATGGACTGGTGGTGGATGGCTCAGCTAACGTGTTGACAAAATTATGTATTGCGTAATGCGTACAAGTACGGTGATGTGGAAGCAATGGATGGAAACGACCAACAAGCCTTGTCAGTGGGCTGGAGACTCCTGGGTCTAGGTGACAGCAGCTGGTGCTACAACGGTAGTAGTGTCAAATTTCCAACGCGTCTTTGTCAAGCATTGGCTTGGTATTTGGTATTACATGGCCGTGATGTTCGGCGGGCTGATATCGTGGAAGCGTTCTGGCCCGATGCAAAACCTGAAGATGGCCAAAATCAGCTTCGCGTCACATTAAGTCGCCTAAAATCGATGCTCTCTGCGTTTCCGGACGCGCCTAAGCTTACAACTGACAGATTTAATGTCAGCATCGATATTGGTTCCATTCCCTGCATAGCCCTCAACTATGGGGCACTTCTGGACCGTGTTGAGGCAACCTCCGGTTCAGAGAAGCGCACGGCATCGATTGAGCTTGTCAGGCTATACGGCGGAGACCTGCTCCCCGAGTTCGATTACCCATTCTTTGGCCAAATACGGAGTCGATATCAGGAGAGGAATGTTCACTATCTTGGCTGCGTGAGCAAAGATCTCAAGCGAACAGGCGATTTTGTAACAGCAGTTGACATCCTCCAGAGGGCCCTTTCCATCGACCCGATGCAGGAAGAACTCTACGTGATGCTGTTTGGCATTTATGCCCAAATGGACCGTCCGTTGCTCATTGAGAAAACGGTTTTAAACCTGATTCGTGAGATGGAAGCAAGGATTGGTGACAGACCTACGGCCCGGCTAGAGAAAACCATCATGCTCGCACTGCCTCCGCGCCTGCGAGATCGGATGACGGAAGTACTATCGACTCCTCTCAAGACGGCGGAAAGTGTCGATAAACCGCCAGTCGGTCCCTATGAAAACACATTTATCCCCAGATACAGCGAATATAGCGATCTTCACGGACATGTGACGAGTGGACTCAGTCGATGTATAGCCGTGTCCGGTCCGCCCGGCTCCGGGAAAACTCGGATGGTTTACGAGTACTGGCTTCAACATCAGCATGATGGCCGGATGACCTGGCTGGATGGCTCCAAGGTTAGCTCAGTTGAGGATCTGCTTGCACAGCTGACAGCATGTGCATCCCGACTGTCGGATCCTGAAAATAAAACATGTTTGCGGGGCACCATTTTGTTTGATTCGTTTCTTTTGACGAATCCTCAATGGTCCACGACCGTTGTAGATTTTCTCAACACCCATGGCGATGTTACGATCATCGTTACGACACGGTCCGCTGACATACCTGTCGGCTGGGCGTTTGTCCCAATATCGACATTGATTGCTCCGTTGTCATCGATGTCGGATGAAGCGTGTTTGAAAACGCAAGCGGTGCAGATGCTGTTCTCGTTGATGCCAGCAGCCGTTACATCGCTGTCGGAAACAACATCGACAATCGCCTACCTTCGCACCTTGTTTACGTACATCGATCCGTTGCCATTTATGATCGAGGTTGTTGCATCTTGGTTGTCTGCGATGACGATTCAGCAGCTCATTGTCCGTCTGTCCAAGGACAGGTCCCATCTGCTGCAGGCTGCTGCAGAGCGTTCGCGCGATGGTGTGGTCTTCAGTGACACGATTCGCGCATCGGTGAAGGTGCTGTCTCATGATGGCAAGGAGGTGTTGAGACTTCTTGCGCTTTACGGTGAACCGCTGTCCAAGGAAAAGATCATTGATGTGCTTGCCTTACGAACGGATGTCGCGGTCAAGGAAATCTGTGATTCAGGGATGGTCCGCCTGTTAGAGGATGGAAAGATTGTTGTTTGGAGCTTGGTGGGCGAGTTTGTCCGTAGTACGCAACCGACTAGCTGTCGAACTGTGTTACGTAAGATGATTCGGATTGGATTGCTATCGTCGACAGTCATCGAGAACGCTCATAAGGAAATTACTGAAACAGTAATGACTATCACTACGACAATGGAAATGAGTGCTTTCATAGTTGGATTTAATAGAGCAATTTCAAAAGCAAACATAGCTAAGGCAAAACATGTACTCCAAAACACATCAGATTACGTAGTAAACAATTTCCTTGGCAACCTTAGTCCTTATTCGTTATCAGTACTCTGCTCCAACTATGGAATAGTGCGACTTTTTGACATTTATGACTCGATTACAAACCTAATAAACAGCACAACAGATAAGAATTATCAATCCCATAACGAGTTGATAACACAAGAAGTTCGGAATGCATTGTTAGCTAAACCAGTTGATTCCAAGAGAGTCAGAAATGCCTTAGACCATAACTTCACCGATAACATCGGACACGCTATAAGTATTGCGCTTTACCTTAGTGTTCATCGACCATCGCAATCGTTTACTGAAGTAGCAGAAGCGATATCTAGTAAATATGCATTTGTGTCCAATGGACTGGAGTCAGGTGGTATTTGTTTGGTGAATGGGTTACTTTGCGAGGACCGTGGTG
>Ga0255102_1000192_pt1 | contig 18196 bp, 34 predicted proteins | sample Law_Cont_RepA_0h_FD_188448 | JGI IMG/M metagenome (GOLD analysis project Ga0255102, IMG submission 188448) | Freshwater microbial communities from St. Lawrence River, New York, United States - Law_Cont_RepA_0h | ecosystem: Environmental > Aquatic > Freshwater > River | place: USA: New York... | reverse complement strand
CTCTTTGATCTTAGATACTTTTCTAATTTCCTCTTCTGTGAAATAGATTCCTTTTGCAAAAGAGATCCAAAGATTTCCACCAATCTCTTTAGGTAGGCCTTCTAAGGAAGTGAGAGAGTTGTAGCACGAGAAATCACCGCCTACTTTCTCTGGAGCACCTTTCAGGGAAGCCAGAGAGTTGTTGTAGCAATAGAAATCACCACCTACTTCCATTGGTGACCCTTCTAGAGAAGTGAGAGGGTTTTGGTCACAAAAGAAATCGCCTTCTACTTTCTCTGGAGCACCTTCCAAGGAAGTGAGAGAGTTGTTGTAGCAATGGAAACTGCCTCCTACTTTCTCTGGTGCTCCTTTCAGGGAAGTCAGAGAGTTGTTGTAGCAATGGAAATAACGTCCTACTTCCTTTGGCGCCCCTTTCAGAGAAGTGAGGGAGTTGTTGGTGCAAGAGAAATGACCTTCTACTTTCTCTGGCGCCCCTTCCAAGGATGTGAGGGAGTTGTTGTAGCAAAGGAAATTACCCTTCACTATCACATCTTCCAAGAAATCTGGCAATCGGTCTAGGTACAAAGCACTAAGATCGACGTTTTCTTGAATCACTTTGATCATACAATACTATAGATTAGGGCGTCTTATTCTTCAATGATATAAACTCTCCCTTTGATCTTGGATACTTTTCTGATTTCCTCTTCTGTGAAATGGATCCCTTTTGCAAAAGAGATCCAAAGAATTCTACCAATCTCTTTAGGTAAACCTTCTAAAGATGTAAGTTTGTTGTCGTGGCAAAAGAAATTACCACCTACTTTCTCCGGTGCTCCTTCTAAGGATGTGAAAGAGTTGTAGGGGCAATAGAAATTACCACCTACTTTCTTTGGAGCCCCTTCTAAGGATGTGAGAGAGTTGTTGCCGCAAAAGAAATCACCCTTCACTATCACATCTTCCAAGAAATCTGGTAGTTTCTCGAGGTACAAATCACTAAGATCGACATCTCCTTGGATCACTTTGATCATACAATACTATAGCTTAGGGCGTAGTCGATCTCAACTTATACATTGATGATTCTGCCTTTAATATTTGACACTTTTCTAATTTCCTCCTTCGTGAAATAGATCCCTTTAGCAGAAGAGATATAAAGATCTTCACCAATCTTTTTAGGTAATCCTTCTAGTGAAATGAGAGGATTGTAAATACAACTGAAATTTCCTCCTACTTCCTCTGGAGCACCTTCTAAGGAAGTGAGAGAGTTATAAGAGCAATCAAAATATCCATATACTTTGGCTGGAGCTCCATTTAGGGTCTTGAGACTGTTATATGTACAGTTGTAATTTCCACCTACTTTCTCTGGGGCTCCTTCTAAGGATGTGAGGGAGTTGTTGTAGCAATAGAAACCACGACCTACTTTCTCTGGAGCACCTTCTAGAGAGGATAGGAAGTTGAAAGCGCAATGGAACATGCCATGTACAACCATAACCTCTTTCATGAAGTCTGGTATTTTAGTGATGTATAATTTACTAACATTAACACTTCCATGAATTTCTTTCGACATATAAAAATATTCGGATTACCGGTCCTTAATATATTTAACAAACCCTCGGATTTTCGACCGTTTCCTAATTTCTGTTTCTGGGAAAAATTCTTTCAATTTCAAAGGAATATAAAAATCTTCGCCAATTTCTGATGGTATGCCCTCTAATGAAACCAGAGGATTGTCAATGCATGAAAATGAATATTTTACTATTCTCGGTGCACCTTTCAAAGAGGTGAGATTGTTGTTATAGCAATAGAAATCCCCACCTACTCTCTTAGGAGCTCCCTCTAGTGTAGAAAGTTTATTATCATTGCAATAGAAAATCCCATCTACTTCATCGGGGGCTCCTTCTAATGACACGAGTGAGTTAATACCACAATCGTAATCTGTCCCTACTTCTATTGGACCTCCTTCTAGAGTAGTGAGAGAGTTGCAAGAGCAGTCAAAGGATCCTTTTACTTTCTCGGGGCCTCCTTTTAATGATTTAAGCCTATTTGAATAACAATCAAATGTTTGTACTACTCTTGGGCTATTCTCTAATGTATAAAGATAATTTTCTATACATGAAAACATCCCATTGACTACAGCACCATTGAGAAATTCCGGCAATTTAAAAAGAACCAATTCATCAAGAATTACATTGCCGTTAATAACCTTCTCCATAGTATATTATAAATCAGTGCTCTCTATTCATCAAGCGTTATATTCGTCATTCCATCGTTTGATTTGTGACTCTCGAAAGATATTAGTACTTTTGACTAAGTTTAGGAACTGAGGCCAATTCTCCTTTGGTCTTTTGCTCTGTGCTAAATAGTCTACTGCTTTTGCTAATACGTATTCGTGTGCAGTTGGTTCGGGTGGAATAACGGCTGGATCGTGGTCGTACCACTTATACCCACAATTGCTACACTGACCTTTTGGTTCGCCCATCGAATCACAAATGAATGGATCTTCTACGTAGTTCTTACAATTTGTCTTCATTGTGTTGCTTGGGCTTTTCCCAAAAGACAATAAAGTCTTCCGCGGCATCTACCCCATCTTGAAATTTATCCCAATACTCTGCACCATATTCTTTTTCATTCTTTTCGACATAAACGGCAACCATCCGTTCGATCAAATGGAAAAAATGGTTCTTTTTAAATTTACTGTCTAAAGTGCTGGACTCCATACTTCTTACTTGATCATTTTTTTGATTTTCTCGAATGCCTCATTTTGGCGAGGAATAATTTCAGTCTCGTAAACCTTCGCAAATTCTTCGGAATTTTTAAAGTAGTACACATTATCAAAAGAAACCATTCCAAGGTTCTCCCCATCACGGGTGACCTTATATTTCTCGCTCTGGATGAAGTCAACGATATATTGTTTATACTTTTCAACTGGCGCCCGGTTTTGTTTGCCTTTGATTTGCACAATGGTCTTTGAGGATGGTGGGGAGAGTTCCATAGTAACGTGAGGATTATTACCTCGATCCCATAGGCTGATGATTGAAGTTGGCTTGACTTTGTACGATTCATTTTTCGCACAGTGGCCCATTGACTCTCCCTCATATTGACACACCTTTGCGGTAAGAGCACCGATGATCTTATGTCCGTTTTCAAACACATGGATCACCTTATAGTCGACACCCTCGACCAATTGATTCTTATCGACAGACGCCCCGGAGTTAGCCATCTGCTCGTCCCAGACTTCAATCTCATTGCAGTAGATATCTTCTGGAGTCTTCTTGTAGAGCTTCGACAAATATTTTTCATCTTTGGTCAAGAGGAAGTCGCACACATGAAGAAGGAAATCAATGCGACCATTATCATATACCACGACATAAGCATTCTTTTTCCAATCCTCGTCGCCTTTCGCTGGATTGTATTTACGTACAATGTTTTGCAATTCATGTCGGCACATTTCGCCGGAACTTTCGAAGAAGCGCTTCTCCGCCTTGACCAGCCATTGAGTGATCACTTCATTGTCAATGCCTTTGATTTTGGTGACTTTATTAACTGCTTCGATGATTGGCTCGATTGAGATAAGATTCATAATTAAGTGCGTTGGTGTTTATAACTATACCACTTGGTGTTTGTTCGATCAACCGATATGTGTTACTGATTTGCTAAAATAAATTTGCGAACTTCGTCGTCGATGATTGGTTTGCCTTCGTGAAGAATACTCACAATGATTTTGTATAATTCAAATGCTTTCTTTTCGAAAAAGGCGGTCGCTGCTTCGAATCCCATTGTCTCGATCCAACAATTCATTTGAGGATATTGAGGCGCAAAGTGTGCTATTGAACCATTATGGAAATTACCAATCCAGCAGAGAAGAAATATCGCTCCTTTCACATTCTTGTCACTAACCATGTATTCGAAGAACACTGCTCTTTCTTCCGGGGCCTTGCCTACATATCTATTAAGCTTCGTGATATACTCGCCGTCGAGAAAGACAATAGATCTTCCTTTGGTGGTAGCATGTTCTTTCAGTGCATCTACATTCGCATCATTAAGATATGCCTTGCGAATTGTTGGCCATTTAACATTAGTACCTCTACAGGCAAAGATAGAAGAAGATTTCAAAGGTTGCCTATTCATAGACACCTTAGTGTTCTTACGCAGATCGATCATAGTTATTATATGCTTTGGTTGTTAATAACTATACAACGTGGTGTTTGTTTACTCAACTGCTTATGTTAGTGATATGGTAGGGGCGGAGGGATTCGAACCCACAATCAACCGATTATGCTTACCACTACGGCTTTCGCCGCCTGTATAGTTTGTGGTCTGGACTATCCCTTAATCTTCGACATGACTCGGTAAGATTGAACTATTATAGTCTCTGCACGTTCCTCTTTCGAGGCTTCGCTCAGGATTGGCATCGGCATTATCCGTTAAGCGTTCCCTGAATTTAAGTTCTGCTAACTTACTATTTCTAATAAGAAGACCCGTTAAAGTCGGCTGCTTTGACCCTTAAGCTACACCCCCATAAATTTTTTCTAAAGATTACTCAAACTGGATGCTTTCAAATTCAACAATGTATCCCCCGGATTTATTTTGGTTTTCGTTCAACACTACCTTATATTCATCACCCCTGATCCCTACTACATACATCCCCTTATATGTTCCACTGGTAATGCACTTACTTCCTACAATATTTTCCGGTATGATTAAATTGTTTTCAGTGGTCCACTTGAGAACAGCAGCCCGATGATGTGACCGTGCAATATCTGGTGCATCATCGAGGATTTCTACTAGATTAGAATCTCCTGTTAAATATAGATGGTCTTCCATGTACTTAGCCAGACTGAAGCCATCATCAGTAAATACCCCATATCTTGAGATCCTTCCGAAAACCTTTTTTATATCAGAGATGCATTCTTCATCAGAAGAACCTTCATTGCAAGCATCTAGCCAATCACAATACCTACCAATGAGCCTCTGAACATCAGGGGCAGTATAATCAATTTGATCTTCGCTGAACTTTGGTCTCTTGATTGTGGTTGCTTGCATATATTATTATCAATGATGGTGTGTATAGATTCAACAAAAAAGCACACTGTTTTAGTGTGCTTTTTTGCTATGAAATATGATTCGGAAAATGAATTTGAATCTTATGGTGTTCTCATTGCATTCATCGCGCCTTTAGTAAAGCCGTCTGCCTGGGCTGCGCCTGCTGACGCTGCGGTCGATCCTACAATACTTGATGCTGCGTCATTCAAATCATCAAGAGAAAGACTTGTATTTAGAAGACCTTCCCAATTACTGTCAAGACTCACTAATTTTTGAATAATTTGATCTGCTTGTGTTAAAAGTTTGGTCAGTTGTCTTGCCTGTGCCTTCGCCTCTGCTGCAGCTGCCCCCGTCTTGGCAATATTGCTAATGTTTGCACCGACTTGCGCAGCACCTCTTCCTACTGCCTTCGCCGCGCTCCCTACTGCACTTCCTGCAGCACTTCCCAAGCCACTAACAGCGCCCTTGAGTTTATCCCACCAAGCTTCATCGATTCTTGATGGATCAGCAATGTATTGCTCAATGAGTTGTCTAATTTGTCCCGCATAAAGCTCTCTTGCTTCTGCGATCTGTACAGTCTGGGAGTATGATTCCCAAAGACGATTGTTCTCGGTATAATGTCTCATGGATAATACTTACTTATGTTTATTCGTCGTGCTGTTCGAATAATTGCTTTTCAATTTTTTCCCGGATGTCATCTTTGAGGTTTAACGCAAGAAGTGCAACGATTGCAATCCATTCTTTAACGGGCAAGCTAATTGAAATTTTATTTTTCATGTGATAAGTATTAATAATGATTACTGAATATTGGATTGAACGACGAGATCACATGGACGATTGGAAACCTATTGACAAGGCTTATAGCCATCGTGAAGCAAAAGAATTATATGATTCACATGCATCAAGAGTTTGTGGGGAGCTTGGTAGTAGCAGTGACATTCGCGTACTTAAAGTAACTTGGGAGGTTATATCGTTTCGATAAATGGTAGCCACGGTCGGACTCGAACCGACACTCTACGGATTTTAAGTCCGTTGCCTCTGCCATTGGACTACGTGGCCATGTTTCGTGTGATAGATTTATTTATTTGAGTCGAGAAGATAAAGCAATGATTTCATATACTTTAGTACTTGGTCCTCTGTTGGGCTATCACTAAGATTTGCTAGCATGTCTGCAATTTTGACTTCTGTTGCGAATCGGTTCGACGCAATGGTTTTAATATACTCGTCGTATGGAATGTCTTTCTTTTTTGTCAACATGATGACGATATCGATGATTTGGTTCGAAATCCCTTGATCTCGTAGATCTTCGACTGTCACTGACGTATCTTCCAGAACATCATGAAGCCATGCCACTGCTTCGACACCTGGATTGTCTGTGAGTCTCGATGCAACAGCTTCGGGATGTTTAATATAAGGAGTAACACCATCTCGCCGAAATTGCCCTTCGTGAGCCTTTATTGCAATGCGTTTGGCAATCTCTACGATATCGTTTGTTGGTGTCATGTGTATAATACAATACCTCGTGGTTGTTATCTAATCAAATATTGTTTAGTTTGTCAGATAATATTTCTTGAGGATTTTATACCATATCGATTCATCGTCTTCACTCAGCGAGAATCTAGATTCCAACCAAGTTCTTTCGAAATCAGTAAGATGAAAGGTTTCCATTAAGAATTGGCTTATGCTTTCGTAATCCATATACTGTTACTTAACAGCATGGCGACTAGCTAAGCACAATTCTCAATCTGACGATTTCGTCAGCGGCCTCCACCCGACATTCATGCAGAAGTATTTAACGCCATTGACCACTACAGCATCGCCAATTGATACCGAACGCAACGGACGATACTCTCTCGCGATCGCAGCCCATTCCTCACTTAGTGCATCTTCGGGTGCATTAGTAATGGCAAATGCAGCTTCGCAAGCGTCTTCTCCATCATATTTGGCAGGAAGATTAAACTCAAATTCCTGCGTCACAATCTGGTAGTCTCTTTGATTTTCTTCGTAGACTTTGTTGTTGAGAATGATGCGGATGTTTGTCATGTTATATTATAATAGTGGGTTGTGTTTTAATCAATCCTCATCTTCTGTTTCTTCGTCGACAGCTTCATTTGTGATTTCTTGCATGTCATCGTCATCAGTAACGAGGTATGAGTACGGGTCCATAAAGGTTACCATCATGAATTTAAGATCTGGCATTGCATCTCGAAGCCATTCAAAGAATGGATGGCGACGATACTTACTTTCTTTTAGGGTTTGTGGATCACAATAGAGTGTTCCTGTTTCAGCAAGATGGTTAATAAATTTGCGAGACATTTCATCTCGACCAATTGTCGGCACTGGATCGAAAATGGTGTAAGCAAATTCGCCATTTACCTTTTGACCGAGATAACGAAATGCGTTATCGACACCGTCTCTAGCATAATCAACAGGATCGTATTTCATATTGGATTGGCTATTACCGCTTCGTATGTTTGGATTTCGACTGGTTCTATATTAACGACATCTACTTCACCAGAGCGGATCATCTCGAGCATGTTTGCGTTTATCAAAGTCAGTAATGCCCACTGCATGATCTGGTCTGCCTTCTCACCTCGAATCTCGTATTTATCAATGTCCTTCTTGAGTTTTGTCGTAAGTTCTTTGCCTATCAATTCCTCAGTTGTAAACACCTTTGCATCATTCATATTATTCATATTATTAAATACTGGCTGTGGATCTAGAAACACGGTGAAGCCCCGATCCACGACCAGTATACCGACCACAAGGATTATACTTTCGATAATCCTGAAATGCCTCTTGAGAGACAATCTGGATTTCTCCGGCGGTCTTGTGACCGTACAACATAATGCCGCGAGGTCGCTCTTGAGGTTGACTTCGAGCACATCGGACGCAGGTGCTCAATTTGAATTCAAGACGCTCTTGTTCGATTGGATTGCCGCAGTTGCATTTCATATAACAAATATACTACGTGGTGTGTTGTTGCTCAACTATCAAATTGGCGACCACAATCTTCTTCCTCTTCCTTCATGCTATCGATGATAGCACGGAGGGGATTCTTATCGCATTCAGCTGTAAAGATTTCCTTGATCTCATCCGAATCCAGTGTAATGAGCATCTGCTGAAACGCTGGGACCACGTATTTCAATTCGTCTTCCTTGATATATTTGCGGAACAGGTTAGCAATTTCAGGCCCCACGATGATATCGTTGATTTCCGAAGCTACATCTCCTTCTTCTGCATCACGCAATCCATCCGTCAAAGAAACATATTGATAAATACCTTTGACAATTTCTTGAAGGAGTACTGGGAAGATCACACCACGGGCTTTGATCACATACGTCCCTTCTTCATCTTCTGCCACATCGACTTGACCGCCTTGTTCGGCTCCCATAGGAGGCATTCCATCTGGCATGGTGTAATACAGCAGTGTTGCGTATGACATGACAAACCCATATACATTCGGTGAAGCACAACCAAGCCGTTCTAGTTCATCTTCAACCAAGTGAAACGCATATTGTGTATTGAGTGCTGAGCCTTGAGCAATGCTGTTTGCGAGGACTTTCCGAGCTTTCCGCTCATCATCATCAAACATCACTTCCGCCAGACTAAACCGAATCTCCGGATCTTCTTCTTTCTCCGGAAGTTCATCCATGTCAGCATTGATATCGAGTGCATCCATATCTACAAGCTTCGCATCGATCTTGAGATCTCCATCCTGAATCATATCCCGAATGAACTTGAACTCTTCCATGTTTAGAATCGTATTCAATGCAAGTCGAGAAAGCTCATCACGATGTTCCTTCTCTCGATCGTAAGCGATCTTGACTCCATTCTTCATCTGGAAAAGCATTTCCATGAGATTGATGCTTGGAGCCTTCGAGTAGTGTAGAACTTTATTGACGAGATCGGTGTAATGCTTCGACGCCATCAGCATAGGATCAATCCCGTAGCGCTTGGACTCGTGTTCGGAAACAAGAGCCAGCCGCTCGCTGTTTGCATAACTATACTTGACGTTAGTGGTCATCGACTCAAATGTATTTTTAGTATTCATTACGCTTTTGGTTTCGGGTGTTGCCCTGGGCTTGGTTTACGGATTGGATTGAACGGTTTCGCTGGTTTAGTTGGTGCCGGCGGCTTTGTTGGTATTGTGGTTGGCATTGCTTTTCTGTTTAATACAATACAATCGGGTTTGCTTATCAGCAAACATTTATGCTTATTTGTTTGAGTCGTAATCGAGATTGATGATCTTGAACGAACCTTTGCTGTGTCGAACTACTACACCTTCAAAGGGTTTGCCATCGATTTGATTGATTCCTTTTTGGTAGAAGTTAATCATATCTTCGGATAGCAACGGCCTCACAGAGTGTTCAAAGTCAACAGTGTAATTGTCGTTTACAAACGGCACATGAGGAATTTGTAATACAGCCGCCACGTTCGGGGAGTAATCAGCGTCGCCTTCCTTTTCATACTTCAGGGTATTAAGATTGAAGACACTGAATACGGCAAAGTCCAAGGGACCTTTGCTGTGTGGGTTCTTGCTGAAATTTTGGATATTGCCTCCATAGATTTCACCTCGAAGAGCAAGTGATACGTCGTTCCGTTTGCAATACTCAAGAAGCTTCTCGAGAATATTGTATTTCTTCACGATCTTGGTATAGTTGTTATTAGTTTCTGGTTTGATTTCTAGATTGCGACTAGTAACACCAGTAGACCATTCTCCGGTCGACGGATCTTTGCGTGCGTAGTAAGTAGCACTTTGCCCATCAATCTTCAGGGTGACATCAACCTTTTCACCATACGGGAGAAACCCGATAAGGTTCTGGAATCGTTCTTCGTCAGTCTTCACCAGACTATACGGCAGATTCCCTTTAGCATCCAGAGAGGTTGGAGCAGGTGGGTCGTACTTATATACCCCAATATGGGAACTAATCTCAGTACCAACTTCGACATTTTGAAGATCGAATAACGAGTCTACTTCGGTAAGTCCCATGATAATACCAAACGACCATTCGCCTCGAAGCTTGATAGCTTTGACTCGCGACGACTTTTTCTTAAAGATTTCAGCCCAGGGCTTATCTGGAAGAACAGTATCGGGCTGGATAAAGACTACACGATCACCTACCTTATATTTGTCTTTAAGAGTGATGCATTCATATCCTAGAACTCCAACGAGATCCAACGAATCTGCATTGGGATGATGTTTGACAGCAGCGATGGTTTCAATAGAGGCGAGCTTCATGTAGTTAATATAGCTCGAGGTGTGATGTGTATCAACTATTTTAGCATTTAAGCCAGCGCCATCTTTTATGTCGAACTGCCCATTTTCGTGGGATCCATGACAAAATTTTATTGACAAACGACATGACAACTTTGTTGTATTTATACTCAGTTGCATCCCCTTGTTTCCATACGACGATATGGTCGGGCACCACTGTTGGTCTGTTATTGCCTATGCGATAGACTCGATTCCAATATACAATATCTCTATATGGAGACACCCAGCCTTGGAACCTATCATATCGTGCTGTTAATGTGTCGTAGCTTCTTCTGGAGAAACTTCGTTCGGCATAGTGCCCATCTTCATGATAGACATATATCGTTGCATTTCCGAAATCATTAAGGGGATTCATTGAAGTATTTAATTATTTGTATTTTTTCATTATGGTGAAAATTGTCATTCAAACAATCGTAAACCTGTTTGTTTGTTTCAGACAATTTGTTGTATTCCATTTTATGGATAGCACTACAACTGGTTAGGAAAAATAAAATCGAAGCAAGGAAAAGTTTCATTATAGAAACTACTTACTTCCGTCGAATCTTGGATAATATGCGTTCGTACATTATTCTACAATGTCTATATCTAAGGCGTGATTTCAGGATATCTGCGGATGCTTTTAGGCTACCCCATTTAAGCACTTTGATATTAAAGAACTTTACACCCCATCGGCGCATAGCACTTTTTGAAGGCTGATAGATATCAACCACTGGCGTTGCGCCAACAGGCTTTACCAATGCAGACCCATAGTCGGTGATGACATATCTTTTATTGTCAATCAATAAAATAGTTCCTGCTGGAAAGACAGACCAGTCAGATGCAGCAGATGTAACGCCAAGAGGAGTTCCTAATGCTGTTTTACTTTTGTACCTAATATGATCCTTTTCTGTATGAGTATACGCAGTCGTCTTAATGTGGATATCAGCTCCGTTGCATGACAGCGAAGATATCGCCAACACTAATGATAATAATATACTCTTCATAATTTTTAATCATATTTGAAATCTGGAGACGTTTCATTAAACAGTCTGTAGCTGCGGATAGGTGCTATGTCAGTTAACGTAACTGCTTGAACCTCAACACCCCATTTCTTTGCTTCTGACGCTGCATGTTTTGTAAGCTGCCGATCAATAGTATTACTGAAACATTCGTCTAGATTCGATTCTGTAAGAACTCTTTTAATAATACCTTGTGTCACATCAGCGAGTGCATCCTTCGCGGCGTTCGCTGTTAAGAAGAATGTTTTGCCATCGACAATTTTATATTTTATAACACCCTTGACAACTAAATTTGTTTTACTTTTTTGAATGAAAAGGGATTGGGGTGGCAAACTAATTGTAGTGATGACAGTGTAGTACTCATGTATTTCATCAATTACGGGGAACTTAAAGTGTATTCCGGGTTTGAGTGTTCTGTGATATTTCCCTAAACGAAATACAACTGCTTCGCTGTACGCAGGTATAACTACCGCTGGCTTTAGATAATACCAGCAACTTATTAGGGCGTCAATTAGGCGTTCTAACATTTATTTATTTGCACCTGTCATCAAATGTCTTTATAACATTTAATTCACTTGGTGGGAAGTGGAAGCGGATCTTCTGGCAGAGGGGTGATTGCTTTTGGAATCCATGAGAACCCAATGCCGATATTAAAGTATGGCTTGACCCGATAAATCTTTGTAGATGCACCAACTGATGCACCGTATCCATTATCTGTCTGTCCTATCTTCGCATCGATCGATCCGTTGACCTTTGCTTCGTCGGCGAGTCCCTCGACTGTTGGTTTAATAGTGTTACAACTTGACAATGTCAGTGCAGTGATTAGCATCAGAATTAGCTTGCTCATATGTTTACTTACTATAAATTGTGGTTGTTTTCAAATCAACAGGTGTTTGCTCAGTCCTCAACAACTTTGCCATCTGCATTTTTGATGGTAGCCCCCTTGCTTGTTTTGAATGGAATCCGAACATTATTGTATGTGTTACTATCCTTTACTTCTAGAATTCCTTTGGAAACATTCCATGCAGTATCCGTGCCAATAAACGTGTTCTTACTGCATGTAGCTAAGCTATCGCTGTTCGCCCAAGACGATTCATGAACTCGAACTCCAGTGATACCACCATAGATTATGTTGTTGTTAATCACTGCACCATCTGCCTGGTTGAGTTGAATTGACTTATCTCCTTTGTTGCTGTTCATGAATTCACAATAAGATACTTTGAAGTTCTTTGCTTTGATGCTTGTAGAGACCGCATCTTCGCCTACATTAAGAAATGTCACATACTCAATACCTGAATTTGGTTTAGCAAACATCGCCGCATTCTTATTGTTTCGGACGAATCCGTTTTTAACAACAAGAGGGATATTTGCTACAAATAGCGGTTCCTGTGTTTCACTTTGTCCTCCATCTCCTCGTTGCTTAGTCCCATCTAAGATACCTCCTTTCAAGTCTAGAATGTATACACCGTCTTTGTTAATTGCTTTTGTGTCTAATGTTTTTTCTGCTTCTTTCAAATCCCTCGAATCATTAATATGCCACGATGTTGGTTTGTACACCTTCGCTGATGGTGAGGGTGTACGATACTCTGGTTTTGGGCTTACTGTGCTGCAACCTATTAGAAGCGAGCACAGAAGAAGTGTGAATGTTGATTTCATTTAGGAATAAGCAAATTTGTGAGGTTCTTTAATTGATCGTTTGTCATGTGAATATATTCAATATCATCTCCATAGTATTCGACATCATTCACCTTTGCTATTTTGATATTTGACAAAATAAGATCACAAATGGATGCAGATTTTGGATCTGTGTGGTCAATGCGAATTTGTTGAATAATCGCTTCTAACCGATCCAAAGTATCTGCATTCCATTTGTGAAGTGTGTTTAGCATATATAAATCGTGTCCAACATCTTATCCATGATGGGACCGAAGATACTAATATCCAGAGGACATAGTTGCAAGAGCACGTTCAGTGTTAGTTCAATCATAATTATTCAGTGTAGTGGTACATATACGCTTCATGGCAATCAACGCAGCGGAATTTGGTATTCTCAACGAATGCGGTTGCTGATTCATGGAAGTGACCAAAGAACCAATGCTTTGGTTTAGTTAGTTGATACAGCTTATCCATATCTTCATTTTCAATCTTGAGATCCTGTTCCAGATCTTTATCAGCCACCATCATCGATTTGACAAAGTTATTAATACCAAAAAGACCCGAGATCGGGGGGCGGGTATGAGTTACTACAGCATCGTATGTTTCGTATGCAAAATTCTCATTAAGATAGAACGTTTCATTTTTCCACCAAGTAGGAATGCTAGTATTATATCTATCAATCCGATCAATCGATACTGCACCGCCTACAAGAAGAATTTTCTTACCAAGCAATTCAAGAACAGTATAGTCGGGGAGCAATTCGATATTGTCATACCCTCCTATTGTCTTCCTAGTATTAAAGTATCCTGGGTCATCATGGTTTCCACGAATGACATACAAGTGACTATTCGATTCAGCAAGGAACTTGTGAAGTGGTTTGAGTAATTTTGGGTACTCATGATCCTCAAAGAAACCAATACCAAAATCCCCCACATGGATGATATGAGCATTCTCGATTTGATTTCGCTTAAGCTTAATAGCAAAAAGACCAACATCTCCGTGAATGTCTCCAGCAATAATAATTTTATCTTTTGTCATATCAAGCAGCCAGATTAAGTCGTTTGAAGTTGTTTTTCTTTACCATATCATATACACCGTATCTGTCGAGGATGAGGCGTTCAAGGATTTCGATATCATGGGCATCCTCGAAATTCCAAAGCATCTTTGAGATGACAGGGCACTCTGCAATGAAAAGATCCCGGATGGCTTCTGCTACTTCACGGCATTCTTTTTGTGTAGTCTTGTATAGGCGTTTGTTGAGTGTCGTAATCCAATCTCGCACTTTGCCATTGAAGACAATCTTTGTCTGTGTTGCCTCTGGCATCACCATTCGTGCACATTCCTTCGCTACTCCATTCTTAATGAGTTCCTGGTATAGCTCTCGTGTTTGGTTGAGATGATCTTCAATCGCTTCTGACGCATGTCTACTCTCATCTGTATACATATCATCTGCACTCTTAAACAATACTGGATTGATGAGATCCGTCGATGATTGCCTATTGTTAGTGCATTGCGCTCTAATCTCGATTGGTTCGAATTCAGAGACTGCCTTATATCGCTGGCTGAGCTCTTGTGGTTGAAGACTCCAATGACGAAGTAGTTCCCGACCGATTGCTCTGCTGGTGATGATTTCGATACCCAAGTTTGCCATTGCGAATACCGACCAATGACCTTCTCGGAGACAATGCCTTAGGAGCTTGTGCGGCTCCGTAAACAGTTCATTGACTTCTCTTGAAGAGGAGATTCTAGCAATCCCGACAAGGATCTCATCGATGCTCTTGTCTGTGAATTCGGCGACGCCTGTTGTTTTTGTTACAAGTCTGACTTCCATGAATTAATATAAAATAGGGTTATGTGTGAATCAACAGTTTTTATCATACATCACCAAGCAGATGGATTGCATATATTCCGAAACAGATACTGAATATAGAATCGACACTTCAGATATGTGTTGAATAAGAGTTGTTCTTTTTGACTATAGATTTTGTAATCGTCTGGTATTGTATACCAGAAACCATACTTCAGGAATGAGTCACTGTCGATATGTTTTCTGATCTTGCGAATTTGTTGGAGGCGAGGATCTTGTGTCATTGTGACATTATTTATTTTACGAACATCTGCCAATCATCACGCAAAATATCAAATACTACACCATCTTTTGGTTTGGTGGGTTTCCATAGCAACTTCAACCCACATTCAGACGGAGTCCTATCTGCTTTAGCGTTATTCACTTCGCGATCACAGCAGACCAAATTATCCCAAGTGTTGGTACCACCTCTGCTAGAAGGAATGATATGATCAACACTGAGTTCACTCTTTTGTAGTTTCTTTCCGGTGTATGCACAAGTATAGTTATCTCTCCGAAAAATGTTTTGCTTAGTAGGAAATTTGCCCTTCTTAATGACCATTCGGTCGAATCTGCTACAGATCACAATGGAGGGCAACCGCACTGGTCCTTTGGATGTTTGTACATAATCATCACAAGGACGAATAGGTAGCTTGATCCATTGCTTCCAGTCCTTGATTGCGATGAACGATTCTATTTGCGTAGTATCGTACGACCCATCCTCATTCTGGGTGTAGCTAATATCCAGTGGGACAAAAGATTTGGAGAAAATACCAACCATGATATCAGACCAACTAGCCGGTTCTAGTGGTTGATAGTTAGCATTGAGCTTTAAAATTGGTCTCTTTGAGATCATACAATATTATACAGTGTGGTGACATTTTAATCACTCATTATTTGTTGATTGGGAATTTCCAAACAGCATCCGAACCCGAACCGATCTTCACGAGTTTGTTTTCCTTATTGAGCTTGTAAAGCATCTGCCGAGCATATGCTTCGCTGACATTCAGTTCTTGAACCACGCGATCGATCGTAATGTTCGGCGGTTCCTTCATAGAAAGGATCTGGTCTTCCTTGCGTGATTTTTTCGATTTCGCGGACGCGGTAGTGAATGCAGACATATCAGCGAGCGCAGACAAATCGTATCCGCTTGGACTGATTCTCAACACACCACTATACGGGGTACCATAACGGTTTTTCGAGGTTTGGATGTCTCGATGATCATCAGATTCATCATTGATGCTGATTGCGATATTACAATCAACCGCATGAGTAATCACAGTGCTTCCTTTGAAGTTTCCGTTTTTGGTTTGATGGAGGATGATACCAACCGCACATTCGCTCTCTTTGGCTGCGGAGACGATTTTGTTAATTGCGTCCGCATCTCCCATGCGCTTATCATCGAATTGAAGTGTAGCAAAGCTGTCGACGATCAGAAAGTCCATTTGCTTCATCATCTTGCAGATTTCTTCCACATCCGTCTCGTGACATACTTGAACGGATTTCAAACCCAACCGGCGGCAGCTGTACGCGAGCATCGTGGTAGTTTCTTCACCAGTCACGTATCCCGCTTCATATCCTTGATCGGCGAGAGCCTCGCAGATTTGAAGCATCAGCGTAGTCTTACCAACTCCTGCGGCGGCGGATAGAGTGAATACCATGCCCGGAAGGATTCCCTCACCACCAAAAAGTTTATCAACCACTTCAATGCCTGTGTGCATCCGACGGAAGAACACATCAGGAATTTTGATTTCAGAAACACGAACCATGCTGGACTTTTGATAACTAAGCTTCATATATTGTTTGTTTGTGTTTGGTGTTTGATTACTCTTTAATATGGATGTGGGTTGTGCTGCAATCAACTAGCTTGTGCTTGATGTTTAACAACAAAAAAAGCCGGAGGTCTCCCTCCGGCTTTTTGCTTACTTCCGTATGTGTTAGAGTGCGTAAATTCCACCCTTGCGCTTGACGTCAGATGCAAGGTCTCTAACGTCGATCCGCTGACAGATTTGTTCGTGCTGGTTAATGACATTGACAATCTCTGCACCCAAAATTCGATAACCACCATTCGGGGTTCGTTCGACCTCGAGGTGGAACGTCTTGGGGCGGACGTCGTTGCTATTGTACCATTGGCGATTTAGGTTCTTTCGTGTTTTCATATGTGTTTTAATGTAAAGTGTGGTGCTGTGTATATCAACTAGCAATTGCTGTATTTTTGATTTCTTTAACTGCCTCACCGAGATCAGAAGGTAGTTCATTCACCCTATCAAAACTATATGCAATACCAAGAATGTCATTTCGCAATGCTGATAGATAATCTGCTTGATATCCAATAATTTCATCTTTGCTGAAAGCATTAGACGGTAGTTGTAATCCTTTGCGATACTCTGCAAGTGTCTCAAGTCCATTATTCCATTTTTGGATTTTGCTTTTGAGTGTTTCAATATTCATACTTCAATTGTTTCAATTTGTTCTTTGATGTGTCCGGTGCTGCTTGGTTTGTTTTCAATCTCAAAATCTTCAACTAGAGTCTTCCCTTCAAGGAGACTCAAGTAATAAGGCCAGATGGGGGTGCTGATTGGATCTTCCAAAAGAGCATGGAAATTTTGAACATACGCCAATGCTTTGTCGGCGCTAAGATCATTTGAAACCATAACCTCCTTAATCTCTTTTAAGCCTTTTTTGGAGATATAGTTATATTTGGCACCTTCGGCTGTGGTTCCCATTTTCTCAAATCTTTTTTCCCATACATCAGGCCTTGCTGAAACCTCGTCGCCAGTAGCTGCACAATGAATTTTGTACTTCATGAATATTTAACTTCGTTTGTTTGGACGATTTGCACGATGCTTTCCTTCATGATTTTTTCTGGGAGAATCACCATGTCACCATCTTCATCGATTACTGAAAAATTGCCTTCACCAATCGCCTTGCGAAGATCGAATCTAAATTGGGCATATTTTTCTGGTTCAATTTTCTCAAGCCGAGAAACGATTACAGCACCTCCTGGCGTCGTGACTTTAATTGCGAATTCAATCATAATTGAATATCGCGGGCGGTGTGTATGTAATCAAGTGGTTACTCTGAAAAATCTTTAGCCGAATTCAAAAAGATTTGCGTAAGCTGTTCATCCATTTTAAAGCGAATGGTATTTTTCTCAATGCTTGTTAAAATGTTCCCATTTTTTGTGCGCTTAGTTGCTGCAACCCAGTCAGCGAACATTTCAATAATATCCACCAAATTCATATCATTTACACCACCAGCGAAGTGTTCTGGGTGATGCCTATTGTTCTTGTAATGGTGATCAATCGCCAGTTTTACTTTGCCTTTCAGTTGGTCGTATTCTGGGGTGCCATATTCGACTTCTTTCAACTCGCCTTGTGTTGCAGCAAATGCCTCTAACTC
>Ga0255102_1000183_pt1 | contig 18607 bp, 37 predicted proteins | sample Law_Cont_RepA_0h_FD_188448 | JGI IMG/M metagenome (GOLD analysis project Ga0255102, IMG submission 188448) | Freshwater microbial communities from St. Lawrence River, New York, United States - Law_Cont_RepA_0h | ecosystem: Environmental > Aquatic > Freshwater > River | place: USA: New York... | reverse complement strand
AAGTAGCATCTGAAACAGGAAAGGAGACTTAGGTCTCCTTTTTTTGTGTGCTAAGGTTTTTCTGGCGGCCCATCCAAACTTGCGGGGGTTCCTCAGCTCGGACAGGTATGAGCATACCCACTTTTTTAGAAATTTCTAAGAAATCTTTTTTTATATTAAATGGAATTTTCTATATTTGTAAAGTCTCAAAAGAGGGACAACAACCAAACAAAAAATATTTAGAAAAATCTTAGAAATCATTTTTTATATCAAATAGATTTTTCTATATTAGCTAAGTAAACCAATTAAATATCTATAAGTATGTCAGAAACCGTAAAAAAGCCTATGTCAGAAGAGGCGAAAGCAAGAATTGCAGAGGGTATGCGTCGTGCAGCTCTAGCAAAGAAAGGTATAATCTCTGCGGCTGCAGAATCAATCAACTCTCGATTGAAAGTTGATCCCACAAAAATCTCTGAGCGAGATGGAATAGTTACTCTCAACGGGTACTTCAAGCTCGAAAAGGGTGCATTCGAAGTTATCAAGCATAACATCGAGTATGGGGTCAACACGATGTTGATCGGGGCAACTGGAACTGGCAAGACCGAGGTTATCTCGAATGTCGCTCAGGCCTTCAACTTACCCCTTGTGATCTTCGATATGGGTACAATGACCGATCCGGTTATGGGTCTTGTCGGAACCCACGTTATCACAGTCGAGAATGGGGTAACAAAATCGGAGTTCAAACGCTCTCGCTTCTCCGAAGTCATTCAACAGCCAGGAATTATCTTACTGGACGAAATCTCCCGAGCTGGAGCGATGGCCAACAACTTGCTCTTCCCTTGTTTAGACTTCCGACGTGAGTTGCCTATGGAATATTCATTCCACGATCCCGCTCCTGTCAAAATTCACGAGCAATGTGTATTCTTCTCTACGGCTAACATGGGAAGTCAGTACACAGGAACTCACAAGCTTGACCGAGCATTGCTTGACCGATTCATGCTTATCGAAATGGATCCGATCAAGAAGCAAGATATTATGGACACTCTTTCTTCCGAGTTCCCTAAATTGCCGAAAACGAAAATCGAGAAACTTGTCTCAACGTTCATGAAGATTAACCAGGAACATGACGAGTTCAAAATCACCTTCAACCTTTCGCTTCGTCACCTTAAGACGATCACGAAGCTTGTCTCAAATGGTTTTGAAATCTACGATGGCTACTTCGTACTCTGCAAAGGACTTGGAGGCAAGGAAGGTCTACAAGGAATCAAATCGATCTTGGACTCAGCCAAGTAATTCTCCGCTCACCGTTCACCGAACCCCTGGAAATTAGTCCAGGGGTTTTTGATTTTTTTCAGAAATCATTTTTTTTATTAAGTAGATTTTTCTATATTAGCTAAGTAAACCAATTAAACAAACAACATGAAAAAGAATTTCGGTAAATCTTGGAGTCCAGGTAACATATGGAGCTCAGTCTCTGGATGGGAAAGATCACACTTCGGAGGGTTCACTCGGCTACTGTGGGACTATCCGTTTATCAAGCTTAACTATGATGTACGTATAGAAGCTGATAAGGAAATTAAGAATGCACACGGGCACCATGCTGACAAGCTTATCAAGATGTATCTAATGAAGGTCAAAGATCTAGAATTAGTAGATAGCCTTCGCCAGGATCAGATTGAGGAAAAAACTTACTTCGGTACTACTAGAAAGTATGACGTACTTCGATTAGATCACGAAGGTGTTTTTAAGAGAGTCTTATCTTCTGATAAAGAGCTCGCACCTCTATTTGAACACTACCGAGAGGGTATCTTAGCTAGCTATATTAAGATGGAAGTTCCTGAAGACGAAGAAGGAGGAGGTAAAGGAGAGAAAGGCGAAGAAGGCGAAGGAGAAGGTAAAGGAAAGGGTAAAGGAGAAAAAGGCGAGGGTGAAGGAGAAGGTAAAGGAAAGGGTAAAGGAGAAAAAGGCGAGGGAGAAGATGAGGGAGAAGGTGAAGGAGATGGTGAAGGAGAGGAAGACGGTGAAGGCGATAGTTCATCGTCAGGAAACTCTCCAGGAGAAACTTCAGGAAGTTCACCCATTAAAGACGCGGTCAACAAAATGAGTAAGTACGAACCTTATAAAGGAGGTAACCTAAGTAAGTTCGAAAAGAAAGCTAAGTTTACTCCTTTGCCTGAATGCGGGAAGAAGTCTAAGTACAAATTCACTAGCGAGGAAATCAAGAACGGCGAATTGCTTATCAAGATGTTGGATATCGACTTCGAGCCTAAGGACGATATAGTTAAGAGCTTGAGATTGGGTCGTCTTGACACCTCTAAGATTGCCGAGGTACCTGCAGGAAATTTATCCGTGTATCAACAAGTCCTAGAAGACCAAGACACTCAGCCATTCTCCGTTTGCATCTTAGCCGATATGTCTGGTAGTATGAATGGCGATCGAATTCAGATTCAGAAAAAAGTTCTAAATTCTCTGTACTTGTCGATGTCTCAGATCTTGCCTGCTGACAAGCTTTATATCTACGGACACTCTGGAGAATACGAGCCTAATATCTACACCTTCTATAGTCCGTATGATACAGACTATGAAACTAATATCCAGTCTTATGATCGTATCGATCTTTGTCAGAATTACGACGGACCAGTGATAGAGGAGGTTCACAGAAAGATTAGATCGACAAATGAAGATAGAGTTATCTTTATCACTTTATCCGACGGCGAACCTTGTGGTAACGGATATGGTAGTTATGAAGATGTCGAGGACTTGAAAAAGGTATTAGAGAAATGTCGCCGAGATAGCTTTGTAACTTTAGGTATCGGTATTCAAACCTCACACGTTAAGAACCTTTACACTTACAGTCAGGTCGTTTACGATCTAGCTGAAATGTCAAAGGACGTATCTAGCATAATAAACAAAGTCGTTCGAGCAGAATTTAAGTAGGTTGGTTGGTTTACATGTTTAAGAGAAAGGAGACTTCGGTCTCCTTTTTTTGTGCGCGGAGGTTTTTCTTGCAGTCGCGGATATTTTGATGAGGAACCCCCTCATGATATCAGTATATTGGGGTGAGGTCCTCCAGGAGGGGGCTTGCGTATACGTGCGTGCGAAGGGGTTTTTTCCATAAAAATCTACAAGAATCCTTTTTTTCTTTAGATAGTTTATTCTATATTAGCTCTATCAACCAATTAACACTTACAACTATGTCAGAGACAACAGCAAAATCATGGGTAAACCCACACAACGCAACAGCAGAACAACTAGCAGAACAACAAGTATTTGATACATTGTTATTGGCTAAATACAAGGCTGTAGAAGAGCTTAAATCAATCAATGCAGAGATTGATAGGATTGACACAGAAACAAGGCTTATAGCACAAGCTATGAGCCAGCCGTGGGATAATCAATCCTGGGCAGAACAAAGAGGTTAGTTACCCTCGATTATATTTAAAAAAGCTTGGACTTGCTCCAGGCTTTTTTTGTGTGGAGACCTGTCCGATCGCACTACTGACCTGTCCGACCTGAGGAACCCCCGCAGCTGATCAGGACCGCCCAAAAAATTATTTAGAAAATTCCACAAATCCTTTTTTTATTTGTAGAAGATTTCTTATATTAGCTATGTTAATCAATTAAACAAATAAAACTATGTCAGCTTTAAAACCAATTACCCACGACGATCTTAAGAACAAACTCCGTTCAGGATCAGTTAAATTTTACTTCCGCAAAACTGGAGGTGATTTAAGAATCGCTTTAGGAACATTAGACCTAGACCGTATCCCAAATGCCAACCATCCAAAGGGTGGAAAAATATCGGAAGCACAGGTTGCTTATTACGATTTAGAAAAAGGAGCATGGAGATCGGTTTCTAAAACCCAAGAGGTTTGGATTGATTAACAAAAATTCACAAACTAAAAGGAAGGAGCTTCGGCTCCTTTTTTTGTGGGCTAAGGTTTTCACGTATCGGTGGGAAGTGCAGCTGAGGAACCCCCTCATGATATCAGGACGGCCCAAAAAATATTTGGAAAAATCTAAAGAATCCTTTTTTTCTAGAAAGGTCCTATTCTATATTAGCAGTATAACCAATACAAACCTATATGGAAAAATCTATGATATTTGTTGACCCAGAAAAGATTGAATCTGTAATTAGCGAATTGAAGAGATCTGGCTTTATTGTATCTAGTACAAGTGGTGGAGGTCCAGAAGCATTAATTTATTTCGAGGGTGATAATGAGAGCATGGAAGATTTTTTAGAAAATAACTCATTCGATATTAATGAGGATTCTATCATCAGCCAGGAACTTTTTTAGAAAAATCTAAAGAATCCTTTTTTTCTAGAAAGGTCCTATTCTATATTAGCAGTATAACCAATACAAACCTATATGGAAAAATCTATGATAACGGAACTAGATAAAGACGTAAGCAGAAGGATTTTAAAGAGCTTGGGTGAACCGGCTACTGTGCTTCACGATAAAATGAAAAGGGGTAATTTCAAATACTCGCTAAAGTGGTTCGGAGTTAAGGGATGGTGTATAGAGACTGATAACGGACACAGAGCTTACTACAAGATGCGAGATCTCCTTATCACTAACAAATTAATTATAGAAGTTATTCCGACAAGTGGATACGGGAACATATCTGGACTTTATCAGCTAAGAGAATTGGTGTATTGATAATCATTTTTTATTTCAGACATTCTAACATATATTAGCATTATAACCAATTAAAACCCTAATATCATGAATCAGACAAAAACAACAACATCTCAAGAGCAACTTACTAAGAGCCCAGATTTAGTTATGAAGGAAAGAGCTCTTAACGAACTTATGGCTATCAATGAAGCCTTTGAAAAGCAACTTAGATCTGTCAACAAAGACATCGAAAAGTACAAGGCTTCAAAGGATCCTCAACCTTCATCTATCACTATTAACCCTTCTGGTATTGCAACTGCTTTGCAATCTTTAGAAAGAGAGTTAAATAAAGGTGTAGACTATCATCAACTTCCTTATCGACACTCTCACAATTGTATCTTCCCTAATGGAGAACAAGAAGTGAACAGAGTGTGGCACAGTTGCTTGTAAAAAGTAATACAAAAACAAAAAAGGTCTTTCGAGACCTTTTTTTATGTGCTTAGCTTCCGGTTAGCAGATGCTAGACCAAACTGAGGAACCCCCTCATGATATTAGGACGGCCCAAAAAATATTTGGAAAAATCCGCAGAATCCTTTTTTTCTAGAAAGGACCTATTCTATATTAGCAATCCAAACAATTAAACATATGATGGATTTTTTAAAATCATTAACGAGAGAAGAGATAGAATTAGTGCATTGGTTAGAAAAATGTACCCCGCTAGGAAGGTGGGAAATTGGCAAGGATGGATTAGTTAATGTATTTGGCAGTTTCGATTGTAGTGGACAAGATCTTAAGGATTTTAAAGGAGTTAAGTTTGGTATAGTAACTGAAAATTTCTGTTGTGAAAATAACAAGCTTAGAAGTCTTGAAGGAGCACCAAAAGAGGTTGGCGAGAATTTTGATTGTAGCTTCAACAAGCTCACAAGTCTCAAAGGGTCACCAAAAAAGGTTGGAGGTGATTTCAATTGTGAGGAAAACAAGCTTACAAGTCTTAAAGGAGCACCGATGGAGGTTGGCGATAACTGTTGGATTTATTGTCAGGGTAACAAGCTCACAAGTCTTGAAGGAATACCACAAGGGGTTGATCATTTAATGTGTGGTGATAATCCTATATCAGAAGATACACTAGGTCTCATTCATTACACTATGGTTGAACATAAAGTTCCTTATGTAATTGCTTTAGGCATGGTTAAGAATAGTATCAAAGAAGATGAATATATTAAACTTTCTAAAGGACTCACTAATAAGACTCTTAAGGGAGCTTCCTTGTTAGGAAGATTTACGGATATTTAGGATTCATTTTTTTATTCAATTGGAAGTTTCTATATTTGTGATATGGAAACAAGAGTAGTTATAGATAAGCTTGTATTTGATCTTTCTCATAGAGATAAGATGACTTTTAAAAAAGCGAATGAACTATGTGTTGATGGATGGAGAATACCTAAGATAGAAGAGCTAGCTATATTAGGTGAAAAATACTACATCAAAGGTAACAAGGTTTTCTTAGGAGGAAGACATTTCTCCCCTAGACTTTATTGGACACCAGGAATGGTTATGGGTCATAGAGGAGGAGAGATAATTAGTACATCTATTGCTTCTTGTCTTTTCTATTTCGATCTCAATTGTGGATGGTACATAGGAAACCATCTTGATAAATACAACTTAATACTTATTAAAGACCTATGAAAAAAGTGTCAGCACTCATATTCAAGACCAACGGAGAAATGGTTGATGTAGAGTATAACGATCCTATCAAGCTAGAAGAAATGCAACAAGCAGTAGGAGGATACATTGAACCAATTTATCTTCCTGAAGGGAAGGTAATGCTAGTTAATGAGGATGGTAAATGGACAGGACTAGAACCAAACCTGAATGCAACTGCTTATCTTAAATCTTCAATGGATTATTTTAATGATGTTATTGTTGGTGATGCTCTTCTTTTAGAACAGAAAGACTTTAAATAGAGAATACTCTCTCTATAAAAAAGACCTTTAGGGGTCTTTTTTTGTGGGCTAAAGTTTTTTTGCAACAGCTGGTAAAATAGCTGGGGTTCCCCAGGTAAGATCATCCATTGATTTTTTTTAGAAATCCTTTTTTATTGGGTGTAGACTTTTCTATATTAGCAACATAATCAATTAAATAATATAATTATGAATAGAGACGAAGCTTACGAGATATTAAAATCCCATGGAACTATAAGGTTATCTTACGAGGATGGGATAGAGTGTAAGGAAGAACTTATAGCTATAGGAGTAAACCTAGACTTAGTTGGTGGTTGTCTACGACAGATAGATTATTTATCATGTTCAATAGCATATGATAACGAGTATCATTTAGCGAAAGATCTAGATACGGAGGTCGTGAAGCTTAGAGATCACTTAGATGAATTTGGGATTGATTATGAATTAGATTAGAAATCCTTTTTTCTTGAGTATAATAGAGAATATTCTCTCCATAAAAAAGACCTTTAGGGGTCTTTTTTTTTGTGTTAAAGTTTTTTTGCATCAGCTGGTAAAATAGCTGGGGAACCCCAGGTAAGATCATCCATTGATTTTCCATAGAATTTTTCCAAGAAATCATTTTTTTATTTAGATAGAAATTTCTATATTAGCTAAGTAAACCAATTAAATCTTTTGAAACCATGTCACAACTAAAATACCTAGATCAAATTGAAGATAACATTCTTAATCGTAGTTTGATAGATGAGTACAATAAGGTTCTTCTTGATGCAATTAATAAATGTAGAGAACTTGAAGCGAGTAAAAAGAATAGTGGATTAACTCCAGAACAAGATTCTTTTATGGTATCATGTACTAATGCTTCTTACAAGTTAACAAAAGAAGGTCTTGTTAATGTTAGCGGTAATTTCTCTTGCCAGGGAAGGGGACTTTCAGATTTTAAGGGAATTAAATTTGGTACTATTAAAGGGAACTTTAATGTTAAGTCGAATAACTTTTCCTCCCTTGAAGGATTTCCTAAAAAGGTTGGAGGAGACTTAAATTTAAGTAAAAATAAATTCGAATCTTTAAAAGGATGCCCAGAATATAAAGGAATCGGATATTTTAGTTCTAATCCTTTAAGAGATGCTGATATTGTTACTAATAAATATTCAGCATACTTTGATGATTGTTCGGTTGTATCTGGGTTAACATTATCATTCATCCGCAGTTTTATGTGGTTGGAAAAAATTAGCTATTCTGAAGCTATCTCTTGTCTAGAACCTTATATCAAAAAAGGTATAGACGATGAGGTTTGTGAAAAGATGATTAAATTCCGCATCTACTACGATAAATGGAAGGAAGATGATTGGTACAATCTAAACAAAGAGGACCTCAATCAAGAATTGGGTAAAGGATCTAGGTTATTATATCGATTTGATGATTAGATTAGAAACCATTTTTTTATTTAGATAGAAATTTCTATATTAGCTAAACAATCAACTTTTAATAACTAAACCAAATAATCATGAAAGAAAAAGAAGACTACAAAAAAGGTGAATCACTTCTAGAAAGATGTGATGTAATTCAAAAAATCGGTGTTTACTGCTATGAAGTAGAAATATCATGTCATAATATGGATGGAGTTATATCCGAGAAGACAGAGGAATTGATAATCATCGGAAATAATAAAGAATCTATAGATGAAAGTACGGAGGACAGTGATTCAGAAGAAATGGGATATTTAAAGAGTAAGGAATATACGCTAAAGAAATCTTTTGTAATGATCTCCGATGAAGTAATGGAAAGGTTTGGTTTAAGTAAATCAAAGATAGATGAAATATTAGGAGGAGTAAATCTTGAATTAGATAATTGGGATTTAAGAGGTAAAGAGTATTTCAGCGATTGTTACATCTCAATACAAGAGCTAAGAGAGAAAAGAAGAGTCGATTCTGAGCCTTTTGATGCTGAAGAGATCATAAGTAAAATTGCTAGTGAGTATACTCTTACACCAAAAAGAAAAAAATCTCTTATTAAATCGATTGAAAAATTAGTTTAATCAAAAAGAAATTTCTATATTTATGGCTAGACAAAAAAGACATTATGAAAAGATACAATTTAGTTCTTAGCCTATTAGCAGTTGTCGGTGTTTCTTTAGCTCTTCAAAACTACCCAGTAGTTGTAGGAATTCTTAGCTTTGGTATAGCAATAGGATACAAAGAAATACTATAACTGATTTAAACTTTTTAAAAACCCTAAGAGAAATCTTAGGGTTTTTTGTGTGTTAAGGTTTTGCACAGACAGGTAAAATTCTGGAGGAACCCCCGCAGCCTGATTAATGTTATTAATGCTATGATATATAGATATAGATAGATAAAAAATTGTATGAAACATATCAAATTATTTGAAAACTTTAGCAGAAGCTTAAAAGAAAATACAACACCAATGCCTCAAACCTTATTCTGGATGTCATGTGATGGTAATAAGAATACATTATCAGCAGCATCAAAGAATAGTATAAAAGATGCAGGGGAAGAAAAGAGTGGACATAAGCTTTACTACTTTTCACAAACCCCACTTGATAAAGGTGAGAAGGATCAGAGTTATGATGTTGTTGGATGTGTAGGTGTTGATAAATGTGTTGACCCAAAAAATTGTACAACTAAATTCTATATTGATGAGGAAGGTTTTATAACCGCAGCAGATATGCTATAATACTTAAACCCCACTTTATATTGTGGGGTTTTTTGTGTGCTAAGGTTTTTGCACAGACCGGTAAAATTCTGGAGGAACCCCCGCAGCATATCATACAGCATAAAAAATTATTTGGAAAAATCTACAGAATCATTTTTTTCTGGAAAGGTCCTGTTTTATATTAGCATTATAACCAAATACAATTATGGAAAATTTTAAAATTGAATTAGAATCATTCTCTGGAGAATATGGAACATGGTCTCAAGGAACAATTAAAATCAATGAAGGAGTAATAACTACTTCCTCTGGCGAAGGCGATTATACTTCCGAATACTTACAGAAGCTTAAAAGTTTATTTGGTGAAGGTCCATACACGAGAGAGGATTTAGAGGATGATAGGATACAGCAATATTTGTCTATGTGGTATGAAGAGGATGCTAGAACTGAAGGTGGAGTGAAAATAACAGTAACCAATTAACTCTATATGAAAAGAAAGAGCTAGTTGGAATAATGGAAGGTATTCTTTAGAATCATTTTTTATATTGTAGAAAAATCCATATATTAGCTCTATCTTAAAACCATACAACATGACCAAAGAAGAAGCACACATCGAAGCACAAAGAATAGCAGAGGATATCTATGAGGAGCACGGAGAGTTTGCACCACACGGAGTAATCACATTGGAGGAAGCAAAAGAAACTGTGAGTACTTATGGTTATGAAGGTTCAGATCTAGAAGAGATCTCGAGAGAGCTAGTTGGAATAATGGAAGGTATTATTTAGAATCATTTTTTACTTAATAGAATTTTCTATACATTAGCTTAATAAAATAAAAGATATGGGAGCTACACTAGTTAAAGATACGGAAAGAACAAGCTGTCCTGATTGCAGTGCAGCTCCAGGAAGATATCACATGAAAGGATGTGACATTGAAAGATGTACAGAATGTGAATCCCAAAGATTATCTTGCGGTTGTACAGACCACGGAGATTATCAAAGAGAGAAATGGTCAGGAATAGCTTACGAGAAAGCTAGGTTAATAGCAGAGAAAAATAACCTATATGTTAAATGGAATAACGGATGGGTTAAATGTTCAAGAAATGATGAAGGAGCATCACACGATCTTAATGAAGCTACATTTCTTTTAATGTCTGGCAAAGTTTAGTTTTGTTTGTTTAGTTTGGTTTGGTTTAAGAGAGGGACACAATTGTCCCTCTCTTTTTTTGTGCATTCTTTTTTTGGTAGCAATGCTGCACACTTCGGAGGTTCCCCACATCTGGATACATCAGAAAACACATTTAACACCCAGGGGACACCCAGGAGGGGACTTGCGTATACGTGCGTACGTGCGAGGGTTTTTATAGGTAATCATTTTTTATATTGTAGAAAATTCCATATATTTGTAATAACAAATTAAAACACAAACAAATGAGTGAAAAAGAATCATCTATCGGTTTAGGAGTTTACAAAGGAGATTGGTCAGGAGCACAATGGACAATCACAGGAAACGTTAAGAAGAGTATGACTGTTAGAGAGTTTGAATCTACGTATGACTTTGAAGAGTTCGTTGAGAACAAAATCGACAGTGAAGGTATAGAGTTTGACTCTGAGTCTGGACAATTCTTTGCCTATGCTGAAACAGAAGAAAGAGCAATTAGGTTCTTAAATGAGATTGAACAATACTTTAAGAAAGTTCGGGATTTGCTTGAGTAAATCCATCTATATAAAAGAAAGAGACTTCGGTCTCTTTTTTTGTGGGCTAAGAATTCTGGATGATGCTGGAGAGATCTAGATGAGGAACCCCCGCAGCACATCCAGCAGCTGGTTTTATTCTTTTATAATTTTCCAAGAATCATTTTTTATATTAAAGGGATTTTTCTATATTTGCTAAGTTAATCAATCAAACAAATAAAAAATATGAAATTAAAAAGATTTAGCCTAGACATTGCATTTGACGGACCTTGCAATGATACTTCAAAATTCCTAACCTATCTCCAGGAAATATGCGAGGTATTTAATCTGCAAATTGTTGGTCTGATTCCAGTTGGTCCAGGAGGAGCTTGGCCAGAGGTCACATTCCGAGGGACCGAAGAGGATCTCACCAAATTTTCAATTGCATTTCATGATGATCCGGAATTGGGGCAGGAAATGATTGATGATTATTGTGAAGAAGATGTCGAGCCTGGATTTTCGATTTTTGTCGATGAGAGATATACGACCAAAGGTAATCGTCAATTCATCAATGAGGATGGTACACTATCATTCAAGGAATGGGAATAATAAACCATAACAAAGGAAAGGAGCTTCGGCTCCTTTTTTTGTGGGCTAAGAATTCCGGATGATGCTGGAGAGATCTTGGTGAGGAACCCCCGGCAGCTTAACCATGCTTTGGTTTTTTCCAAAATCATTTTTTACATCCAAGTTCCTACCTTATATTTGAATACGCAAATAACTCAGATTAATATCTCTTAGTAATGTCACAATAGTTAATCAATTAATAAATAAAACATGGAAAAGAAAATAACGAGTACAGAAGTTACACAATCTAAGTATTATGAGTTCACCCAATGTCATTATCTGAATTTGACTTTAGAAAATGTATATGGGATAGATCCAAGATCTATCGTATCAGTTATACTTAATTCCGATGAAGCGAATTTTAAAAGAAACGAAAGAGTAAGGATATTAGAAATAACTAATCCGGATGGTGAGATTATTAAGGATCTAGAAGAAATCAATTCTAATAAGGATCTTAGATTATTCCTTTATGAGGAATTAGAGTATATCATCGATGATGATGATGATGATGAATAGCATAAGAGAGTTTTCCTGAAAATAACTTATAAGTCCTTCGGGACTTTTTTTGTGGTATAAAGATTTAGAATTAAGTCTCTAAGAGCAACATTCAGACTCTGATGAACCCCCGGAGTATCATGTCACAGTGACCAGATTTTTATTCTTGGAAATCATTTTTTATATTGTAGAAAATTCTATATATTTGAGATAACCAATTAAACAACACAAATGATAAGAGCTAAAGAAGAAAAGAAAGGTCCAATAGTTATTGATTTAACTGGACCTGATGGTAACGCATTTGTCCTTATGGGATACGCTAAGAGATTTGCAAAACAATTAGACTTAGATGCTGATGTGATTATCAAGGAGATGAAGGCAGGAGATTATGAAAACCTACTTCAGGTGTTTGATAACTACTTCGGAGAATTTGTAATACTTGAAAGATGATACCAACTACAAAACAAGAATGGTGGGACTTAGTAAGAAAGGACCTATCAGAATGGAACTCTAAAGCCCATCCAGAAGATAGATTGAGTATACAAGACTGGATTGGTGAAGTTGGGCCAAAGATTCACGGATGGATTGCTTTCAGAGATAGGTATGGAGATTGGGACGTGTCCTTAAGTGGATTTCCTGAAGATGATGAAGAAGAAGAATATTACTAGAATCATTTTTTTCTTTGTAGAAAATTCTATATATTAGCTAAGTAAACCAATTAAATAAAAAAAAATGAAAGGACAATTTGCTTTAAGAGTATTTCAAGTTTGGAGTGCAGCTTTAGGATTAGGAGTAGTTTACGGAATTACTTTTGCAATCTACAGTTTAATAACAGGTAACTATTGTGGCACTGCAAGTTTCGAATTTTAGTTTAGTTTGTTTTGTTTTGGTTAAAGGGGAACTTCGGTTCCTCTTTTTTTGTGGGTAAGTTTTTGACCAGCTGCTGGCTAGTGAAACTGGGACCAATGTTTACAGTAACCAGTCTACTGTAAACCTTTCTGCGGAACCCCAGGGAAAGAATCTAGAATCATTTTTTTCTCCAGATTATAATGATTACATTGTAAGAAAAATAATAATGGCCGATTGCTATAATTGTAAGTTCAGAGGTGAAATCACAGGGAGTGCACACTCATGTTGTGAAATCACAAAACACATTCCTACATTAAGTAAGGTTAATTCTGAGTTCATGGATATAGCTCTTATGATAGGGAAAGCTAAAATAAAATCCAGTGATGGAACTAGTGCAGTTAAACTAAATCCCGAGGGTGTTAAAAACGGATGGGCTAGTTGGCCTTTAGACTTTGACCCTAAGTGGATAACATCATGTGAATTATTCAAACCCAAACCTAAAGGAAGGGGTAAATAACCTATCAAAGCCTAAGATTAACTCTTAGGCTTTTTTGTGTGCTAAGGTTTTGTAGCAGATGTATAATTAACTGGGGTTCCCCCAGGGAGGGGTTGCGCATACGTGCGTACGTACGAAGGGATTTTCTTGGAATCATTTTTTTCTTCGAAGTAGAATACTTATATTTAAGATAACCAATTAAAACTCTTAACATGTATTCATTAGACTGTAATTATTACACAAGACAATTCTCAACTCTTGATGAACTCCTAGCTGACATTGCACTCTCAGGTATGGACCCAAATTATGAGATAACCTTTAATGGACAACCCACAGGTGAACTAGCTATTTCACTTCTTCAATTCTAACCCATGTCCATAATACTCTTTATCATCCTAACCTTATTCATGGTTATATCCTTAGGAGCAGCTTATGCAATCAAGGAAAGATCTATGACTATTTCTGCAACGATTATAACATTAGTTTGGAGCTTTGCTTTATATTTAATCTTATATTTGTAGACCGCTTTAATTAGTAGTAATAAATTATCAGGAAATCCCAAGAGCAATCTTGGGATTTTTTTGTGACCAAATTTTGACCAGGCATGCAAGAATTCTGGAGGAACCCCCGCAGCACATGCTAGCTGTATTTGGGATTCCAGCTAGATTCGTAGCCCCTGAGGAACCCCAGCGGGATTGATAAAAATAATTTGGATTTTCTTGGAAATCATTTTTTTATTCCGATAGAAATTTCTATATTAGCTATGTTAACCAATTAAACAAAATGAAATGAAAGAGGAAACTAAAAAGAAATTAAAATTTTTAATTGAATTAGGTTTATGCCAAAATGAGATAAATGAAATTTTGGACAAACAAGAAATCATAGACCAATCTCAAGAATTTGTTAAAGAGGAGGTTGATGAGGATGAGGAATAATTAAAATCAAAAATTAATAAAAGGGCTTAGGCCCTTTTTTTGTGGTCCAAAGTTTTGAACCAAAAACAAGATAATTTACTGGGGAACCCCAGCGAGATTCTCCTCCTCGATTCCCTAGAAATCCCCCAAAAAATAATTTCAAATTATTTCCAACAAATTCCAAGAATCATTTTTTATATCAAGTAGAAGTTTCTATATTTGTCTTAACCAATTAAACAAACAAAAAACAAAAATTATGAAAAACTTAACCGCAGATCAAAAAGCAAAAAAGGCAGCTTACGACAAAGCTTACAGAGCGAAGAAAAAAGCTCAAACTCAAATGTCCGCTTCTCAAATTCCGAACGAGGACAAATTCGAAAAAAGCTTTGACTATCCAGTTCGCCTTTACAAGAATTTGAAAATGGAGAAATCAAATTCATATTGTGCAGCAGCAGGAGCAATGCTAAGTTTTGTAAAAATCAAAAACGAAAATAACCAAATCGTTTTCAGAGTTAAAAGAACAGGTCGCAGAACCTTTTACACAACCTCTAATGAACTAATTGCAAAATAGGTTTACGGAAAAAAACAGATTAGGAGACTTCGGTCTCCTTTTTTGTGTGCAAAGGTTTTTTTTCTAGATGTCTGAATTCGTACTGAGGAACCCCCGCTGGATTAAGCATCTCTATCAATTTCTGATACATTATCAAAAAATTGATATACGTCATATACATCTACTACACTTCTACTTCTTTTCTACAACTCTTCTACTTATCATCTACTTCCAAAAATAATTGTTATATTCTGGTAAGAGCTACGATTCTTCAGCTGAGGTACCCCAGTAGAATAATCCAGAAATCATTTTTTATTGGCAGAGATAATTCTTATATTTAGGCCTTTTGTTTTTCAAAAACCAAATAAGGCAAATAAGACAAATAAGGCACCGTGGAGGTACCCCAGGAACACTACCAGATTTTGTAAATCTTTTTCCAAGAATCATTTTTTATCTTGTGGAAAATTCCATACATTAGCAAAGTTAACCAATTAAACAAACACACAATCATGAGAGAACCAAAGAAATACTTAAACGGAAATTCAGAACAACCCACAGACTTTAGCGTTGCTAAAAACCTTCTTATCAAAGCAGGAGTATACAGGACACTAGGAAACTTTGGTCCTTACTTCCCTAACAAAGAAAGCAGAACCCACAAGAAGCTAGAAACATTTGTTCTAGAAGGAATGGAGTTCACTATAATAGAATCAGAAGTGATGAGCTTCTCATTCAATACATTATCAGTGAGTCCACCACAAAAACAAAAAGAAGCTTGGTTCCAACCTGTTAAATAAAACAAAGATGGACATTGAAATTGAAAAGTTAATAGCTAAAGCACATAATGCAATTACCAGAACCAAAGGCAAAGAGTATGCTCCCACAGCTACTGAGATTCAAGAATGGTTGGATAAAAATGTATTAGAAAAATAACAAGGGAACAAGAAATCAAGAAAGACTCTTCGGAGTCTTTTTTTGTGGGCTAAAGTTTTTTGGTAGCAGCCACGAATCCATACTGGGGTGCCTTCGAAACAAATGGTAATAAATTGATATGATAATTAACATGTATTATATTCTTGTATTTCTCTTTCAATTTATATACAACATCTTAAAAGTTGAAGAGATAAAATTTGCATATGAAAACAAAACACTAAAACTTGTTATCAATGCAATTCTCTTAAACACCCTCACAATACTCTCAACTTATTATTCATTACATCTATTGTTAGAAGGAGATATGTTTATCATAATATCATTTATTACAGGAGGAGCAGTAGGTAAATGGTTTGCCACAACTAACATATTTAATTATAGAACATTCATATTAGATAGAATTAAAAAAATAGAAGAGAGTAAAAAGGAATCATCAGAGGATGATATAAACTGAGGAACCCCCGCAGCACTACCAGACTTTATAAATCTTTTCCCAGAAATCATTTTTTTATTCAGAAGAGATTCCTTACATTTATACTAACCAATTAAACAAACAAGAAAATGAAAACAAAAAAATTAGTTTACCCAGCAGCTTTACTTTCAATGTTCTCCGTGACAATAGGAGCAATACTAATGGTTGGAGGAAACCCAATAGGAGATTATATGGTTGTCTTTGGAGCAATCCTAGGAGCATTAATCACACACAAATTAGATTGAGTTTGATTGGTTAACACAGAATAACTCAAATCTAAAAGACCAGCTTCCCCGCTGGTCTTTTTTTGTGGGAAAAAATCTAGCAGCTAGCTGGAACTTAGCGGGTACCCCCGATATATAAGTGATAACAACACTATCATGAAAGAGTATCTACTATCACTCAAAACAGGAGAAGCTATTAACATAGCTAAATCTCCATCATTAGAGGAAGCAATCATTTACTTCTCTGAAGTTAAAAAGCTCTCACCAGAAGCTCTTCTAGACATCTATACAGTGGCTTTAAAAGAACAGACCACATTCAATCTGTATGATTACTGTGTGGCTCACAGAATAGATCCTTACATCCAAACCAAATGAGAGTACTCTGGATCTGGGCTGATTAATCATCAGTATAATCTTTTTTCATCTTTTTTCCTGCTATGGAGATATTTCCTGGGGTACCCCAGACTAACTAGCGTGGAGTAAAAAAAGTTGAATCAGGATATATACAATAAAAAAAAGATATGAAACATATCAAAGTATTTGAGCAATTCACAGAGTATAAAGAAAAGCCTAAAGGTTTCTTCAGTAAGATGATACAAGGAGCTAAACACTCATTAGGTTTTGAAAATGAACAAGACAGAAAAGATATAGATTCACTACACAGAACTCTAGATGCTTCTAATCAATATGACCTTATAACAGGAGTAAGAGAAATTAAACCCGGTGTTATAGTATGTTACATCTCTAATGGTAATGTCACTGTGGATATAAACACTCCAGAGATTATGTATAAAGGAAGAGTTCTTGACCTTAATAACATAGAAGAAGAAGCTGATTATCTATATAGCAGATTAAGAAGAGTACAATAAATCATAATGAGACCATATAAAATAATTCTATTTTTGTTGGTCTTCGTACCCGCATTAGCCTCAGCTCAATGCAAAACTTTTACTAAAAATAAAGCCCTGCCCAAATTAAATGAATACGTTCAAAGCGGCATCTACAACTCTACACGAATGTTTCCTGGAGATGATGCTGAAATTATGGTAACATTCTTTAGTGGACGCTATTACCGTTTAGTAGTTGTTGCTCATCCTATTCTAGGAGAAGCTGAATTTACAATAAGTGACATCAAAGGAGAACAAATCTATTGCAACGAAGATGCTCAAAACAAAGAGATGTTTGATTTCAAATTCGAAAACACACAGCAACTCGTTATTAAAGTGAAAGTTCCTGAACAAACCTCAGTGATCCAACACATCGGATGTATCAGTATTGTTTCAGGATACAAAAGATAAACACATGATTTCAGGGAGGCACCCCAGGAAAGCAACCATCTTCTAACATGGTCTTAAATAGTTGCTAAATCATTTTTTATATAGTAGAAAAATCCATATATTAGCTAAGTAAACATAGAATAATGAAATACCTCATATTATTCCTAAGTGCTTTAATAATAGAAATCTGCTCCACCTTCTATATAAGATTCGTAGCGGAAGCAAATACCACAGGAATGATAATCTTCGCTTTCTTAGGTCCATTCCTAGCTTTACCCTTTGCAGGATACATGGTTGAATCTAAACTATGGAGTGAAAGATTTAAAATGGCACTTTCATTATCCCTTGGGTATGTTGCAGGTGCACTGATAGTAATATACATCATTAAATAACCAGTTTTAAACCCCTCTAAAAACACACATTATATATGAAGTAACTCAACATATACATAGCACATCTAAAGGCTCTTAAACAAGCCTAAAAACATCCACACAGGGTCACTAAAATATACCCTCCCCGAAGGCCTCCTATACAGAGGCCTTTTTTAGTATCCCCAGTAAACCAAACTGGCTACTAGCATGTCCCGCGGGGGTACCCCCAGATAGCTGGCTACATCTAGCTTAACCTCCCAGTAGTATAGCAGCATAAGCAAACACACATGATATGAGGCACCTCCTCAGAAAACACCTATAAAACACCTTTAAGCTTACCCTTAAAATAGGGGGGCTGAAATGTCTAAAAAGGCCCTTAAAATAAGGGCCTAAAAAGGGCTCTAAAACACCCTAGAAAGGGGGTAAAAAGGCCCTTAAAATAGGGGGGTAAAACAGGGGGCTAGGACCTTAAAACGGGCCTTATATATGTATACTATATAGGG
>Ga0255102_1000181_pt1 | contig 18691 bp, 18 predicted proteins | sample Law_Cont_RepA_0h_FD_188448 | JGI IMG/M metagenome (GOLD analysis project Ga0255102, IMG submission 188448) | Freshwater microbial communities from St. Lawrence River, New York, United States - Law_Cont_RepA_0h | ecosystem: Environmental > Aquatic > Freshwater > River | place: USA: New York... | reverse complement strand
AAATCTGCATTTATTAAAACAGCAATTGTTTCTTCTATTACTGCCGGAACAGATATAGGGAATGAGTTCAAAGATAAATTTGTAGAAGCTGGATATACAACAATTACTGAAGCAAATGCTGAAAATGCTTTCAAAAATGTTTCTAATGAGAAATTATTGGCGTTTTTATGGGATAATTATTCTGAAAGAACACAAGTAATAAATATTAAAAAACATATTGAAAATGGTGCTAAAACATATTTTCAAAATATTGGAGGTATATATAATCCTGTTAGTGCTGTGCCTCAAAACTTATTCAGAACAATGTTTGAAAATCAATGTGGTTTTAAAAATAATGTATATGTTCCGGATCTATTTTTCGGTGCTGCTTTTGTTGCTACTAATGTTATTAATCATAATTATTATCCTGGCGCATTTTCTTTGAATATGCTCAAATCAAATGTAGATACAATAAATACAAATGTAAATACTTTAACAACCAATGTCAATAATTTACAAGTATATTTAAACACACCGCCCGCAACATTTAATATATATATTGACGATGCTGATTATTTAGGTAATATATATTTATTTGGTGATGATAGATCTGGAACTTTTGTATATGGTACTAGTAAAAGATTAATTAAGGTTAATGATGGAGATACAGTTAATATTTTTTTGAGTTCTACAATTATTGCATGGACGAATTTAGCTGGTTTAACTGATATAGCTGTTCTTATTACATTTAACGGTGTTACAAATTGGGAAGCATACGCAGGGGATCAAAGAAGAAGTACTATTAGTTATACATTAAAAAGTACAGATTCATTACAAATAAAAACTGGCTGGTGGGGTCCTTCAATAAATGATCCTTTGTATTCTGGTATGTTAGATCCTGTTAATTTTTCTATAAAAGAAACGATTAATAGTGTATATTATACTAAATCTCAAATTGATAGTAAAGGATATTTAACAACAATACCAGCGGAATATATAACAGATTCAGAATTAACTGCTAAAGGATATTTAACAACAATACCAGCGGAATATATAACAGATTCAGAATTAACTGCTAAAGGATATTTAACAACAATACCAGCGGAATACATAACAGAAACAGATTTAAGTACTAATCATTATACTAAAACACAAGTCCAAGGTTTAGCTGGTATCGGAATGACATGGAATCCTACAAATACTAAATTTGATGTTACTATAGCAGGATCTCAATGGACCACATCTGGGTCTGATATATATTATACTACTGGAAAAGTTGGTATTGGTTTAACAAATCCTAGCCCAACTGGCGCTGTTTTGCAAGTTACAGGCACTATTAGTTTATCTTCAGCAGCAAGTTCTGCATTTTTTTGGAGTGGTGTTTCAGATACATTCTTAGGAAGAGCAAATATTGCGGGTACTTATAGCAGTTCTGCAGCAATTGGAGATTTGATTTTATCAGGAGGTAACAAAATAATTATAAAATCAGGAGCAACCGCTAATCCTATCGCAATGTGTATAGATACTTCAAATAATGTTGGTATTGGTAAAACAAATCCAGTTGAAAAATTAGATGTAACGGGAAATATTATAACTAGTGGAAATATAAATTTAGGTAATACTTCAAGAAGTCTTTATTGGGGTGGGACAAACTCAAATTTAGGACGTGCAGGCTTTGGCGGTGAATATTCAACAAGTTCTGCTATAAATGATATTGTTTTAAGATCTACTAATAAATTATTATTACAATCTGGCATAGGTGCTGCGGCTATAGTGATTGATACAGCTAATAGGGTAGGAATTGGTAAAACAAATCCATCATCAAATTATATATTAGATGTAAGTGGAAATGTTAATTGTTCTGGAATATATGTTAATGGAACACAATTTACTGGTTCTTCGTCTTGGACAAGTGTTACAGGAAAACCATTTACTACACTTGATACTACAACATATTCTCCAACTACTACACAAACAGAATGCGAGATTATTATGTATCCACGTACTGTGAATGTTAATACTACACTGTTATCTGGTAAAGTGTGGGTAGATAAGCCTTTAAAATTTACACCTGCTGCTACATCTGGAGGACCAATAACTGAATATTTACCACCATATATAAGTTTAAATATAAATACAAACACATTAGAAATAGATAGTAGTGGTAATTTAAATGTTAAAAGTGGTATTGGTGGTGGTAGTGGCTCTTCTCAATGGACTACATCAGGAAGTAATATTTATTATAATACTGGTAATGTAGGTATAGGCACAACAATAATTACAAATAATGTTAAATTAGATGTTAGGGGTAATATTGAATCAAATTCGTCAATAGGTACATCAAATCAATTTTATTTCACAGCTGCTTCAAATTGTGGTTTATTACGTAATTTGGATACTAATTCTTTATCTTATTTGGTAAATGATATAATTTTAAGTACTCCTACACGAATTTATTTACAATCTAATAATGGTACAGCTGCAAATGGCGTTGTTGTTGATACGTCAAATAATGTAGGAATTAGAAAATTACCCGGTTATACTATTAATAATATAGGAACTGTTAAAACAAGTTATAATTTTGATATCCATGGTAATTCTAGAATGACAGGAATTTTAGATATTCTTGCGAATAATACAAATACAAATCCACAAGTACGAATGATAAAATATACAAATGCAAACAACGAAGATCTATGGAGTCGTCAAATTTATATGTATCTCACAAGTACAAACGATTTAATATTTGCAATTGATGCATATACCAATAGCGGACAAACGATGCAGATACATCATAAAATTCAAGGTACAACAGTATTATTGAGTAGTGTTTATGGTGTGTCTATTAACAGTTCTACGGCTAGCACATTTCCGTTATTTGTATCAACTTTTAGAGCAGAAAATACAACTGCTGCAACCAAACGTTTTATTAGTACAACTTCGAATGTAATTAGTTCAACAACTTCATCAATTGCTACAGTGGCTAATTTTGCAGGTTCTATATGGTGTAGTTCTGGTACAATTTATATATCTAGTGACAAACGAATAAAAAAAAATATATTAGATGTTGATGATGATTCAGCCTTACAAATGATATTAAAAATTGAGCCAAAGACGTATGAATATAAAGATCATTTTAGTAGAGGTACAAAACGAGTGTATGGATTTATATCACAACAAATAAAAGAACATCTACCAGAAGCCGTAAAAGAAGAATCAGGAACCTTATATGATATATATAAAGTTTTTAAAATGAATAATAATATTATTCATATAAATATTAATGAATATGAAGGAACTTATAATATAGGTGATAAATTAAGTTATGTTTTAAAAGATAATGCAGAAGGTATATTAACAATTAAACAAATATTTGATAATTATATTGTAATTGATGAAATAATTGATGAAACTGATATATTTATAAATGGTAAAATTATTTCCGATTTTCATGTTCTTGACAAGACTTATATTTATACATTAAATGTATCCGCTACACAAGAACTACACAAAACAATTATAGAACAAAGAAATAAAATTAATGATTTAGAAACTAGATTAGTAGCATTAGAAGCGATATTAATGAAAACTTTTTAAATAAAAATCTTTAATATATATATATATAAATTATGAAGAAAAAAAACATTAAAGTTAAAAAAGGTAATAGCGATACTGACATTTCTATAACTATTGAAAATAATTTAAATGCCAATAATAAACAAATCAATCATCAACCAATAAAAAGAAAAAGAAGAAAAAAGAAAGTAGAAGATACTGAAGAAATTAATAAAGAAACACTTCAACAATCACAACCAGAATTACCATCATATATTAAACCCGGTCCTGTTGGGGCTTTTAAAATATGGCAAAACGCAATGGATAGTTATAACACAACTGTACCAATGAATCAGGCGCAACAGTTAGGACTTGTACCTCCACAATTACCAGCGCCACCTACTCAAGCAGCATTACCAGCACCAGCTACACCTCTAGCATTACCAGCGCCACCTACACCTCTAGCATTACCAGCGCCACCTACACAACTAGCATTACCAGCACCAGAACAACAACAAGGAATATCATTTGACAATTTTGCAAAGTTTTTTGCAATGATGACTAATAATCAAAGAAATGTACGCGCTCCGTCTGAATGGGGACGTAATCTTATTGATGATGATGATAATGATGACGCAAATACCCGTTATAATATTCGTACAGTTCCTTCAACTCCAGTTCCTTCAACTCCACTCAGAACCCCAGCTCAAACATATGAAGAAATAGAATTTGACAAAGGAGTAGAAAATTTAATAAAACAAGAAATTGAAAAAAAAGGAGATATTACAGGTGAAGAAATGTTGTCAATAAGAAAAGATGCTAGAGACAAACAAATAAGAAAAACAGCTAAAAGGATGGGTACCATACATGGACAAGCAAAAATACCCCCAAATGGTCAGTATATGGATCTCAAAGAATATCAAGAAAGTTATAAATTCGCGTTAGAACATGCTCAATTACTACCACAACCAATCGGTAGAACAAGAGCACAAACCAAAAAAGGACTTTTTACAAAAGAAGAATTAGCACAAATAAATGAAGAAACTAAACAAGTAGACGATCAAATTGCATCATTAAACTTGGACAAATGGAATAAGGAGGAAGAATTAGCTAAAGCAGGTCTAACAGTTATGACAAATGAAGATGCAGAAACAGAAGCAAATAGATTATTATTTGGAACTTAATTTTAATCTTATAAAAAATATATATAATTAATAAAAAATAAAAATTATCTAAGTTATTATTATATATATAATTCACTATGGAACTTCCAACTCGAATGCAGTATCGATTTCGAGAACTCAATAAAATACTTAAGCAAACCGTTACTATCACACCCAACAATGGACAAGCTGACGTAAGAGAAAATGATACAATCATTTTAGAATTACCTCATAATTCAGTAGTAGATTTAAATACTTTTATCATGGAATATACAGGTGAAACAAAACACGCTGGAAAAGCAAATACAGGTCCTGGTGCTGGTGAAGCTGGTTATCTTCAAACTCGATTTTTTCCTCGTAATAGCGCTTCAATCATAGAACAATTAGATGTAGAAATTAATGGACAAACTCGTTTTACTTGTAATAATTACGGATTACTATACAATACTCTTTTTGATTATACAGCCGCTCAAGATTCTTTAAATCGTAGAAAAGTGGGAGAAAATGCAGACCCGTCGAGTAAATATATATCTCATATTTCAGCTACTGGTGTTAATTCATATTATGAACGAAGAGGTTATAGTGTTGGTCTATTATCTAATGGAGGTGCAAGAGACAGCGAAAATTATGTAATACGTTCGTGGTTAGGTCTCCTAAATCCCTCTACTTCCATCATAGATACAAACATTTTAGGGAGTGTAGTTATAAAAATTCGTCTAGCACCTGCAAATTGTCTTATGTTAGGCGCTGAATCTAATGATGATATTGATGCCGTAGCTGTTGCAGATTCAGAGACAAATTTAGGACAAAATGCAGTAGCAGCTGACGCTGCCTTTGCGGCAGAAGCTGCAGGTTACACACTTAAAAATGTTAAATTCAGTATAGTCCGTTATGATATGCCTCAAGAGTTTTACATGGCCCAAGGTGCAAAAATCAACACTGGAACAGTGTTTAAATTATGGTTCCCTAACTACTCTATACAATCTTGTCCCGCTGTTGCATGTGGTAATAAAAAAGGAGTTAATAGAACTTCTATTAGTACTCGTTCTCTTGATTGGGTTCTTGGAACATTCAGATTACCAAATTATACAACTATCGATTTTCCTGTTAATACCTTACCCCCTTCTCCAGCAGCTACTGGTGTAGTAGGTGCAACTAAAAATACATGGGAAGCACAAGTACGGGCAGGATGCCGACGATTATTTAATAACTCAAAATATTTTGTTCGTAATGGAAGTTCTATTACTGATTGTACTTGGGTTGTTGGCAATAGTAGATACCCTTCTAAAACTGTACAACAACAATTTGACGCCCTCCTTCAACATTTCAACGTTCAAAACGATCAAGGCGCCGGCGGTATGTATCCAGGTATTCAATCCCTCAATCATTTCCAAGAAACATTTTATGGTGATTTACTATCACTAAATTGCAATCAATCGGAAAGCGATTTCGTTATTTCTGGATTAGATACACAAGAGACACCACTACAAATCACTTGGGAAGTAAATAGTACACCATTAGTAGCAAATGCATCAGGAATTGTTGTTGAAGGTCTTTTCAATACCGCAACATCATTATGCACTCCCTATTTAATATGCGGTTATACTTCTTGCTTAGAAATAGCCAACAATCGACAAATAACTCTTAGAAATTAATTAATTAAAATATTTTAAAAAATATTTTTTATCTTTAATAAATATATATAATGAATGAAAAAAATCGTACATACTCAAGTACTTTTGATAATACTACAATGTATGATTTAGGTGAAAAAATAAATATAAATTTAGTCATTGATAAAATTAATCTTAATAAACGACCAAAACCAATATCATACTATAAACCAATTCCTAAACCATTTAAAGATCAAACATTTTTCCAGCCAGCAAGACAAGAAGTAAGAACAGAGAACAAATATAAAGAAATCCCTCATAAAGATTACTATAGTATTCAACCATATGCTCCCCCATATTACACTATTAAAGAAACCGGTTATACTAATGTAAATCACAAGGATATATTTAAGAAATATTAAATAGAACGCTTGGAACTTTCCCTATATTATGAATAATAATTATTCATAATATTCAAATTATTTAAATTTTTTTTCTAATATAATATATATAGAATGAGAAAAATAATGGATAATGATAGTGTAGGTAACATTGAAGATCACTTGCCTTCAGATAAAACTGTTAAACCTAAACGACAAATTAGTGACGCTCAAAGAGAACATTTAAATAAAATTAGAGAGTTAGCAATGAAGAAAAAGGCAGAACTAAAAGAAATTACTTTAAAAAGCAAATTAGCTAAAACTGTACCTAAACAAGATTTAGCAAAACAATATGATGAATACGTTGAGAACAAAGTAAAAGCTAAAAAAGAAGAAGTTAAAAAAAAAGTAGAAGTAGAAGAGACAGAGGAGGAAGTTATTATAAAAAAACCAAAACCTAAACCAAAACCTAAAAAAATAGTATATGTTGAAGAATCTGAATCAGAAGAAGAAGAAGAAGAAGTAATTGTAAAAAAAAAAACTAAAGCTAAACCTCAACCATTAGAACATCTGGTATATAATAATACTAAAGATCAGTTATATAATAGAATGATAGAAGAAAGAGTAAAAGCGTCGATTATAGGGTACGGAAACGCCCTGATATAAAATAACTTAAAGATAAGAATATATAGAATAATAAGAAGATTGAGAATGTCACAAGATTTTTCTAAAGCTAAAATTTATAAAATAACTAATGATTATAATAATGATGTATATGTTGGTTCAACATGTGATTTATTAACTAAAAGATTTAGTGGGCATAAATCAAATCTTCTAACAGAAGAAAAAAAGGATAGACCATTGTATAAATTAATGAATAAAATAGGTTTTGAAAGATTTAGAATTGAGTTAATTGAAGATTATTCTTGTAAAGATAAATATGAACTTAGACAAAGAGAAGGTCATTTTATTAGAGAGATTGGTACATTAAATAAAAGAATAGAAGGTCGTACAAAACAAGAGTATCAACAAGATAATAAAGAACATTTTAGAGAATATCATAAGCAATGGAAGGAAGTTGATAAAGAAAAAAATAAAGAAAAGTATCAAGAACAATACAAAATATATAACGATAAAAAAAAAGAATATTATAATGAAAAAATAACATGTGATTGTGGTGGTCTTATTAGTCGAAAACATATTCAAAGACATAAAAAAACAAATAAACATATTAATATTATGAAAACTCTAGGTGTTTAATTCCAATATCTTATCAAAGTTCTTTTTAAAAATTATTTTACTTGAAGTTCCATCAATTACCAGCGCATTATGTGCTTCAGATGTAGCATATTCGTACAACTCCATTAATTGGTCTTCTGTAACATAGGCACTAACAACAGGGTGTATGTCATCAATTACTTGTTTTTTATTTGCAAATTTGAATAATACAATTAGATTAGAGTTTAATCTTATCGTTTTGGGTATTTGCATTATGGCTTGTGTTGCGATAATAATATTTCCGGGCACCACATGGCGATTCCTTGTGACTAAATTTGTGAATGCTGACTTACCATTTTTGAATATATTTGACCCAATCATATCGTCAATAACCCAATGAAGTAAAAAACTATTAGGATATTTAGGTTCTGGTATATCTTCAAATTTTTCAAAATCATATTTATATAATAACTCACATTCTTCGTCTGTTAATTTATCTATACTTACTTTTTTAAATTTATTATAACATTTCTCATATTGTTGATATTCTTTAGATTCATCAAGATCTTTTTTAACTTCTTGTATTTTCTGTTTTAAAATCTCATCTGAGTATTCTGTCAAAACATCTATATCCCAATCCAAGTTTTTTAAAGATTTAAATATTACATTTGAATCAGAATGAGCAGTAGGAGAAATTAATACTATTCTTTGAGGCACCTCTTCGCCATCTTTATAACATTTCTTTTCTTCAAATGTTTTTAATAATTTTGTAAGAAGATACGTTTTCCCACTTCCACGAGCACCAACAAATAATGAAACAAAGTAATTACGCGGAGCGCCACTATCATTACATTGAGGATATACAACCTTTGGATGATTTACAATTTTGTTATCCCAACCTTTTATATTAATTTCATTAATCATATTTATATATAATATTATAGATAAAAAAAAATATATAGTTATATTATATACATATATTATAGAAATGACATCTGAAAATTTGATTGAAATTGATAACGAACGATTTGATGAATTATATAATTTAGCTAAAGCAATGCATCCCAATGTAGCAGATTACTTTGTACATTTAATCTGTAATGAACAGTGTGCATTCGAGGCAGGACATGAATATAAAGAATTAGCTGATGAATTATATGAAAAAGCAAAAGATGAATTAAAAATAAATGAATATTATTTTAATGTTGAGCAAGGCGATAATATAATATAATAATATTATAATATTAAATTTTTTATCTGACTAATATTATATATATAAATTATGAAATATTACCGATATAAACAGGTTCAAAGATTAACTTTTTTTGGTTATGATGATATTTTTTCAAGTGATAATGCTTCTTTATCAAAAACTTCGGCTCAAACTACCGCTGCTAATGTGGATAATGATACAAAAAGATTAAGATTTGATGTTAATAAAATTTCAAGTGTTCAATTGTCTAACAATGCTAGAATAGTATTAGAGTCTATTTATTTACCAACTTTAGGATCTCGTAATGCTCCTTTCACTGTGAGAATGAACAATTTAAATTCAAATAGTTTTGACTCAGAAAATAAAGGTTATAATTCAACATTGGTTTATACCAATGATACTACAGGATCAACATTTAATAATACATCTAATGAACTTTTTTATAATTTTAGTATCGATCAACATTTTTTCAAAAATGGTTATATTGATTTTCAAATCACTTACCCAAATGCTAACATTGCTCTTACTTCCTTCACAAAATTTTATATATCATTTGTTGTTTATGATGTTAATGAAGAAGAATTATTATTAAAAGACACTCCTGAAGTAGATTTTAAAAATTTACGAGCGCACTATAACCTTAATAATGGTCGTATTCCTAAATAAAAATCTTTAATAATAATATAATATGTCACTTGATAAAATATGTGTGTTTATAAATTCTAAGAATAGACCAGAAAATGAAGAAGTATCTGATTTTAATGTTACAATCCCAGATACGTTATTGAAGCTACATGACAAAAATGAGTTCTGGAACCTTAATGTTAATTATTTTTCTTGTTTTAATAGTTGGTACAATTGCCAAACGAACTTTAACGATCAATTTCAATTAATATATTATGACAATGAAGATAATATATATGAAACAATAAATTTGAGATTAAATGAAGGTAATCCCGATGTATATGATATAAAGAATGAACTAAATAAATTAATGAAAACTCATGTAAATGTTAATTATGATAAACCTAAAAATGTGTATGCGTTTATGCGTACGTCTATTGTTACAAATAATAAATTTAAATTATATTTGAATATTATTAACAGTGAAGATTTTTTAGGATTTCCACGAAGTAAAAGAAATACATTAATTGAGTTACCTGTATTAGTTAATGTATATTCAGAACAACCTATTAATGTTATTGGCGATGAAGCAATTACTATATCAATCAATGGAGACGCTAGTCTAGAAACAAGTACAATTGATAATTTTAGTACTAAATCATATGTACCTAGTGACATTATATTTTGTCAGCCTATAGATGTACCGCCATATTCATTACTACAATACGCAAATGAAGATGGTGGAGATAGTTTTCAATATAAATTGAAACAGAAAAAAGATATAATTAATTTTAATTTAAAAATAAAAAATCAAGATGGAGAAGTTATTCCGCATATGACTGACTACTTGTTAGTTTTACAATTTGTTAAACATAAAACGTATAATAAAACAGAATCAATTTTAGAAAGTATTTTAGATTATATTAAACAAATGTTTATGATGTTAGGATTACAAATATTTCCAAAGTTAGAAGAAAATAATTTAATTAACGAATAAATTTTTTATCTTTAATAATAATATATATATAAATGCAATTTTTAGGTAAAGCCATAGGCGCCATAGCAAAGGCTGCGCCTCGTGTAGTTCGTGGAATTGGAGAAGCTGCAAAAGTGAGCCGAGCGATAGGACAAGGTGCCCGGCAAGTACGACAAATTGGTACTGCTCTCAATAGTGCTACAGGCAATAAACTACAAAATAACCCACTTTATAATAAAGCTCTTGGAGTAACTGAACGGGTGGAAAATGTAGCTGATCAAGTAGGTTCTACTGGTGAGAAATTCGGTTCAAGCCTTAAACAAATGGGTTATTAAATTTAATCCATTAATCTGATAATAATATTATTTTGTATAATATTATTTTTTTTAGGTATTACTTCTTTATAAACTTTTACAGCGTGAATTTTACTATAATAATTGTTTTGTACTCGTGTTAATATTTTTGTTTTATTCTGTTGATAGTAATTAACATAATAATCTTTGTTTCTTTGGTTTATCATTTCTTTGTTTTCATGATAATATTCTAAATGTTTTTGTATAATTCTTTCGCGATTTTTAATATAGTAATTTTTATTATATTCAGAACGCTTGTCTTCGCAAGCGCACGCGAGCGAACTTTTATTATTCATATATTATTATACAACATTATTATTTATTTGTTTTAGTTTTATAATTTTTTTATTAATTTTTGCATTTGTAAGTTTTACATCGTTTTTTTTATTAGTTGCTTGACGTATTTTTGCGTGTATTACATCTAATTCATCCCAAAGGGTATTACATTCACATTGTAAAAGATCTATTTTTGCTTCATTTTTTTCAAGTTCATTTTCTAAAAGTTCGATTTTTGAAATATTCATTTATATATATTATTATACTATATTATTTTTAATTTCGTAATTTATACCATTTACACGTTTTATTACATTTCCGATAGTTCCATTTATTTGTATAGGTACATGACGATCTGCTTCTGAATACTTAGCGGCAACTAATAATTTATATTTCTCTGGTATTTCCTCAAAACTACAGTCTGCGATTAAGTTGTCATATTTTAATACTAATATATCAGCTTTCTCTTTTGTTATATCTTCTTCAATTCCTTCAACTTCTTGTGATAACATCATGAATGAAATACCTAATTTTTTGAAAGTTTCAAATTTTTCTCCTGCCTTAATACTATTGTTTAATGACATAATTAATACGGATACAGCATTGACAACAATATTAGGAATTTTAACAGCGTTCGCGTCTTCACTAATAGAATTAATTATACACATCGCTGAAGAAGTGATCACCAAAGGAATATTGAAGCAAAATTTAATAAACGACCAATGGGACGATGCTTTAGTACATAGAAGGGTCATTGCCTCGCATTTATCCAATAATTTATTTTTATCGAACATAATATAATATAATAAAGATTAAAAAAAATCTATAATAATAATATAAATGGAATCAAAAAAAAAGTATTATCCTTATAAATCTGATAGACCTACAAAAAAGTTTTATATAATTACTAATGATAATAGAAAAGTGTATTTTGGAATGCATCCATTTCAGCATTATACAGAAGGACATTTAGACGAACGACGTAAGCTTTCGTATATATCTAGACATCGGAAAAATGAAGATTGGGGTGATCCTAATACTCCAGCATATTGGAGTTACTGGTTCTTATGGCAGTATAGAACATATGAAGAAGCATACAGAAAAATAAGAAAGGATTTGAAAGAAAAAGGTTTCATTTAAATAAATTACTTCTTAAACTTGATAACTCAGATTTTGATATTTTTTCAACTTTCTCTACATTATTATCTAACGTATTTAATAAAATATTTCTTCTTCTCTTATTTGATACTATATTAGAGAGATCTAACCCTTCTTGTTGAATATTTCTTTCGATTTTATTCTGTCTTTGAACTCTTACAATTACATTTTTTTCATTTGAAACAGTTGTAGGAGGCACTATTAATAACGAAGATCTTTTATAAACTTTATCATCATCTAGAGTTATACTATTACCCCTTACCTTTGTAACTGTATAAACCTCGTCTGTATATCTGGCGTCTGTTCCTTTTCTGAATTTACCTTTTAATTTTATTCTTACCTTGTCATTTACATCTATATCAGATACAGAAATATTAAATAATGATTTTTCATAATTAATATTATATATTTTTTTTAAATTTTTTTTTAAAAATGCGTCATTGGGTTTTATATTGTCTATTGATGTATGTCCATTATTATTATAATTTGCTACTATTTCATCTATATGGTCAATCCAATTGTCTGATTTTGTTTGTACAAACAAACGTGTAAAAATTGTTTTAATAGTTCTAGCAAATCTATCTATCAATCCCAACGCATGATGGTCATCAATTATATTGGGTTGGTGGATGATTTTATTTTTTTCTAAAATTTCTTGAAAAGATTTATTAATAAATGTTGAATCGTTATCACTCATTAAAATAGTTGGTGTATTGTTTTGAATACCGCTTTGTTGTAGAAATTTTTTAAAAGATTCTTGTACATTGTCATTATCTTTCTTTTTCATAGCGTAAGTCCATACTTTACGAGTGAATACATCAATAATACATAATATATATTTATATCCTTTATTTGTTCTTGTATAGTTCTGCATATCAAAAATATCCATTTGAATTAATGATAGTGGTCGATATGCTACAATTTTACCTAATAACTTTTTTCTATTGCTTTGAATTGTTGTTTGTTGTTGTTCCACTCGACTAACTAAAAAATCGTCAATCTCTTTTTTAGTTATTTTGATTCCTTCATTTTTTAATTGTTTTACAAATGTAGAAGATGCGGGAAAATTAAATTGTTTATAGTACTTTTCTAAATCAGTCATATATATTAAAATGAGAGATTTTATAAAGATTAAAAATCTTTAACATTACATAATAATATTAATATTTTCGTGCTTTGTGGCACGCGATAGCGCCACATATTTTAATTTCTGATCCATTCTATTAAATTCATGAATAGTATAAGGTTTGTCAATGCTCATGCCCTGAGATGAATGAGTCGTAAAGGCATAACCAATTCTAAATAATTTCTGAAATTCATCGGATTTTATTTTTATTTCATTTCTATCATTCTTTATTATTATTTCTTTAGTGTTCTTATCAACCTTTTTTATAATATATCTTTCATTATTAATTAATTTCAGATTTCCATTATTGACCTTGGCAATTAGTGGCGTTTTATTAACTAGTATTACATCTTGGCTGTTGTCATCATATTCTAATTTTTTAAGTGTCATATAATTACTTGTTTTAGCCTTCTTATATGCTACATCCATGTATTTTTTATTAATTTGTTTCCTTGTGTTATTGGTCCAACAAATATTGATCTCGTTATCTATCTTTAAGTCACTTTTAAAGTCATCAGGTGTAAGATTATTGATATTATCAAATTGTATTAAATTAAAAAGTTTGTCGTTTGATCTTCGGCATGTTTGAAGATTAATATTGTTATGGTCGCATAACTCTTTTAATATACTTGAGTTTTTATAATCATATTTATGTAAATCTCCTATAACGTCTAACTGGTTAAAATCCCCCGAAACTATAATATTACATTGTTTTAATTGTTTGATAATCATGAGAATTTTATAAAAATTACTATGTAACATACTCACCTCATCAACAAATATATAATCTAGTTGGGTCTCCATGAATTTTGTTAATTTCTTTAGCTTACACGCGAATTTATGAACTGTTGTACCATCAATTAATAATGCCGCGAGATTAGTAGGCGCTAAGCACTTATAAACTTTACCATTATTATTTAAATATTCTTTGATCTTATTGATTAGTGTTGTTTTGCCTGCGCCTGGTGGTCCATTGATTAACCATGACTTATTAGAATCTAATATTTTATTTATGAGTGGATCGAAATTATTGTCTGGTACATCTGGGGTTATTTCCCATGGTTCTGTATGTAAAGTGTAATTATCAAATCTCATGTAATGTACTAATTTAGGATATTTAACACGCTTGGCGTTTGGTTCTAATTTATACTTTGGAACTGTTTTTAGTTCATCCCAATAATAACCATTTATGTTTTTCTCGTCAATTAGATCAAAAGGGAATTTATCATCTGGAAAAGTGCAGGTGATGGCGTCAGTGTTAATATCTGTTACTATGCCTCCTTTAGATTCTACAAGTGTTTTAAGTCTATGTAGTTCCATAGCTTCTTGTTGAACAATCTGATCATATAATGGGCGCTCTGTTTCAATGTTAGTTGTTTTACTTGGTGCGAATACATGGAAAAATAATTTATTATTACTTACAAATGAACTCATAAAAGAACCTTCATATTGTAGAGAATACTGTAATGCTTCAATCTTTGATTCTGTAACATGTACAGAACGCCAATTAACTTTTTTTTGAGTGTTAGGTTTGAAGCCGCCAATCATACTATTGATACAAGATTTTTTATAATCAGATAATACACATTTATTTTTTACTACGTAAATCTTTTCATATTCTCCATCATCATTAAGATTAATACATGTTTCGTCTTCTTGTGGTGCTCCTTCAAAGTTAATATTCTCATCTGTTCTAGTATTATAATATTCTTGTATTTGATCATAATTTAATATATGGTCATTGCAATAGTTGATAAATCCATTATAATAATCATGTTTAACGGTTGAAGAAGAATAGATAACATATTTGATATTATTTTTGGTAATAATATTATTATCTAAACAATACTGTACTAATGAATGATAATACCACCCGTTCCCTCTTAACGGAAAATAACTATCAGTCTCAATATAGTATAAGCCTTCGATAATTTTAGTTTTTTTATATTCTTCTGGTTCATCCATGACATTGAAAATACAATAATCATGTTTATGATTTAATAAAATGTTTCTTCTACATTTGTTAATATCAATAGTAAATAATTTTTTACCTTTTGTTACTTCTCGGATAGGTTCAACGAAGGCGTAAGCGTGAGACAATGGACTATTCATGATTTCTTGAACTGTGTTATTAAAACATGATTCTGTATCACTAAATTTTACATATTGTCCCTGTTCATGTTCATTAGCGGTTTTATCTTGATGGCACGCTTTACATAAGACTTGTAGATTGTCGATTTGGTTAGTGCCGCCATTGGCTAGTGGTCTTATATGATCAATATCATATTTCTTAGCCTTTAAACAACACTTACAACCAGCGCATTTTTTTTTGGATTTCTCTAATACCATTTCTTTGAATTCTTTAGTAAATTTTATTCTGCCGGTGATTTCGTCAAAATACTTTGATCTTAATTGTTTTACAACGTGCATAAATGTTTGGTTCTTGAATGGTAGGTCATTTTTTTCACATAATACTTTTACTTCCTTATATGTTATATTATGTACGGCGTTAGGATCACAAACAAACATGTATATAATGTTATTTTTCTTGTATTTAAACGCCTCAATTTTTGTTTTTTTGCATTTGATGTTATCGGGTACGCCGTGATCAACTATGAGACTTTGGAATACATCATTAATACTAGTAGTTCCAAGACGTGAAAACATATATATTGTGTTCTTGGTTTCTGTAAAGAAGGTTTTAGGATTTTCAACAATATCATAATCATCATATACATTTGTTTTTTCTTCAACTTCATCAGATAATAATGATGTATTCCAATTTTCTTTTTCTTTCACTGTTTCAACAAGAGATTTACGCATTACATCATCCATTATTAAATACATATGATTATTAACAGAAAAATATATTAAGGCTTTGTGATTTTGGTTTTTACTCAAACTTTTAATAATAATAGATTTATGTACATCTAGGCAATAATGAGTAATATCATATTTTTCACAAATACTATTAACACATTGAGGAGTAATACCATGTTCTACGCTCCAACATTGATTTTTATTATTATAATATTCTTTACACATATCTATAAATTTATCTCTTGTTAATTTGAGTTCTTCCCCATACATACCAATAAAATTATCTACAACACATGTACCTGTATTTTGTAAAAATTCTCGGTATTCACTTATACAATTATACATTAATGGAGTGGCGTTTTTCATGGCGTTATCTTCTTTTGGTATTGTTGTTGATTCTTTTTCAACAATTGATGTTATAGTAATTTCTTCTACAATATGTTCTTTATTTGGGCTTGCTTCCAAGAAATTATGTTTATCAAACATTTCTTTTTTGAATTGTTCTATCACTGATTCTTTATTACCTTGGTACGGGTTAGATCCTTCATATTCTACATAATAAACATATGTTTTTTCTGGTGAATAGTAATATATTTCTTTGACTTTTATTTTACCCGTTACATATCTAATTTTATTATTAAATTCTTGTTCCCATTTCACAAATATTTTTTCAGCATTTTTATTACCTTCTTCTAATTCTTTATCAATTTTTTTTGATATTTTTTTTATACTTTTGAGTTGTTTATACATCTTCTTATCATTGATGTCCAACCCCAAATTAACAAGATTACTAATTCTTGGTTTTATGTGTTGTAATAGTGCGGGTACTGTCTTATAATTTGTTACTTTAGTTTGAAGTACTTCTTTGATCATTGTTTGACCGATCGATTTGTTTTTGAAACCTAATGACTTATATACATTTTTATCAATTCTTGAAAGATTTACCATTTTTTTTATTATATATATATATTAGATATTATTTTTATTTCTTTAACCCTTTTTTTATAAATTATTATTTAAATAATTTATAAAAATTTGATTTCTATATATATTATAAAATATTTTTTTCAGAAATATTTTTTTATTATTTGATCTCGTATATCCTTGTATTCTTTAATAATATCATTTTTTTGTATTGTTTGATCAACACTTTGACTTATATATTTATGTGCATCGCTGTTATAAAAATATTTTAATCTGTATTCAACTAATATTGAGTGTGGTGGTAGAGGATAAGTAAATTTTGGATGATATTGATTCAATGATATTTCTGCTATTTCATCTCCTTTTTCATCATAAAATTTTATTTTAACAATTCTTGTATCTCTATATCCTTCATTTATTCTTTCTTGTAATGTAAAGTCACGACCAATAATATGAGTTGGTTCTAAATAAAATTTTACTCGCATTGTTTGGCATGTATTTTTAATACCTTTGGTTTTTAATATAAAATTCACATAATTTTTTATTTTATCATTCATCTCATAATCAATCTCATTATGACAATCATGTATATTTATATATGTCAAATCTTTCACCTCACCAAATAAAAATACTTGTAAATCATCATCTGGTCTGTTTTTAAATATCTTGTGAATAGTCTTGTTTTTATCCTCTAATAAATACGATCCTATTTTTTCCATGATATCACTATTCAAATCACTCAACATTATATCTAATATATATATATATATATTAGATATTATTTTTTTAAGTCATTTTTTTAAATTCTATAGTATTTTTTTTAAATTTCTACTTAAAACCATAGGTTTTATGAAGTCTTTTAGACTTCAACAGGATTGGTTAATTCGTCTTCAATTCTCATTTGTTTAGTGTGGTAATATTTACGATTTGGTTCTTTACACTTTACCAAGAATTTATGATATTTTTCTGGATCAGTCTTGATCTTTTCGTTATAGTACTTTTTAGCGTTGGCTGCGTTACGTTGTCTAACTACTTCGACATATGCCGCTAACTCTTCGGGAGTCATTGACTGAACATTTTTTTTATTTGCCATTTCTATATATATATTATATAGATATTATTTTTTTAAGTTATTTTTCTAATATATATATATTAATATCTTTTTAAGTCATTTTTAATAAAAAGGGTTCTCCCTTCACCTACGAACAAGGTAACGTGAGAAAGAACAAAACCAACGCACGGTTTTTAAGCCGTGTGGTTCGTAGATGAAGAGACACGAATTGAGGAATCCTCGCTGTCATGCAACACGGACG
>Ga0255102_1000177_pt1 | contig 19207 bp, 18 predicted proteins | sample Law_Cont_RepA_0h_FD_188448 | JGI IMG/M metagenome (GOLD analysis project Ga0255102, IMG submission 188448) | Freshwater microbial communities from St. Lawrence River, New York, United States - Law_Cont_RepA_0h | ecosystem: Environmental > Aquatic > Freshwater > River | place: USA: New York... | reverse complement strand
CATTTATTTTTATATCGTAAAAAAAATGTGATTATACAAAATAAAATTATTTTGTATAATCACATTTTTTTATTTTAAATAGAAATCTCTGCTTTTTCTCTTACATGACTCCTTACAGTCATGAAACGCAAAATATCTTCATCTATTTTCATTGTTTTTTCTAGGGTGGCTATTACTTCACCATTAGCATCATAATTTATTTGAACATAAATACCGTCTTTAAATTTTTTCATTGTGTACTTTAAGTGTCTTCTACCACGATTCTGAGTCACAATGTCTTTTGCTCCTTTCTCAGCAAGAATTAATTGGTATTTTTCAATAACTTTCGCTAAGTTATCCTCGTTTAAATCAGGTTTAATAATGCATATTGTTTCGTAACAATTAATATCTCTTGTTGTCTTCATTTTATCTTATTTTATCTTTTTTCGTATCTTCTATGAAAGACATAGAAAATATTATACATCTACTAAACTTATCTCAACAATAATACAGATTTTTTATTTCTACAAACATTTCTAGTTGCAATGTAACTTAGCGGTGTTCAGTTTAGTATTCCTGATTGAATGTTAAAAAAAACTTTATTTGAAAATAGTATTTTTTTATTTGATAATATATCTAACAAGTACAATAGATACTTGGGAAGTAAATTACTATAACCTTTACAAAAAATCGAAAAATGACTGCTACTTTAGAAAGACGCGCAAGCGCAAGTTTATGGGAACGTTTCTGCTCATGGATCACTAGCACTGACAACCGTCTATACATCGGTTGGTTTGGTGTATTAATGATTCCTACACTACTTACAGCTACAACTGTATACATCATTGCTTTCATCGCTGCACCTCCAGTTGACATCGATGGTATCCGTGAGCCAGTTGCTGGTTCTCTACTATACGGAAACAACATCATCTCTGGCGCAGTAATTCCTTCATCTGCATCAATTGGTATCCACTTCTACCCAATTTGGGAAGCAGCTTCTCTTGACGAGTGGCTATACAACGGTGGTCCTTACCAACTAATCGTTGACCACTTCCTTTTAGGAGTTTGTGGTTGGATTGGTCGTGAGTGGGAATTCTCTTACCGTTTAGGTATGCGTCCTTGGATTTCTGTTGCTTTCACAGCTCCTGTAGCTGCAGCTTCTGCTGTGTTCCTAGTTTACCCTATCGGACAAGGTAGCTTCTCTGATGGTATGCCTCTAGGTATTTCTGGTACATTTAACTTCATGCTTGTATTCCAAGCTGAGCACAACATCCTTATGCACCCATTCCACCAACTAGGTGTTGCTGGTGTATTCGGTGGTTCTCTATTCTCTGCTATGCACGGTTCTCTAGTTACATCTAGCTTAATCCGTGAAACTACTGAGAACGAGTCAGCTAACTACGGTTACAAGTTCGGTCAAGAAGAAGAGACTTACAACATCGTAGCTGCACACGGTTACTTTGGTCGTCTAATTTTCCAATACGCGAGTTTCAACAACTCTCGTGCTCTTCACTTCTTCTTAGGTCTATGGCCAGTTGTAGGTATCTGGTTCACAGCTCTAGGTGTAATGACAATGGCATTCAACCTAAACGGTTTCAACTTCAACCAATCAGTTGTTGATAGCCAAGGTCGTGTAATCAACACTTGGGCTGACATTCTTAACCGTGCTAACCTAGGTATGGAAGTAATGCACGAGCGTAACGCTCACAACTTCCCTCTAGACCTAGCTGCTGGTGAGTCTCTACCAGTTGCTTTAACAGCTCCAGCTGTTAACGGTTAATCTGAAGTTATTAATTTAACTCAGTGAGATAAAAGACCTTACGTAATGTAAGGTCTTTTTTTTTCGCAGTAATATATTTCATGAATTAGTATTTTTTTTACATTAACTTGATATAACTAGACTTGCGATTCTTAGATTTAATATAGGGATGAAAAAAATAATTGATTTTTATTTTTTATACATAAATATATTTATTAACAATATGTTTTTTATAACGACTTGTAGCTTTATTTTTATATATTTAATAGATAAACATTTAGTCAAATGTTACAGATTATTTCTTTTTATATGCTTAAGATCTCTTTTTCTTCTATAGTATTTATCGATATAGAAAATATCAAGTTTCAACTGATTAAATAGTTTAACAGTAGATACAGTTTAAATCATTATAAAATTGGAGAAAAATTATGCTAGACGCATTTTCAAGAGTAGTAACTAACGCAGATTCAAAAGCAGCTTACGTTGCTGGTGCAGATCTACAAGCACTTAAGAAGTTCATTTCTGAAGGTAACAAGCGTTTAGACGCTGTTAACTCTATCGTTTCTAACGCTAGTTGTATCGTATCTGATGCTGTTTCAGGTATGATCTGTGAGAACCCTTCTTTAATCTCTCCAAGTGGTAACTGCTACACTAACCGTCGTATGGCTGCATGTCTACGTGACGGTGAAATCATCTTACGTTACGTTTCTTACGCTCTTCTTTCTGGAGATTCTTCAGTTCTTGAAGATCGTTGTCTTAACGGTCTTAAAGAGACTTATTCATCTCTAGGTGTTCCAGCTTCTGGTAACGCAAGAGCTGTAAGCATTATGAAGGCTTGTTCAGTTGCTTTCGTTAACAACACTGCTTCATCTAAGAAGTTATCTACACCTCAAGGTGACTGTTCTGGTCTAGCAAGTGAAGTTGCTGGTTACTTCGACAAAGTTTCATCTGCTCTTAGCTAAATTTCTATAATTAGATAAAAAAAATTGAGATTACTCTTATGTAAGAGTGATCTCAATTTTTTTAAGAATTGTGATTTTTTCTTCTTTCTTGATTATAATCAGTTAGTAAAAATTTTTTTTAGTTTCAAATTGTTTTAACTAGTTTTAAAAGACTGTATTTAATTTATAAATTTTAAAATTCTATTTTGTCATGGTAATTTCAATGAATATTCAGAACCTTTTAGATAACTTAACTTTTTTATCCTTATTTATTGGAATGCTTGCTTATTGGACTAGTGTTTCTTTTACTAGTTTAAAATCGGGTGCTAAAATAGGCTTTATATCAGTGTCTGTAGCAAATCTGGCTATCTTTACTAATTTGGGTTTAAGATGGCTTGAAAATGGATATTTCCCGTTGAGTAATCTATATGAATCATTATTATTCTTTACTTGGGGGATAACTGCTATTACCATAGCTATAGAAAAAAATATAGCTATCTCACTGATAGGCGCTGTAACAAGTCCGTTGTCTTTATTTGTCATAGGATTTGCAACTCTATCTTTACCTGAAGGAATGCAAAAAGCTGCTCCTTTAGTACCTGCTTTGAAATCGAACTGGTTAATGATGCACGTTAGTATAATGATGTTGAGTTATTCAACATTGATAACAGGTTCTCTTCTATCAATACTTTTCCTTGTATTAACGCTAGGAAAAAATGTGTCCTTACAAGGAAGTTCTTTGGGAACAACAAGTTTGGAAGAAGTAGATACAAGAAATATGAGTATAGCTGTTTTAGAAGGAACTGTTACTAACAATACCAAATCTCTTAATTCTGATAGTTTAAGTTTACTTGAAACTCTTGATAATCTCAGCTATAGAATTATTGGTTTTGGTTTTCCTCTATTAACTACTGGTATAATTGCAGGTGCTGTTTGGGCGAATGAGGCTTGGGGAGCTTATTGGAGTTGGGATCCTAAGGAAACATGGGCCTTAATTACTTGGTTTGTTTTTGCGGCTTATTTACACGCAAGAATTACGAAATCATGGCAAGGAAAACGACCAGCCATTTTAGCTTCGATAGGCTTTATAGTCGTATGGATTTGTTATTTAGGTGTGAATTTTTTAGGAAAAGGATTACATAGTTATGGTTGGGTAGCATAATTGTAGTTAGATTATCCTATTTCTTTATTGCTGGATTCATTAATTTATTCTACAATATATTGTATACATCCTTGATAAACAATAAAGTCTAAAACATATGAATGCTGATTTTTTAATTTCTGTTGTTCCACAAACAGCTGAGTGGTCTGCTAAAACTGCAGCTATTATGGTTCTATGTAATGTTATTTGTATCTTTGCTGGTCGTTACATTATACAAGCAAAAGGCCAAGGACCTGCTTTACCGGGCCCTGTTTCTTCAATCGGTTTGAATTTACCAGAATTACTAGCAACAACTAGTTTAGGTCACATTATAGGTGCCGGTGCCATATTAGGACTTGGATACATAGGTGCTTTAGCTTAGATCAAATAGTAAATAAAGAAATCCCCTAAACAATAATCTTGAAATAAGATTGTTGTTTAGGGGACCTCTTTTTAATATTTTAGTAAGCAAGTCCCATACTTCTAGTAGTTTCACCACCTAAATAAACACGAACAGATAAGAAATCAGTAGGACAAGCTGTTTCACAACGCTTACATCCAATGCAATCTTCCGTTCTAGGCGCTGATGCTATTTGGCCTGCTTTACATCCGTCCCATGCAACCATCTCTAGAACGTCACAAGGACACGCTCTAACGCATTGTGTACAACCGATGCATGTATCATATACTTTTACACTGTGAGACATAATATCTTTATTTAATATTTATTATTGATTTAGTTCTAGTAACTATTATCATACAACAAAAATTATGTTTGTTAAATATTCAATAAGATATCAAGTTCTCACGAAGAGCGCTACACTATTGTGTATATATGATAGAGAAATTTATTTATGTCTATTAAGCAAAAAATATATTAATTAAATATGAAAAAGAATTACAGAGATAATATATCTAATGAGATATTGTATAAGACAGAAGAGTTATTAGATGCAGCATCTAATAGGTATAAAATGACGATACAAATTGCTAATAGGGCTAAGAGAAGACGTTATCAAGACATAGATTTAGTAGAAGATCTAAGAATTAAACCAATTAGTAAGGCAATTTTAGAGATGGCTGATGAGATTAGCCAACTTGATATTGTAGGTGATTAATAAATTTTAGTTAATTCACTTTTGATTTAATTAATTAACAAAAAAGAACTTCCTTAATATTTTTAAACATGCTACAAGTTTTATTTGGTGATCCTAATGAAAAAAAAATTACGCGTTATACAGGACTTGTTAATCAAATTAATTCCTTGAATATCGATATTAGTAATCTCACTGATAAAGATTTGCAATATAAGACTATATATCTTACGAAAAAAATTAACAAATCTTCTGATTTTAAAGAAATATTACCTGAAGCTTTCGCACTTGTGAGAGAAGCTTCTTTTCGTGTTTTAGGATTGAAACATTTTGATGTCCAGTTGATCGGAGGTATGATACTCCATGAAGGAAAAATTGCAGAAATGAAGACAGGAGAAGGTAAAACTTTAGTTGCAATTTTACCAGCTTATCTTAACTCATTATCTGGATTAGGTGTGCATGTTGTTACTGTTAATGACTATCTAGCTAAAAGAGATTCTGAATGGGTTGGTCAAGTGCCAAAATTCTTAGGTTTAAGTGTAGGTCTAGTACAAGAAGGAATGACACAACAAAAAAGAAAAGAAAATTATTCAAAGGACATTACTTATACAACTAATAGTGAATTAGGATTTGATTATCTACGAGATAATATGGCTATTATGTTGCAGGATATAGTTCAACGTCCTTTTAACTTTTGTATATTGGATGAAGTGGATTCAATTCTCATAGATGAAGCCCGGACTCCTCTTATTATTTCAGGTGCTGTTGATTCACGCGATGATAAATACAATCGTGCTAATGAAATAAGTCAGTTATTAGAAAGAAATTTGGATTATGATGTTGATGAAAAGGCAAGAAATGTACTTCTAACTGATACTGGGATTATTAAATCTGAGCAAATCTTAAATGGACAAGATCTTTATGATCCAACAAACCCATGGGCACCTTATCTTCTCAATGCAATAAAAGCTAAAGAACTTTTTATTAAGGATGTACATTACATAGTAAAAGATCAAGAGATTATAATTGTAGATGAATTTACTGGAAGAATCATGGAGGGAAGAAGATGGAGTGATGGATTACATCAATCTATTGAAGCAAAAGAGTATGTTTCTATACAAAGTGAGACACAAACTTTAGCTTCTATTACATATCAAAATTTTTTCCTTCTTTATCCAAAACTTTCAGGGATGACAGGAACGGCGAAAACAGAAGAAGCTGAATTAGATAAAATCTATTCTTTAGAGGTCATAACAGTTCCAACTCATCGTCCTATGAGTAGAAAGGATTTCCCTGATTTAATATATAAAAATCAATATGCTAAATGGAGATCTGTAGCCGATGATTGTCTTGATATGCACACCTTAGGCCGTCCTGTATTAATTGGTACAACTAGTGTTGAAAAATCAGAATTATTATCTTCTTTATTAAAAGAGTATGGTATTCCTCATAATTTATTAAATGCTAAACCTGAAAATTTAAAAAGAGAGGCTGAAATTATAGCACAAGCTGGGCGTAAGGGTGCTGTAACTATTGCAACTAATATGGCAGGTAGGGGGACTGATATCTTATTAGGCGGGAATGCCAGTTATATTGCACGTAACACAATTACCTCTCTTCTAATAAAAGGTTCTTCACAAAATGAATTGAGTAAAGATCCACAGTTGAAAAAACTCTTTAATTTCTTATATGAAAAAATAGATTCTTCTAACATTACAGATAAAGAATTAGAATATAAACTCGCTATAGCTTGTGAAAAAGGCTTTACAGAAGATAGATTAGTAATAACTCTTAGAGCTGCATATCAAGTTTTAGTAGAAAAATATGATCAGTTAATTGAGTTAGAAAGACGAAATGTTGTTGCGATAGGAGGATTGCATGTTATAGGAACTGAAAGGCATGAATCTAGAAGGGTCGATAATCAATTAAGGGGAAGATCTGGAAGACAAGGAGACCCTGGTTCATCACGTTTTTTCCTAAGCTTAGAGGATAATTTATTGAGAATCTTTGGTGGCGATAAGATTAGTAATTTAATGGACGCTCTTCGTGTAGAAGATGATGTTCCTATTGAATCTCAGCTTTTAAATAATAGCCTTGAGTCAGCGCAAAAAAAAGTAGAGGCTTATTATTATGATGCTCGTAAACAATTATTTGATTATGATGAAGTTTTAAATTATCAACGCCAAGCAATTTATTCAGAGCGGAGAAGAGTATTAGAATCCATAAATCTTAGAGATTGGGTTATCCAATATGCCGAAACAACTATTTTTGATATTGTACAACCGAGTACCAATCAAAATATTAATCGTTATGACTATTATGCTCAACAACTTAATAAAGTTGAAGACTTATTAGGGTTGCCATATTCTTTGGATTTAGATTATTTCTTAAGCTTATCTTCTTTAGAAGCGGAAAGTTTTCTTTCTAAACAAGTACGTATTGCTTATGATTTAAAAGAAAGTCAAATTGAACTAATTGAAGACGGCTTAATGAGAGAATTAGAAAGGTCTTTCTTATTACAAAAAATTGATTCTGCTTGGAAAGATCATCTTCAAAGTATTAACTCTTTAAGAGAGACTATAGCATGGCGTGGTTATGGACAAAAGGATCCTTTAATTGAGTATAAAAATGAGGCTTACATACTTTTTACTTCGATGGTCACTAATATAAGGCATTCTGTTACTTATTTAATTTTCCGTTCTCAGCCCATACTTAAGGTTTAGAACTAAAACTTGCCAATTAATTTGACAATGTTTTGATAATGAAACATGATATATCTAAGAACATAAAAGACGTAATTTTTATATGACGAAAAGAACATTAAGAGGAACTAATTTAAAGAAGGCTAGAGTTTCCGGATTTAGAGCACGAATCAAAACAGCTGCCGGAAGAGCTGTTATAAAAGCTCGTAGAAAAAGAGGTCGTAAGCTTTTAACTACAATTTAAAAGATTATGAATATAACTGTATGTTTTTTATATTATGAAGAAACATACAGTTATATTAAGATTTCATTTATATATTTTCCCTAATTAACAAAATAGATGAGTTTTATTAAAGAATTTAAGTTATTACTAAAAGCAAGATACCCTATACTTTATATTCCTACTACTGAAGAAGAAAGAGTTGAATATGTTATCCGTTCTTGTGTGCAGTTGTATAGTAACAGAGGGATTTATGCTTGGGACTTCGTAGATGGTTATGTTGGCAATCCTAATGATAATGGATTTGCTTCTAGAAACCCTCTTCAAGCATTAGAGTTGATTGAGCGCTTAACTCCTACAAACCCTGCTGTATTTTTACTCAAAGATTTTCACTTATTTTTGACTGATATTTCTGTTGCTCGTAAGCTTAAGAACTTAACGAAAGTTTTACGAAATCAGAGTAAAAATATAATTATCATAGCTGACGAAGTTAATATTCCTGAGTCGTTAAAAGACATCATAACCGTCTTAGACTTTCAATTGCCTCAACCATCTGAGATAAAAAAAGAATTACTACGAGTTCAAGAGTCTTTAGGATATAACATTCCTGAAGCTTCTCTCAATAGTTTAGTAAGTTCTTGTCAAGGCTTATCTTTAGAACGAATAAGACGTGTACTTTCTAAGATTATAGCTACTTACAAAGAAGTGAATATCGAAAGTCTTGAACTTATATTTGCTGAAAAAAGGCAAATTATTAGTAAAACCCAAATATTGGAATTTTATCCATCTAAAGACAAAATTTCTGACATAGGAGGATTAAATAATTTAAAACTTTGGTTAAAGCGTAGATCAGGTGCTCTTTCTAAGAAAGCCATAGAATATGGTCTTCCTTCACCAAGAGGTTTGTTACTAGTTGGAGTACAAGGTACAGGTAAATCTTTAACAGCTAAAGCTATTGCAAATGAGTGGAATCTACCATTATTACGTTTAGATATAGGAAAATTATTTGGTGGAATTGTTGGTGAATCTGAGTCTCGTATGCGCCAGATGATTCAACTTTCAGAAGCTGTTTCTCCATGTGTTCTTTGGATTGATGAAATAGATAAGGCTTTTTCAGGTATTGATAATCAAGGAGATAGTGGAACAACTAGTAGAGTATTAGCTACTTTTATTACCTGGTTATCAGAAAAAGAATCTTCTGTTTTTGTCGTTGCAACTGCTAATAATATTTATAAGTTGCCACCAGAGATTTTACGTAAAGGACGTTTCGATGAAATTTTCTTTATAGGGTTACCTAACGATAAGGAAAAAGAATTGATTTTCAAAGTTCATTTAAGTAGACTCCGTCCTAAGTCCTGGACTTCTTATGACATATCCTATTTAGCTAAATCTGCTAGAAACTTTTCAGGTGCTGAAGTTGAAGAATCTATAACTGAAGCTATGCACATAGCCTTTAGTGAGAATAGAGAATTTACAACTGAAGATATAGCTTTGTCTATAGAACAATTTATTCCTTTAGCAGAGTTAAATCATGACAAAATTGATGAGTTACAAGAGTGGGCTGATGCTGGTAAAATTAGATTAGCTTCGTAATTCCTATATTTTAGAATAGCATTGTTGTGATAGAATATTTGTATATTATTTTCATTGATCAGCAATAACAACTATAATTCATAGACTAATAAAAAAATATGTCACACTTTAGTAAAATTCAGACATCTTTAAAAGATCTTGATCTACTAAAAAAATCTCTAAATGACTTATCTATTCACTGGGAGCCAGATTTAAACAGAGTAAGAGGTCATAAAGATCAGACAACTTTTGCTAATATTGTTATTAAACAAGATAATAATTATGATATTGGTTTTAGCTGGAATGGTTTTGAATACCAACTTGTAGCTGATATTCAGTTTTGGCAACAGCCTTGGTCTATAGAGTTGTTTTTAGATAGAGTTAGTCAAAAGTATGCATATAATTCTATAGTAGAATCAACTTCTAGTCAGGGTTTTCATACTGTTAATGAAACTATTCAAGAAGATGGATCTATTAAATTAACACTGCAAAAGTGGAATAGTCGTCCAGCCTAGATATAAAAGAAAATGCGGACGGAGAGACTCGAACTCTCACAAGGTTAACTTACTAGAACCTAAATCTAGCGCGTCTACCAATTCCGCCACGTCCGCTTTTTTTGCTGTAGAATAATCATAGCAAAAGTAATGTAAAAAAAAAACATATTTTATATATACTTTTTTTATGATTATTTTTTATGCAAAAAATATAAACTATATTATAAGATTATTTTTTTATGCTACACTATATCTGGAGTTAAAGATATTATCCTGTATTACTCTTTTTTAATCCTCAGTAGCTCAGTGGTAGAGCGATCGACTGTTAATCGATTGGTCGTAGGTTCAAGTCCTACCTGGGGAGTTAATAATTATATCTGTTATGAATATTCCTTATGGTATAAAATATAAAATAAAGATAAAGTACTAATATTTTGATGTTGATATATGTTAAAAAAAATTAATAGAAATGCTTGGCTTGTGGCTAATCGTTTAGGAAATTTGCAATTTGCTATAGTTCTTCTTTTATTGATAGCTTCATTTAGTTCAATAGGTACATTTATAGAGCAAGGTAAAGACACTGATTTTTATCAATTCAATTATCCTAACACAGAACCGTTATTTGGATTTATTAATGCAAAATTTATATTCTTATTTAGTTTAGATCATATTTATACTGCTTGGTGGTTTATTCTAATAATTGTTCTTTTTGTTATAAGTTTATTTTCATGTACATTAATAAGACAATTACCATCTTTAAAATTTTCAAGATTGTGGCGTTTTTATGATACCTATCAATCAATGAATAAGTTCAAAGTTAAAACTATCATTGATGATGCTAGTTTAGCAAAATTGACATTTCAACTTAAAAATAGTAATTATAATGTTGTTCAAGAAGGACAATTTATTTATGCTTATAAAGGTTTAATTGGTCGCATCTCTCCTGTAATTGTTCACGCTAGTATTATTTTGATTTTATTTGGTTCAGTAATAGGCAGTGCATCAGGTTTTATGACTCAAGAACTAGTCCCTACAAATACTTTATTCCACTTACGTAATATCATTAATTCAGGCCCCTTTAGTAAGGTTCCACAAAATATAGAGGGATATGTTAAAGATTTTAAGATTGCTTATAGTGAGGAAGGTATTATTGATCAATTTTACTCAGACTTGTTAATTTTGGACACAAATATGAGCAAACTAAGTAATAAAATAATTTATGTGAATGAACCTCTACGTTATGAAGGTATTGTTTTTTACCAAACTGATTGGGGAATAGCAAATCTTACTTTTGTTATAGACAATACCAAAGTTTTCGATATACCTTTGACATTAGTAGATAATGCTTCCAGTAACCGATTCTGGATTTCTAACCTGTCACAATTATCGCCTTTAAAATTAAATAATCTTTTACTAGTGTTACAAGACTTAACTGGAAAATTATCTATATATGATTCTGACAAAAATATTATTGCAGAAGTAGAAGTAGGTAAGGAATTTGTATTGAATGGTCATACTCTAAGATTAACAAGCATTGTGCCCTCAACTGGTTTACAAGTAAAATCTGATCCTGGTACTTTATTTGTTTATATAGGTTTCTTAATGCTTATGTTAAGTACTTTACTTAGCTACGTCTCTTATTCTCAAATTTGGGCTTTTAAAGATACAAATAATCTATATATGGCTGGTCAAACCAATAGAGCTATTTATTATTTTGAAAAATATTTTACTGAAATGTCAGGGTCTATAAAAAAAGTCTAGCTATTAATAATAGTTAGATTTTTTGCAGCTTTTTTTAAAGCGTAATTAATTATTAATTTTATATTAATTCTATATAGGATGAATTCAAATGTCGCGTAATATTGTGATAACCTCTGGTAAAGGAGGAGTTGGAAAAACAACAGCGACTGCTAATTTAGGTATGGCTTTAGCTCAATTAGGGTATCAAGTAGCCTTAATAGATGCAGATATAGGTCTTCGAAATCTAGATCTTTTGTTAGGACTTGAAAATAGAGTAATTTATACAGCACTTGAAGTTTTATCAGGTGAATGTCGTTTAGAACAAGCTTTAATAAGAGATAAACGACAACCAGGTCTTGTATTGTTACCTGCTGCTCAAAACCGTAATAAGGATTCAATAGATTCAGATCAAATGCAATATTTGGTTAGATTAATGAATGAGCAATATGATTATATCTTAATTGATTGTCCTGCTGGTATTGAATCAGGTTTTCATAACGCTATATCTCCTGCTGATGAAGCTATCGTTGTTACTACTCCTGAAATAGCTGCAGTTCGTGATGCTGATAGAGTTATTGGTCTTTTAGAAGCAAACAATATAAAAAGAATTAGTCTTCTAATCAATAGATTAAGACCGCAGATGGTTAAAGATAATGATATGATGTCAGTCGCAGATGTTAAAGAGATATTGGCTATTCCACTTGTAGGTGTAATTCCTGAAGATGAATGTGTAATTGTATCAACAAATAGAGGCGAACCTTTGGTTCTTGAAAATAAATTATCTTTACCCGGACTTGCATTTGAACATACGGCTTGTAGATTAGATGGTCAAGATGTTGAATTTCTAGATCTACAATTATACTCAAAGGGACCATTGAAGCGTCTTCGTCGATTCTTTCTTGGATCCTTTACAAATTAAACAAAAAATTATCATAAATGTTGATGATCACAGAATTCTTTGAACGTTTGCTGACCAGCAATAGAGGTAGCCGTGATGATGTAAAGCGTCGTCTCAAATTAGTTCTTGCTCATGACCGTTCTACTTTGAATGCTTCAACACTTGAAAAAATGAGGGAAGAAATATTGGTAGTTGTTTCTAAATATGTTGAGCTTGATACTGATAGTCTTGAATTTTCAATAAAAACTGATAGTAAAATGACAGCTTTGATAGCTAATCTACCGATCAGAAGAATCCTTCATCCTAAGGATTTACCGTAAAAATTTCTTTTGTGGATCTTATAAAATATCATCGATTAAAAAAAATATTTATCTTCTTTTTAAAGTATATTTTTTGAAGAATTAATTTACTTAAGGATGGGAGCAAGATCAACTCCCATTTTTTGAGCTTTCCTTTTGTTATAGTATATTAATGTTTAAATATACTATTTATACTGTTCTAAATACTGACTTTTTGTTTTATATTTACTAATAATTATTCTTCTTCTTTAATATTATTTTTATTATTTGAATATATAAAGCTACCTGAATTTTCATTTAGAACAGATTTGGCTAGGGAAATAGCTCTTTCTCTTTGTATTATTGCCTTGTTAACCCATGTAGCATGACGTGATTTTGTTTTACTGCTTGAAGTACGTTTTTTAGGAACAGCCATATTTTTTTATTCGTTCAAATTTATTTTTATTCTTTATTGGCTAAAAAAATCATTTTTTAACCTTAATTTTTTCATTATCTTATAGTCTAATATTATACATCTAAAGGTAATAATATAAAATAGAAGCGTAAAAAGGATTAGTATTCCTTTTTACGCAAAATCAGACCTAATTTTTATCTCGATCCTAAACGGCTAAGTTGTCTTAAAGCAATTCTAGCTATGTTGAATCCTGCCCAAGATAGTGCAGCCAATAAAGGGAAAAGAACTATTAGTAGTCGCATGTCCATGACATATTTCCTCTTGTAATCTTTCCTAAATATTATAGCTAATGGCTTCTAATTATGTATTTAGAAAAAACAAATTACTATCTTTGCACTTCTTTAATTAGAAATTTATTGATCTTTTCCATTAACATTCAATTATTCAATTTTATATGTAAACTAACTTAACATTAAATAAAAAATGATTACAACTTTTATCAACAGATGACTGATCTTCCTTTTACTTTAGACCAGTTGAGAATCCTGAAAGCAATTGCTTCTGAAGGGAGTTTCAAAAAAGCTGCTGAAAGTCTTTATATCTCTCAGCCAGCAGTAAGTTTGCAGGTTCAAAATTTAGAGAAACAACTTAGTGTACCTATTTTTGACAGAGGAAATAGGAAAGCATCATTTACTGAAGAAGGTGAAGTATTACTAAGATACGGTATCAGAATACTATCTCTTTGTGATGAGAGTTGTAGAGCTATTGAAGACTTACGATGTTTAAATGGAGGTACATTGGTGATTGGTGCAAGTCAAACAACAGGTACTTATCTTATGCCCAGGTTAATAGGTTTATTTCGTCAAAAATATCCTCAAATAGCAGTCCAGCTCCAAGTCCATTCAACAAGAAGAATTTCTTGGAGTGTTGCGAATGGACAGGTAAATCTAGCTATAATTGGCGGGAAAGTTCCACCAGAGTTAGATAATATACTTCAAATAACTCCTTATGCTGAAGATGAATTAGCTTTAATCCTTCCTAAATTGCATCCTTTTTCGAAATTAGAGTATATTCAAAAAGAAGATTTATATCGTCTCCGATTTATTGCACTTGATACACAATCAACAATACGCAAGGTTATAGACCAAGTATTGAAGCAAAATGGAATAGATAGTACGCGTTTTAAAATTGAGATGGAGCTAAATTCAGTAGAAGCAATTAAGAATGCTGTACAATCGGGACTCGGTGCTGCTTTTGTATCAATTTCTGCTATTGCAAAAGAACTAGAATTAGGTATATTGCAATGGGTTAAAATAGAAGATATAACTATTAAAAGAACACTTTCAATCGTTGTGAACCCAAACAGATACCGTTCGAAAGCGTCTCAAGCTTTTAGTAAAGAAATTCTAACTCTTTTTGTATCTCCTCATAAAAATAAGTATTAATCGTTTTTTTTAAATCTAAGATATTAATAATTAATGCAAAGTGTGAATTATTATTAACCAAGCTCTGCATTTTAAGAAATTATAAAATAAGATTTTTCGTGCGATAATAACTACTATCTTTTTACTTTTATCACAACTCCCTTTTCTTTTTTCAAAAAAGATTAGTAATTGTTATTTTAAATAATTAATAATTAACTAATAAATAAATAAAATTTTATCCTTATTGTAGAAATGGAAAATAAAAAAATTTTTTTTATCTATTATATTCATAATATATATAATGTTTTATAAATGGAAGTACTAATTTAATTTATTAATACTTCCATTTTTTCTTAATCCATAGGATAAACACTTAATTTTTTATCTTTTTTTCCAGCTCTTTCAAAACATACTTTACCTTCTATCAAAGCGTATAAAGTGTTATCTTTACCTATACCAACGTTATTACCAGGTTTAAATACTGTTCCATTTTGTCTAACTAATATGTTTCCTGCTGTAACGAATTGTCCTCCATAACGTTTAACACCTAATCTTTGTGAATTAGAATCACGTCCGTTTTTACTACTTCCTGCACCTTTTTTATGCGCCATATTTATTTTCTCCTTATTTTTTATATCTAAATTAAAATTTAAATAGTTTTTCCAGCGATAGTAATTTTATCAACTATAACTCTTGTTAAATTATCTCTATGTCCTTGTTTCTTTCTCGTTTTCTTTTTTGGACGCATTTTGTAAACAGTTACTTTTTTACTTCGAATGTGTCCTAAAACAGTAGCTTCTACTTTTGCATCTTGCAAACATGGTTTACCAACACTAACGTTACCATTTTCATTGACTAATAAAACCCTTGTTAGTGCAATTTTATCACCTGGATTAAGATTTAGACTATTAAAGTCATAAAACCTACCAGACTCTAACCAAAACTGACGTCCACTTGCTTCTACTATAGCGTAGTTCATTTCTAATTTCTCTCTTTCTTTTATACAACAACACAAAAATAAATGTGGTTTTGGCACCGTGCTACCTTCCCAAGGGACAACTCCCTAAGTATTATCGCCGCTGTAACGTTTAACTACCGAGTTCGAGATGGATCGGAGTGGTTCCATTACGCCATAAACACCAAAACCTAAAATTTTCAAAACTGTAAAGGCAAAGCATAATTAAAATAAGCCCTCGATCTATTAGTACATCTCAGCTGAATACATTACTGCACTTACACTTGATGCCTATCAAACGGCTGTTCTTGCCGTGATCTTACCCGCTTAAAGCGGTGAGAGTACTCATCTTGAAGCTGGCTTCCTACTTAGATGCTTTCAGCAGTTATCCAAACTGCACTTGGCTACCCAGCGTTTACCGTTGGCACGATAACTGGTACACCAGCGGTGCATTCCCCCCGGTCCTCTCGTACTAAGGAGGAGTCTTCGCAATACTCTAACGCCTGCACCGGATATGGACCGAACTGTCTCACGACGTTCTGAACCCAGCTCGCGTACCGCTTTCATGGGCGAACAGCCCAACCCTTGGGACGTACTACCGCCCCAGGATGCGATGAGCCGACATCGAGGTGCCAAACCTCCCCGTCGATGTGAACTCTTGGGGGAGATCAGCCTGTTATCCCTAGAGTAACTTTTATCCGTTGAGCGACGCCCCTTCCACTCGGAAGCGCCGGATCACTAAGGCCGACTTTCGTCTCTGCTCGACTTGTTGGTCTCGCAGTCAAGCTCCCTTATGCCTTTACACTCTACGACTGATGTCCAACCAGCCTGAGGGAACCTTTGCACGCCTCCGTTACCTTTTAGGAGGCGACCGCCCCAGTCAAACTGCCCACCTGAAACTGTTCTCTGACCGGATAACGGTTCAAAGTTAGGATTTTATCATTGCAAGGGTGGTATCTCACCAGTGGCTCCAACGACCCCGCAAGATCATCTTCAAAGCCTCCCACCTATCCTGCGCATGCAAAGACCAAACCCAATTCCAAGATACAGTAAAGCTTCATAGGGTCTTTCTGTCCAGGTGCAGGTAGTCCGCATCTTCACAGACATGTCTATTTCGCCGAGCCTCTCTCCGAGACAGTACCCTGATCGTTACGCCTTTCGTGCGGGTCGGAACTTACCCGACAAGGAATTTCGCTACCTTAGGACCGTTATAGTTACGGCCGCCGTTCACCGGGGCTTCAGTCGCTAGCTTCGTCCGGGGACTAACCAACTTCTTTAACCTTCCGGCACTGGGCAGGCGTCAGCCCCCATACTTTTTCTTACGAATTAGCGGAGACCTGTGTTTTTGGTAAACAGTCGCCAGGGTCAATCTATTGCAACCCCCGTGAAGGGGTACCTCTTCTTCCGAAGTTACGAGGTAATTTTGCCGAGTTCCTTAGAGAGAGTTGTCTCGCGCCCCTTGGTATACTCTACCTACCTACCTGTGTCGGTTTCGGGTACAGGCATCTATAACTTATGATATTTCGAGCTTTTCTTGGAAGTATGACATCAACCACTTCAATACCTTAGTATTTCGTACTCACGTCTTAGCTCAGAGCGTTTTCGCCGCTCTTCAACACCTTTAACGCTTAAACCGGTAACCAACATCCGGCTGGTCTAGCCTTCTCCGTCCCTCGATATCAGTAATAGATGGTACGGGAATATTAACCCGTTGTCCATTAGCTACGCCTTTCGGCCTCGCCTTAGGTCCTGACTCACCCTCCGCGGACGAGCCTTCCGGAGGAAACCTTAGGTTTTCGGGGCATTGGATTCTCACCAATGTTTTCGCTACTCAAGCCGACATTCTCACTTCCACTTCGTCCACACCCGCTTACGCTAATGCTTCAATCTATTGTGGAACGCTCCCCTACCGATCTAAAAGATCCCACAGCTTCGGCAGATTACTTAGCCCCGTTCATTTTCGGCGCAGGTGCGCTTGATCAGTGAGCTATTACGCACTCTTTAAAGGGTAGCTGCTTCTAGGCGAACCTCCTGATTGTCTCAGCATTCCCACATCCTTTATCACTTAGTAATCATTTAGGGGCCTTAGCTGGTGGTCTGGGCTGTTTCCCTCTTGACAATGGAGCTTATCCCCCACAGTCTTACTGGTCAGTTACACACTTAGTATTCAGAGTTTGCATCGATTTGGTACCGCGTTAGCAGCCCGCACCGAAACAGTGCTTTACCCCTAAGCTATAGCACTAACCGCTGCGCCTAAACGCATTTCGGGGAGAACCAGCTAGCTCCGGATTCGATTGGCATTTCACCCCTAACCACAACTCATCCGCTGATTTTTCAACATCAGTCGGTTCGTACCTCCACTTAGTGTTACCTAAGCTTCACACTGGCCATGGTTAGATCATCCGGGTTCGGGTCTGTAAGCAGTGACCATCGCCCTATTCAGGCTCGCTTTCACTGTGGCTCCAGTATTTTCTACCTTAACCTGCCACTACCTACAAGTCGCCGGCTCATTCTTCAACAGGTACGAGGTCAGACGTTTAGTCGTCCTCCCACTGCTTGTAAGCTTAAGCTTTCATGTTCTATTTCACTCCCCTTCCGGGGTTCTTTTCACCTTTCCCTCACGGTACTGTTTCACTATCGGTCATTCAGGAATATTTAGCCTTACGAGGTGGTCCTCGCAGATTCACACGGGGTTTCACGTGTCCCATGCTACTCGGGATACAACACTAGTTTTTAAAGTTTTCGACTACAGGATTTTCACCTTCTATGATGCCTCATTCCAAAGACTTCGCCTAACTTTTCGAATCTATTGATGGTTGTCCCACAACCCTACTTTTTGAGAAGTAGTTTAGGCTGTTCCCTTTTCGCTCGCCGCTACTGTGGGAATCGCTTTTGCTTTCTTTTCCTCTGGTTACTGAGATGTTTCAATTCACCAGGTTCGCTCTTACATACCTATGTATTAAATATGCAGTTTAAAGAGTTTCCTCATTCGGGAACCTCCGGATCAAAGCTTACTTCCAGCTCCCCGAAGCGTTTCGTCGGTAGACACGCCCTTCATCGCTTCTGAATGCCAAGGTATCCAACTTAAGCCCTTATTCGCTTATATTATCTATGCTTTCCGCTATACAGTTTTCAAAACTTAGCTTTTTTTCTTAGGACTAGAGATTAGGATTGTGGAGATAAGCGGACTCGAACCGCTGACATCTGCCGTGCAAAGGCAGCGCTCTACCAACTGAGCTATATCCCCATTTGGGCTATTCTGGACTTGAACCAGAGGCCTCACCCTTATCAGGGGTGTGCTCTAACCAGCTGAGCTAATAGCCCTTTATAATCATCTAATTCTAAGAAGAAAAACTTGTTATTATATAAAATTATATAAAACAGTGACACTTTGTTAACCTATGGAGTTTTATAGCTCCCTTTAAGGAGGTGATCCAGCCCCACCTTCCAGTAGGGCTACCTTGTTACGACTTCACCCCAGTCACTACCCCTACCTTAGGCGCCCCCCTCCTTGCGGTTAAGGTAACGACTTTGGGTGTGAATAGCTTCCATGGTGTGACGGGCGGTGTGTACAAGGCCCGGGAACGGATTCACC